>ERZ724522.1758-NODE-1758-length-11035-cov-10.652550_pt1 | contig 11035 bp, 20 predicted proteins | sample MGYA00376055_ERZ724522 | MGnify/ENA primary metagenome ERZ724522 (study PRJEB28724, sample SAMN07190884) | wastewater metagenome | isolation source: effluent of sewage treatment plant in Hong Hong | place: Hong Kong | collected 2016-03-17 ... | reverse complement strand
GACCATGCATCGAAAAATTTTCTGTGTGTTCATCGAGCTTTTTTCGCGTGGCGCGTATGAAGGATTTTAAATCCTTAATGTCTGCGATCACAAGCCCGCCGATGATGTTCGCCATGAGAAGCAGAATCGAATTGAGGTTGACGGTAAAATCAATTGTCATTTGTTGATGACGATGAGCCCGCCCGAAACGCGCTTATCCGAGCCGTTTTCGAGCTTGCCGTTATTCGTCTCCACTTGAACCGGAGCAACGACTTTTTTGGGAGGGAAAAATTTATCGTAAAGCTTCATACCGCCCCATATCGCGATTACGACGAAAACCCAAATCAGATTACCGCGAAGCGCCGCGAAAGCGTCTTTCATCCATCGCGTAAGATCTGCAAATCCTCCCGCGGCCTTCGAGAAATAAAACGGTTCGCGCTGTTCGCTCATGCGGCGGACGGGCCGGCAGTCGGTGGGTTTTTAGGGCCGAAAAGCTTTTTGAAAAATTTGATGGTGTGAAGCGTGAGAAGCGAAAGCGCCGACGAACTGCGATAAGTGAAGTAGTCCGCCAGGAGGATTGCGACGAGTAGGAGAAAAAGAAATTCCATTAGTCCATGACCTTTTTAACGACGATGACGCCGACAATCACGACAGCCGCGCCGATGATTAGTTTCGTTACGGTAGAATCAAGGAACTTCCCGGCGGCTTTTACGGGCGCGGCGGCAACGTCAAGAATTTTTTCGCCCGCGTTTTCGATGGCAAGACCGGCTTTAGAAAACGTGTCGGTGATGACGGGCGCGGCGGCTTTGCCCGCTTCAACCACGGGGGAATAAAAGATAAGCCCGGCGAAGCTCTTTCCGATTTGTCCGATGTCTCCGCTCTTGATGGATGCGGTGACTTCGTTAAACGCGTCGTTTATGGTTCTCATCGTTTAACCGGCGCTCCCATTACTTCTTTCGCGGGAGAATCCGAAAGCTTCGCTTCCTCGAAATCTTCCTTTGCGATTTCGTTGCCTTCGCTGTCCTTATAGGAGGTATCGCCTTCGGGCTTCGTGTTGGAGCTTTCGACGATTTTCTGCCGACCGTCTTGGCGCGTCTCGGTAACGAAACTCGTCCATGATTCGGGAGCGATGTTTTGGACTTCGACAAGGGCGCTAGTCCCGCTGATCTGAACGACTTCCAGAACGTCCGCTCGTGCGTTCAGCTTCGTTTTAAGATCGTCCAAGTTTGAGAATGAAAGGACATCAAATTTTTTAGACATAGTACCCTCGAATCATGGCCGAGCCGTAAGTCGCGGTTCCGCTTGCCGCCATCGCCGAATCGTAACCACGGAATCGGACGGTATGCCCGTTCGGTAGTTCAATCGGCGGAAGATGGACTTTGTACATTCCATTGAAGTAGGAATTATTATTGCCGCAAGCGACGATTTCTTTCGTAAAGCTCGTGCCGTTGTGGATGCGGAGCGCCAGGTTAGGGACGGCGGCGGTGTTGTTCGTCGTCCAGATACCGCTTTCGAGAAGCTTGATCGTCTTGCCGCTCGAGTTCGTGTAAAGGGTCTGATCGGTCGTGATGCCGTTGTACCCGGCAAGCGCAAAAATTTCAGTCGCACCGGAAGGAAGCGCGTTCAACCCCGCGATGTCTCCGGTGATGCTTGCAAGCGTTCCGACGGATGCGACGGTCGCAGAAAGCCGGTTGTCGATGATCTTGAAATTGTCCGATTGGATGACGTAAATTTCGGCGCTCAAACCCGCTTGCGCGGTATTCGTGAAGAAGAACGCCTCGAAATCCGTTTCATAACCCTGGGACGCCTGGAGCGAAATGCGGCTCAACTGATCGGTGCGGTTGAATTTCACCTGCACCGTACCGGATGCATCGACGCCGGTCGCTGTCGTGTAGATGCGATTGACGTAGAAAATATTGCCCGCCGCCGCATACCGGAAATCGGTTCGGGCAGTCGCCAGGTCAATTTGAAGGATTTCGAGCGGCGACTGCGCGTTTGATTTCAGGTTCAAAAGCCGCTGTGCAAAATTCATGTCCTTCAAGAGCGGATTGCGAAGGCGGAAAATTTCGTTTAAGTGGCTGATTTCCTGGGTCAGTTTTTCGATTGCATCAGCCATTTTAACGCTTCCTTCTAAGGAGCAAGTACGCGCCGACACCGGCAACGCCGAGCCAAACGAGGTTCATGTTGAAACCGCCCGAGTTCTGGGGTGGGCTGTTCTCGAAGCTGTTCGGCGCGTCGGCTCCGACTGTATTCGCATTTCCGGTATTCTGCGGATAGACGTTGATCGCGGGAAGTGCCGGCGACTGTGCGAGAACTGGATTATCGAGAACCGACGGAACCATGCCGCGTCCGGTTGAAATTTCCATCGGGCGCGGGTTCGACTGATTTCCACGGTTCAAGAGATCTCCGACGAATGAGTCGATGGCGTTGAGTCCCGTATTGACCAAACGATTTACGACGTCGCCTGGGGTGATCGTGCCAGGATTCGACGTCGATGTCGTGGATTTGGACATGACCACTTGCGCGGCTTTGTTGCCGATGCCGACGCCGACGGTGGTCGGAAGCGAGGTCAAAATGTTGGTGCCGCCCTGGATGACCTGGGAAAGTGCGCCCTGAATGGTCGAGCCGATGCGGGTGAGCGGCGAAGTTCCCTGGACGGTGACTTTGGATGAGGCGATATTCGCGCCCGATTGAAGCGTGTTCGTGCTTGCGCCTTGAAGGAAGGGAGCGCCGGGAGCGTTTCGGACGATTCCTTGAGCAAGACCCGCGACGGACTGAATGGGGTTCGCGATGATGCCGACGGCGGAGTTCAACCCCTTCGACACGTTCGTTAAAAGATTGTTGAAAAAATCCATGCGCGGTTATTTCCTTTTTGCGATTAGGAAGATTATACCAATACCGCCGACGAGAAGTAAAGGAATAATGTATCCAGGCATGCCCTGGGCGGGCGCGGCGATTGCGCCGCTCCGTCCCGAGACCTGGGGCGTCTGCACGTTTTGGTAACTCGCGCCGGTCACAGAAATAGACGGGTTCGATGATGCGCCGCTCGAAGTAGTCGTTTCCTGGGCTTGCTGATTGAGAAATCCCTTCTCCTGGTAAATTTTCCCGACAAGTGAATAGTTGACATCGACGAGTTTTTGAATGTCGGAGTCCGAGTTCGATGCGTCGTACCCGTAGAGTTCTTTGAAAACCTGCGAAGCAGACGTCCCGCCGTTTTCCTTCTGAATCGCCTTGTCCATCCCTCCCAGGAAAATCGAAAAGCCGATCTGCCGTCCGATGGCGTCGGCGGCTTCTTGCGGGCCTGGCGTCCAAAGCGAAAGGACGTCAGGAATCGCGGCAGTTCCTTTTAACAGTTGGTCGGCATAAACTTCCTGGGCCTGGCGGGAAATCTGATATTGACGCTCTCCGCGATTTGCGGAATCTCCGTTTTCCAGATCTGATTTGACCGCCGAAAGAAGGTCATAGGTGCGTTGATCGTTCGGGTCGAAATTTTCAGCGATCAGTTGCCCGAAAACCGAAGTAATGCCCATGTCTCGCGCGGTCGATGCCGCAAGTCTCGCGGCTTTTTCTTCTTTTTTCTGTGCGGATTGATTGAGGACGAACCGCCCAATTGAAAGAATCGCGGTCGAAATCGGTTCGCCGGTCGGCGTGAAACTCGAAAGGGCGTTTGAAACGGTGGGATTCTTGGACGCGAGATTCCCCCCCACCGTCTGCGCTACTGTGAGCGCAAGCGATGAGGGGGACACGGGAACAACCGGCGAAGGTGCGGCGCCGGTCATCGGGTTTTAGAGCGGGATAAGCTCGGTCGCCAGGACGCGGATGCGGTTGCCCGTCACGAGCGTATTGGCGAACGTGAACTTGAGGTTGTTGTACAGCGAGGCGTTCAAGGTCTGACGAATCAGACCGTCGCGCGTCATGTCGAGGTAGTACATACCCGTCTGTTCCGCGATTCCGCGCTCGAGCGCGGGAATGCGGCGGGTGATGTCATCCTCGCCGTCGTAGAACACTTCCGAACCGGCGCGAATCTGGATGTTGTCCAGAACCGAGCTGTTCGGCGTGGGATTCGCGGAAGGGGCGCACGCCTCGACGAGAAATTCCCGGTAGGCGTTGCCGACGGGGAGAATCAGATCGAGGTTGGAACCGGTCGCGGTCGGGATGAGTTCCTGGTAGAACTGCTTCGCGATGATGCGCCCGAACATGTCGGCGTCGAAATTCACGATTTCGCCGACGTAGACGTCAGCGGTCGAGGTGTCGAAAGCGACGGTGCGGTCGTTCGTGGCGTTCACGAGGCCGGTCTTGTCGCCGATGGAGACGGAGAGCTGGAGCGTGGCGAACACCGACGAAATGAGCGCGGTGTCGATGGGAACGAGTCCCTTCGGCATCGCGAGGTCGAGCCGCGAAATGAAGTTGAACACCGCGTTCGCCGACCCGAAGGCCGACACCGCCGGGATGGTCGAGGCGGGCGCGATGCTGTAATCGAACTGGTTCTTCTGGTAGTTCAGGTGTCCGGTCGTGCGGATGATGTCATCCTTGCCGTTGCCCTTGAGGCGCATTTCGGTCACGAAATGGAAGGGAGCGCCCGTCAGGAGAGCGCCGTCGGCGGAACCGCCCGAGCCGTCGACCTGGTGGTCGTGGTGAATGTCCACGAACCGGAGGCCGTGGAGACGGTCGAGGTCGATCGTCTGCGTCGTGTTGAAAGCAGACCATTGCATCGTACCGAGTTTGCGGTACACGAGGAACATGGGCTTTTTGGGGGCGGCGTTTGCCATCTGTCAGGTTTCCTTTTTTACTGTTCTGTTGTGACGTCCATCAACTACGACACGAAAATTTTAGGGACGCCGAGGTCAACCCCCGACGTCCCTTGCGGCTACGCCTGTTTGGCGAGGGCGCGCAACTGCGGAACGGAATTGATGATGACGAGCGACACGAGGACGCCCGCGAAAATCATTCCCGCTTTGGCCAAAGACTTCGGCATGGTGATATCTCCTTGTTCTTGGTTAGAAACAAGGGATACGCTATACCACGCTTAAATTCTTGTCAACAATTATTATTTTTTGCTTCTCAAGATCGGCGTACAGAAACGAATGGTCGGTCAGATTCGCGAGTTTATCCGTCTCCTTGCCGATGAGCCCCGAAAAATACTTGATGTCGTTCGGCTCGTGCTGTTGGAAGATAAAAAGATGGTTGCATTGCGCCGTTACGTCGCGGTTGACGTCGACCGGTCGCTGTGCGGTCATCATAAGACCGATTCGGTTATGCCGACCGAACCGCAGAATATGGTCGAAGTCCGCCGGGATGTTCCAGGTGTCGCAAGTCATCGAAACCTCATCAATGAAAAAAAGCGTATCGTCGAAGGGGGTTTCTTTTATATAGCGGCAGATCGTCAAGAATTCTGCCTGGACATCGTTTGCCGGGACGTAGCAGATCACGAATTTTTCGGGTGAAGCTTCGACGGCGCGAACGAATTCGTCGGGAGTGACGGCGATTTCATGCTTCACGCCCAACTGATCGAATTTTTCCGTGACCTGGGCGCGAGGGTCAAAAACGACGATTCGTTTAAAGTGCTTGACCATCTTCGCGGCAAGCGTGGTTTTGCCCGACCCGCGCCGGCCCGAAACGAACGCAACGCCGTTTTTGTTGTCGAGCGGCGAAGTGAAACTACGAGACTTTGGAGAGGAAGCCGCCGGGCTTTCCGACGATTTTTCCGTCGGGGCTTGCGGGGGCTTGGGGCTCTTGATTTTGGGGCGCGGCATTTGGGTCGATAACTCCTTGAGTTGTTGCGTTCTTCGCTTGTATCGCCATCGCGGCTTTCATGCCGATACCCGCCCACCATCCAAGGCAAAGCGCAACGTCGGCATATTCCTTCATCCAGGCGGGCGAGTGATTTTTCATCACGGAGGCATGAAGCTCCGAACCGCTCTCGCGTTCTTCGTCGGTGATTTTGATTCCCGCAGCCTGTTCGATGGTCGAACAAATCGGGTTCAAAAGGTGCTTGACGTTTTTTGCCGACAAGACATCCCCGCCCGATACCTCGGCGGCGACTTCTTGCATTTTCTCGGCGGGTACGACGCGCTTTTTCCCGTCGGGGCCGATCACAACTTTTGAACCTGGGCGGCGTCCTCCCTTGTCCACGCTCGGCGCGGCTTGCGCGGGAGCCGACGCCGATGCGTGAACGGCGCGGAGCCGTTCGGACAAGCTTCGCTTAGGAGCATCGCCCCCGGCGGTCGAACGCATTTCGCTCTCGAAGGTGTCGCCGCTCATTTTAAAAAAGTTCGTCGGCGGATTCTTCGATCTTGGCGAGCTTCGCTTCAATCGCGGTAAGACGGTCATTGATCTTTTTCAGTTCAGCCATCACGGTTTCAAGCGCAGTCATGTTGACGATTTCCTTTTATAGAAGAACATGCCCCGAGACGTTAACCGGTTCTCGGCCCTTAGGCCGCCAATCCCGGGGCATGTTCAGTTGGTTTTAGGCCGCGACTTCGACCGAGTATTCCTTGAACGTGTTGCCCCCGGCGAGTTTCTTCTTGCCGGTGAACGTCACGAACACGGTCTCGCCGCCCGACAACTGCGCGAAGCAATCATCGAGCATCTTCGACCCGTAAAGGTCGCGGAACTCGCCGTTGTGCTTCACGGTGTGGACGGTGCGGGGCTTGCCCTCAAAGAGGGGTTGCCAGGTTTTCACGAACTCGACCTCGAACTCCTTGCCCTGCTCTTTCTCGATGATGAGCGGCTCGTGGAGCTTGTTGACGAGCGAACGGCGACCGGCTTTCGGCGCGGCAGGGGCGGAGGCGTTGGCGGACTTGTTGGTGGGTTTTGACATGTGGCACCTTTCTTATTTGAACTGCGCGTCGATCATCCCCCGGTAAAGGGTGAGATTGACGGGCTTTTCCTTCCCATTGGCTGTTATCACGGTCAGGGTGTTGGGAAGGTAAACCCCCTGAACATGTTCCTTCCCGCAAGCATCGCAGGAAGTAACCAAATCATAACCTATGGTAACCGATTTGGCAATACCTTTAATCGTGAACTTATCCCCGCCGCATTTGCACTTAACTTCATCCATAACCGCTTAAGCTCCTATTGTTAACGGTCTGACAAAACCATCTTTGCCGACCACGCCTTTATCATATTGAGACCTTAAAGACTTGGTAACCGGTTTCCATTCGTTCATCTTAACCCCCCGGCGCATCGACTCAAAAAACTTGTTGGGCTTCTCGAAAGTGGCTTCGTTATGGTCAAAGAATTCCTTAGCTACCCGGCGCGGCACCCCCTTAACCCGTTCGATAACGATTTCATGCTCCTTAAAGGCGCGGTAAAACTTCGGGAGCTTGATGTCGACGGCATCGAGAACGTGTTCGATCTTGAACTCTCCCAACTCTTTCGATGACTCGACGAGGCGCGGGTTACCCAGGAACATAACCGAATCGGTGTCGCAGTAAAGGAGCCGCGCCCCCTTCTCTTTGATGGACAGCATGAGCGAATGAAGTTTTATTCGGGCGTAACTGGTGACGTAAGCCGCCCAAATCAGAACGGAATTTTTGGGGTACTTGTCGGCTTCTTCGTTCAAGACTACAAGCCGATCATCGAAGATGAACGGCGTAGACTTCGACGGATATTTTTCGGGGTTCTCCAGGTACTTTGAAAAGGGGATGACCTTGCGGCGCTCCCGCCCCTGACCGAACTTCCCATAGAGCGAATTAGAAAAAAGCTTGTAGGTGTCGCGCATCAGCTTATCATCGGTGTTCTTCCGAGCGTCCCAAAGCTCCGTGATGAACGAATCGAAGGGTTTTAAGGAGCAGGGATAGACGAGGCCGCGGATTAATTTTTTGATCTTCACGCCGCCGACCTTCTGCGCGTATTGAATCTCGGCGTTCGTCCAGACCCCCTGGAGCCGGCCATTGGGAAAGACGAGCTTGCCGTTGTGCTTGATCGGAAGAACCGGGACGTCCTGGTTCACTTCGACAATGGCTTCGGTGACTCCGAACGCGTCCAGGTCGACGCGGTTCTCGGGGTTGAACGGATAAGGGAAGTCGTAGAGCATGACGGACGGGTACATCGAATTGATGTCGACATAGACGATCTTTTCGACTTCGTTCTTGTGACAGTCGATCTTGCCGAGGTAGTGGCATTCGGTTCGACCTCCGAAATAGCCGCGTTTCACAAAGTCGTTGTCCTCGGTGGGTATCTCCTCGTAGTTCATCCGATTAAAGCGGTTGACGAAAAGGTCGAGCGATGAGGACGGGAGGGTCGACTTGGGTCGAGCCCCGAGCTTGTCGTACCGCTTGAGCATTTCGACGATGAACTTGCGCGTGATGCGGCAATCCGACTTGCACCGCGCCAAAAGCTTTTCGGTGTCGGTGAGGTCGAGCGGCAACTTCTCCTCGCCGACAACCTTGCCCATCTCCGCGACGGAAATTTTCCAATGGTTCAGGGTGTCGTAAAAAAGCTGTTTGCCGAACATGAAGGATATGAGGCGGGACTTCCCGAACCAAATTCGCTTCGGGAACGTGTCGAGGTCATCCTTAAAGAGATTCATCATGTCGTACTCAAGATTGACGCACCAAACGAGGTTTGGTTCCTTGAGCCCCTTGAGCCATTCACGCGCTCCCAGGGGATGATAGAACGTCTTATGCTCCCGCCCGTCGTAGAAGTTGAGGAGCTTGACGTTGCCCTTTGAATCGTCCTCGGTGTCGAACGTGACGATTTCCCGGCTCATGCGCACCGCCGGGAGGTCTGCCGGTCTCTTACCGATTTAAGTTTTTCGTCTTGGTCTGGAACCCATACAGCCATATTTGCACCTTATAGCGTCTCGTTTTGGGTTTTAATTCGCCCGATGTGATTTCCCCTACACGCTTACGAAAATAGGCGGTGTAGTCGCCTCGCAGATTGTTGCGGTCGAGAGCGAACAGGAAGGACGATAAAAGCGCCTGGGGTATGTTCTCCCTGGTGTCCTTCCACTTCTTCGCCGGTCTCACGGGAACCCCCGGCGGGAAGTCGCGGTTAAGCTTGCCGCGTTCGTCCTTCCACTCGATCACTACTTGGATGCGAAAAAAGACCCCGCGAATCTTTTTCAGCGTAAGGCCGAGCGACGATAGATTAAACCTTTTCCCGACGGATACCTTTCGATAATAGCTCCCGTCTGGATTTTTAGACTTCTTCGATGAAAAACGTAGGATGCCTTGATGCTCCAATACCCTGCTAAACCCGTTCGCCGTAATGTCCGAATCGTCCAGAAGTAGAGCTTTAAAAAGCGGGGTTTGTTTCGCAAACGAGGCATCGCCCTTGATACGAACACGAGAACGAACGCGAGAGCGAGGGCGAGACCTGCCAACGCGAACCTTACGGGCTTTCTTACGTTGAGCGGCTTTATCCCCTCGCCGCTTAGTCTTTCGTTTAGCCATGCGGCGATCATCCTTTCGCTGTCTTTGATTTCTTGTATTCTACGCGCCTCCCGCTCCTGACGCCAACGCTTTAAAAAGTTATTCATTTCCGCCCCTCTGCTTCTTTTTGAACGTCGCCATCCAAGTCGCAAAATGCGACATGTGATAAGCCCGCTCACACGCCTTTTTGATAGTGGCAGGTGAGACGGAGGCAAAGTTCGACATAACCTTCGTCTGGAAGTCGCCGAGGTGCGCTTCCTTGCAGAACACCCAAAAGTAAGGAATGATTCCCGAATAATCCTGAATGTGGCTCCAGTCCATTTCGGGGGTAAGCGTCTTGTTGCAGATCGCGCACCGGAAGCGGCCTTCCTCGGGCTGTCTCGAATGAATCGATAGGTTGATCTTCGGCTCCGAAGTCGGCGAATCCTTCTCACGTTCGGAGGGGGTGCGATACCCCTTCATAAGTTGGGGTTTTCGTGGGTCGGGTCGGAACCATCTTCCAGACTGTCGCATTTAGAGACTCCAGATTTTGATAAGCGTTATAGTTGATGAAGTCGCGCCGATGAAAAGCCAAAGCGCGAATAGAACGATGACGAAATTTAAAATCTTATCCCTCAATTCTTTTCCTCCAAATCTTTGACCGCCTGGACGAGAACCGCGAAAGCCGCTTCGAGGGACACCCCGCGAATCGTGAAGGAACGAGAGGAATAAACCTTGACGCCTCCGAACCTCTCTTTAAGCTGAACCTGGATGACGCGCTCCGCGCGGCGCGACGTCATTTGTGGATGAGAATAACCGCGTCTTGATCGTAGAACCGGCATTGTCCGGTTGCCTCCTTGTTGTGAAGCGGGCGCCCGATGTAGAGCGGGCATTGATACCCGATACATGGTTTCCCGCCTTCGATGGCGCACTTGAGCTTATAAATTTTTACATTGCTATCATCACGCGTAACATGGTAGGTGGTTTCAAGATCGTCACTCACAAAATCACCTTACCGGAATCGACAAGCCCGACGAGAATGATCGAAGAAAGATAAATACCTCCCATCGAACAAATAACACAAAGCGCTTCGGGTTTGCATCCAGACGTATAACATCGGCGAGACGGAAGCCGAACCGGAATAGCGCCGCGACCGATTTGGACGTTATAAAGCGCGTAGGCGTAGACTCCCTTTCGGGCTTGTCGAATAGATACCTTAGTTTTTGCTGATGGTGTGAGCATTGAGAGCGCCTTGCGTAAATCCGTTAAGAAATAAGAGACGACCATAGCGCTTAGTCTCCTCCGATTGTCGCTTTCCGGTTAGAACGAATTCAAGATCGTCGAAAAACTGAATCGCTTTGTCGGCTGATGCTTGAATCGCTTTCAAGGTCTCTTTTTCCAATTTAAAAATCTCCCTTGTCCACGGCCTGAACCAGATCAGAAGCGGTCATATAACCGGCAAAAACGGCTTCGTTGTGACCTGCCGCTAAACAGCACTTCGGGCGAAAGGTTGGAATCGCGGTAGAGGGGAAACCCAATTCAAGAGCGGTGTTTGCCTGGTCTATCGCGGTCTGTCTCATTTTTTCGTTGTAAAGCATTTGGCACCTCCGTTTTGATGATTTAAATATACATGAAATATATTTCTAAGTCAAGCTGGAATTAAATTTATTTTTGCGGGCGTGCGGCAGGTGAAAATCGCT
>ERZ724522.1757-NODE-1757-length-11044-cov-10.052871_pt1 | contig 11044 bp, 13 predicted proteins | sample MGYA00376055_ERZ724522 | MGnify/ENA primary metagenome ERZ724522 (study PRJEB28724, sample SAMN07190884) | wastewater metagenome | isolation source: effluent of sewage treatment plant in Hong Hong | place: Hong Kong | collected 2016-03-17 ... | reverse complement strand
CGGGGTTGATGAGCCACGTCATGATGTTGTCGCCCCGTTTGGCGGCGATCTGGAAGATGGTTTGATTCTGCGCATCGACGGTCTCGATGTCGAGGAAGGTGCGCTCGCGCGGGTCGCGCAGCAGGCGCTGCCAGACGTTGCCGGCGTCGTTGAGAAAGTCGCGGTAGACGTTGGTGGTGGGGTCGTCGCGGAAGCCCCAGAGGCTGCGCACGTTGTTGAGCGTCCGATTCGTTTCGTCGGTCAGGTTTGCGTTGCCCAGCCGCTGCTCGAACCAGGCGCGCCCGGCGTCCGATCCCAGCCAGGCGGTGACGTCCACGGCGGTCTGACCGGCGCGTGCCAGGTGCGCAGCCGCTTCGTTGCGGATGTTGTCAGGCACAAAGTCGGTGACGGCGCGCGCCATGCCGGGGATGCCCATGACGGCCATGGCGCCAAAGACCGGGGCGGCGATGCCCTCCACCATGCGGTTGCCTTCATTCTCGTCCGTCTGGCTGGCCTGATACATGCCGTAGGCGCCGAGGCCGGCGATGCCTACGCCGAAGATGTTGCCGGCGGCGCCCTTGAGGTTGCCGCCGATGACGCGGGCGTTCTGGGCCATTTCATTGGTGAAGCGCCAGGGGTGCAGGCCCGCCGCGCCTTCGGCCATTTTGGTGGCGGCGCCGGCGGCGGTGGCCGGGACGTTCTCGATGAGGTTGACAGCCTTGCCCGCGCGGTAGGCCCAGGAACCGAGGCCCAGCATTTCCGTGATGCCGCCGGCAATGGTGTCGGTGCCCATGAAGATGTCGTAGGCCATCTGATTCATGAGCGGGATGCTGCGGTCCTGCAACTGGTTCAGCGGCATTTTGCGCTGTTCGGCGTAGGCCAGGCTGGCGGCGGCGAGCAGGGTGTAGAAGTCCTGGCTGCCGTAGAATTTGGCGTATTCGTCGGGGTTGGCTAGGTTGGTGATGGTTTCGGTCGGGATGCCCCAGTTGATGAGTTGGGCGCGTGTGGCGCCGGTCAGTTCGAGATAGCCTAAGTTTGGATCGAAGGGGGTGGCCAGATTCTGCTGATAGGTGCTGCCGGCAGTGGTTGTCATGCCGCCGGTGACGTTGGTGCTCTGGATTGCGCCTGGACCGCGTGGGATCATTGGTCCGGTGATTTCGTTGGACAGCAGCATATAGTCAGCGCGGGGGGCGTTTTGGCCTTCCCAGCGCGCCTGTTGGGCGTAGACTTCGGCGGGGGTGGGGATGCCCAGCAGGTCCAGCAGCGACTGGACAGCGGGATTGGCGCCGGGGTCGATGGGGCCTTGGGCCAGGTCGCGGAAGTAGGCGGCCTTCTCGGTGATGGCGTTGACGTCGGCTTCGCGGTTGACGATCCAGCGCGCCTGATACTCCAGGGCCTGCGGTTCCGTCATGGGTTCGCCGCGGTGGGGGTTGAGCAGCAGATCCATGGTGAACGCAGGTTGTTCCCAGCCCATGGCGGCGCGGCGGGCCATGCCGAATTCGACGGCTTGTTCCTGGTTCATGCCCCAGGTGGCGGGGTTGGCCAGCCGCTGGATGGCGGCGCGGTCGGCGACTTGCTGGCGGTTGGCGGCGCCGATGCCTTGCAGCGCCTGTGTCGTGTCCCAGCCGGCGGCCATGGCCGCCTGATACTGCATCGTCGCGCCCATGTTGGGGATGGACGTGTTCAGCGTCTCGGCGGCGGTCAGATTCAGGCCGGGGATGGGCGTGTTGTACGTTGTCTCCGAGACGGCGCCCCACCAGGTCATGCCGGCCATGAAATGCTGCATGGGACCGGCGCCGGGGCGGGGTGCGTCTACCGGGGCCATGGGATCTTTGGGCGGGTTGTAGATGTCGTTGACGGTCGACGCCGCGTAGGCCCAGCCGCCACCCCAGCCGGCGACGGGGTTCTTACGCCAGTCTTCCTCAATTTCGGTGCTGGTCTTGCCCCTGCCGGCGAACAGGGCTGCTTGCTTGCTGCCGGCGGGCGGCGCGTAGGCGTTGGCCGGATGCTCGAAAAGCGGGCGGCTCAGAAATTCATTGATGTCGCTGAGTGGCTGCCACCAGGGTCTGTCGTCGGCCATTGCCGGCCCCTTTCGTTGTGCGTGTGGTCGGGGCGGGTGGGTGCGGGGGGCAGTGGGTTTGCGGGGCAATAATGTCGATCATGTCGATCATCGCAATGATCCTGCATTGTTGGCGATGATCGACATGATCGACATCATTGTGATCATTGCGCCGGCGGTGTGTCCTGCGCCGGCAGATACGCCTCATGGGGCGCATTTGGTGCGGTGGCCGGTGGTTGTTTCTCTGTGTGTGATTCGTTGTACCAGCCGGTGAGCCAGTCTATGAGTAGTGCTACATCGGTTTTGTTCAAACTTTCGCGGATCGAGTAGGCGTTGTATTTGCCGACGCTGACGGTGAGTTCAACGCGGTCGCCGTCGTTGGTCAGGCGGATGTTGACATCCAGATCGCCTGGCTCTTTCTTTTCCGGCGCCATGATCAGGTAGTTCTCGTTCGCGGTGGCGTTTTTGGTGCGCATGTGGCGGGTTCCTGGGGCGGCTAGAGGTTGGCGTTGTGGTTGAGCAACCAAGTGCGGACCCGCTCGGCTTCATCCAGGGGCACACTGGCGTGGCGCCCGGCGCTCAGTTCCTCAATCGCTTTTTCCATGTGGTGCTCGCGTCCTTTGAGGGTGGATGTGCGGACTTCGGCGCCGTTGGGGTAGATGGCGATGACGGGTAGGTAGTTGTCGCTGGTGCGGGCGGGTTGGGCAGGCACTGTGAGCGAGATGCGTTCTGTGTGGGAATGTGGGGGGGCGGTGGTTTCACTGCCGTGAGGGTGGTTGGTTGCGTTCATGTGTCAGCTCCATTGTTGGTCAGGGTAGATGGCGTCTTCTGGTTCCGCTTCTTTGAAAATGTTGCGATTGACCCACTCGTCGAGCGCCATTTGGTTGTCCGCCAGTTCACGCAGGCGGTTGAGCAGATAGGTAAAGTCTCTGGCTAGGTCTGCCGGCATGGCCGCGGCTTCCATGGGCGTCAATGGGCGTTTCATGCCGCCAAACTGATACCACAAACGGAAGACGTGGAGGTTCGCTTCGTCGCAGAGCACGATGCGCTCCAGTTCGGCCCGTTCGAGGTCGGCTTCCGTGATGAACTTCGGCGTCGGTTTGGGGCGCAGAATGTCCATCAAGAAGTCGTCGATGGCGTCGCGCTGGTCTACGTCACTTGCATGACGCCCGTCGTTTTTTTTGCCGTGCTGGTCAGCGGGCGGCCAAAGGTGCCGGGGTTGACCGTCTGCGCCGCGCGGTCCCAGGCTTCGAGCAGATCCGTCTTGACGTCGAGCACGCTGTTCGGCTGGTCCCAGCCCATGGCGGCCATGCTGCTGTCCTGCCAGGGCCAACTGTCGGGGTTTTCCAGGTCCAGTTCTTGGTTTTTCTTGCCGCGGCGGACGATCTGCACCTTACAGGTGGCGGCGGCGGCCACGGTCCACTTCATCATGGCGTTGTAGGTGACGATCATCTCGGGCGTCGGCTCGGGGGCTTCTGTCCCCGGTGGGGCGTCCGCCGGCAGCTTGAGGCCGTTGTCCGTGCGCCATTGGTCGGTGGCTTCCTGGGCCATGCGCGCCTGGGCGCCCACCTGGCGCATGGTCATGCTTTTGACGGTGAGGCGCACGGCTTCGAGCAGCGTCCCGTCGGCGGTCTTGGTGTCGTCATCAGCGTCAAAGCGGTAGGTCAGGGTAGATTGCATACGTTTCCTTGTTCTGTGTCGGTGGGCGAATGGATGCTTCATGTTGGGTTGGGCAGTCGGGGGTGCTGCCTTCTGCGTTAGTAGCTGGCAATCAGGTTGTTGGTGACCACCTGGATCGGGTTGGCGTTGACGTCGCTGTCGATCATCAGGCCCGCCAGGTCAAAGCGGATGATGTCACGGCCTTGCGCGCGGAAGTTGCCCATGCGCAGTTCGACGTTGTTCATGTTGATCTGCGTCGAGAAGGGCGTCAGGTCGCCGGCGGCGGTGCCCAGGTTCTCGGCGCTCTGGAAGTTGAAGCTGATGGCGCCCTGTGGCACGGTGACGACGGGGGCGGTGCCGGCGGCTCCACCCCATTTCAGCTTGCGGTAGGTGGCGTAGTCGATGTCGATGTTCATGGCCGAGAAGCCGATTTCCATGCCCTGCTGGGGCAGGTCCGAGCGGGTCAGCTGAAACAGCGTCTGTTCGCCCTTGTTCACCGGGTTGGACATGATCATGCGCATGCCGCGGATGGGGCTGGTGAAGACTTCGCCTTCGATCTGCAACGTGCAGGCGCCCTTGCTGGGCAGCAGCATCTTGTCGGCTTCGTTGACGAAGGTCTCGGTGCCGGCGGCGGCGTCTTCACTGATGGCTGTGCCGGCCATGGTGAGCATGACGCCGCGGGTGCTTGCTTCGATGGCCACTTGCTCGATGCGGGCGTCGGTGCCGCGCAGGGCGAACAGGTCGCCGCCGTCGTGGTAGGAGTGGTAGACGGTGAGCCAGCCGGCGCTGGCGCGGTCGGCGATGACGGCGGTGTGGCGCTTGGCGTTGGTGCCGGCGACGCCGCCGATGGGGCTGGAGACGGTGATGCTGGGCGTGGTGCCGCCGGTGAAGGATGGGGTGCAGGTCGGCGGCGTGATGTTGCTGGCGCCCAGCGTGCCGATCCATTCGATGGTCCAGGTCTTGCCGCCGGCAGCGGTGCCTTCGGTCACGAACACGTCATTCTCGCCGATGTTGGACAGGGCGCGTAAGGCCGCAGCAACCTGGCCGGCGGTGGCGTTGTAAGGCAATGCGGCGGTGGTCTGGGCGCTGTAGGTGATCGTGAAGGTGCCGCCGGTGGGGCTGCCGGTGGTGGTGAGCAAGGTCGTCTCGTTGATGCCGCCGGTGGCCGACGTGACCCCGAAGCCGGCGCCGATCAGGAAGATGGGCAGGCTGTCGGCGTACATGAAGCCTTGGGCGCCGAAGGGGACCGTGTAGCCGCTGATGCGGCTCTTGCTCTTGCGCACGGTGGGGCGGGAGACCGTGCCGCAATAATGTTCGTACTGTGCCTCAATGTATTCCATTACTGAGGCCAGGCTGCTCTGGACGTAGCGACCGCAAAGGAGGTTGGCGGTGACTGGGGTGCCCTTGGAACTTTGCTTTCCAAAGGCCATTTTACTGGTGAGTGCGAGTGGTGCGGGCATGTGGTAGATCCTTTCGTGGTGGTTACGCCGGGGCTAATTGTACCATACTTCAATATCGACTGTCACGCATTGGCGCTTGTTCGTGCCATCGTAGACGTCGGATTGATCGTTGATGAATACGGCGTGGATGGTCATGTCATCGTATGCTTGGCGAAATGCTTCCAGATCGGCGATCACGGCTTCGGCGGCTGCGGTGGCTTTGTCGTAGCTTTCTTCGCCGGCGTAACAATGGATTTCAAACGGGGCGCGCGTGTGGTCTATGGTCTGATCGATATTGTAGATGTGCTGCACGCCTCCTTTGCGACGTTTGTACATGATCGCTGGCAGTGTGGCGCCGTCTGGCAAGCGCCCTGGATAGATGCGGGTGCCGACTTGGGTATAGGTGGCGCTTGTGTTTGCAATCAGCCGGGCGCGAATTGCTTTGGCTACATTCATGGCTCTTGTATCTCACGACAAAGCAATTTCAGTTCGCGGTTACGACCGCTTGGGTCTTGGATTGCCAGGATCTCGTAGTCGGCGCCGTTGTGGTTTAGACGCATCGTGTCACGATCAAATGGTCTGCCGTTGCGGGTGCGAAACCAGATTTTTTGTTCGTAGTGATGCTCGGCTGACGTGGCGACATAGATGTCGGTTGGTCGGAATTCAGGTTCGATTGCTGCCCAGATTAGCATGACTGTGGGCCATGTTGTTTTTTCTTCCCCGTAGTCATCTTGGCTGGGTGTGCGCAGTTTGACCGCAACACGGTGGTTGTAATCGCCGGCGCGAGCTTTGGTCAGCGGCATGGTTTAGCCCAGTTTTGGCAGCTTGTAATAGGTGATGTTGATGCGTACGCCTTTGGCTGCACTCAGGTTGACTAGGACTGGTTGGTTGTCGCCACAACGTAATAGATCTCGCGGATCGATGGCGCGATAATCGCCGGCGCCGGCGAATTCATGGATGGCCAGTGTGTTGCTGCCGATGCTGATCGTCACCGTGTTGGGGCCGACTTCGGTTCCGGTGAGATCGATGTGTTCGATGTTCCATTCCTGCCCAAGACCTGGCGGTGCGAGCAGGGTGTGGTCGCCGTCGGTGTCGTATAGTTCGCTTTGGTGCGACGGCTTGATCAGCCCGAGCATTGGGTTCATTTATCGTCTCCATTGGCTGTAGGCGCGAATGATTTCTTGGTAGCGCAGGGGCAGGATGCCCACTTCCGCTTTGTACGTGGTGCTGGCGATGGCTGCTTCTGGGTTGTCATACCAGTAGGTGATCAGGCTGGCGATGGCTTCCATGATGTCGGCTGGTGGTGTGATGTAGCCGCAAGTGTAGGTGATAATTAGACCAGGGTGTAGTAGTTGTGCTGTTGGCCATTGTACGTCATGCACCAGTTCCAGTCTGCCATATGTGTTGTGATAGGCGATGGTTAGGTAGGTGCTGGCGTGGGGAGTTTGTGGGGTGTTGGGTTGACCTGGCGTGGCTTCAACGATGGTGATGGTTGGCGTTGTGCCGCCGGTCAAGCTGTTGGTGGCCGTGATCAATGGGGTGTTGGTGTTGGCCAGCGCAGCAACAAAAGTGATCGTAAATGGTCCAGTGCCGGTGACGGTGATGTTATTGGCGCCGATGTTGCTCAGTGCTCCAAGGGCTGCAGCAATGGCAGTTGCGTCGGCGTTGTGCGCCAGGGGTGTGGTAGTTTCGCCGGCATAGGTCAATGTGAATGTACCGGCGGTGGGTGCGCCGTTGATCGTCAGCGTTTGCACTTCGTTTTGGGCGTGCAGGCTGTATTCGACGCTGATGATTGTTTGTAGTGGTATTTGTGGCAGCGTGATGTAGCGTTGGCGCGGCCAGTGGTTAAGGTTGGTTTGCCAGGTTTGCAAGCCAATGCGACGGTTGGTGTCTTGCTCTACCTTGGTGTGAGCGGCGGTGATCAGTTGCGTGAGCAGGGCGTCGTGCTCGGCGGTGTCCAGGTCGCTGCGGACGATGGCTTTGGCTTCGTTGATGGTGTAAGGCGGTGCTGGTGGCGTCAAGCAGATGTTATTCAAAGCCAGCGGTGCTCCATACTGGATTCTGGCGCGGTTGCTGCATGTCGATGGCGGCGTCAATGGCTTGCTGCTTGCAAGTTTCGCTAAGGCGCAGCAGGCCCATCGCGCCGTTTGTTTTTGGATCTGGGTTGGTCAGCATGGCACTGGTGGCCAAGGTGGCGTAGAGGTTGGCAGCAGCCGCTTTGCGCAGTGCGTTTTCGTAGGCTTCTTCGTCGGGCAATGTGTCAGCGATGCTGTCGTTGAGGCCGTCGAGGGTGTAGCGTTCTTTGTATTCGATGAAGATGAGTTCGCCGGCCTGCGGTTCGGTGGTTTTGAAAACTACATTGCGATTGCTGATGATGGTGTAGTGGTCGGCGGGTGCGGTTGGATTGGCAGCGTCGTAAGGGTACTGGACGGTGTGTAGTTGGTGGATGGCGGGTGCCAGCAGTTTGATGTTTTGGATGGGACCACTGGTTACAACGGTGACTGCGGTGCTGGTGAGTGGAAAGTATGGCGCCAGGTCGCCCAGTGCGTTGCTGATGGCGCGGTCGATCATGGCGTCATCGGGCATGCTGATTGCGCTGAATGTGGCTACTTCTTGGCGTACTTCTTCGCGTAAGCGTTCGAGTCGCATCATGGTCGGTCGGCTGGTGGTGAATTTGGCGGGCCAGGGCTACGACATGGAGTCGCTGCTGCTCTGCCTTTAACTGGCCGCTTATCGCGTGCTTGGCCGGTTACTTATGCCTCAGCGTTTGGCGCTGGCTTGGCGCGCTGTTTGCGTTCTTCGGTTGTTGCCGCTGGGGCTTCCTTGATTCCGATTGTGGTTTGCTCCAGCGCAAGCAGTTTGCGGGCTATGGCTCGGATCACTTCGGTCTGATCAAAGCCTTTGCCGTTGGCTGCGTCCTGTAGCAGTGTGTGGTCGGTCGTCATTTCTTTTTCTTTCCCTTCTTCTTGGGTTTGCACTTGCGTTGCATGGTGTGCTCCTTTTGCGTGTGATGGATCGCTTAGTGGCTTAGTGCAGCAGGCCGGTGACGTCGCTGTTCGCGCCGCCAAGTTGGATGGTGAAGACCAGATCCACATTGGCCGCTGCGGTGCCGCCGGCGCCGTCATAGTCCAGAGTCCAGGTGATCAGTCCCTGTGGCCCCAGTTGCGGTTCGGTGATGTGCAACGAATCGGCCAGCGCGCCGTTGAAGTCGGCGAGTTTGAAGTAGACGGGTGTGCCCGAATCGCCGATGGCCTTGGCAGTCATGTAGCCATCGTCGTCGGCGCTGGTGCCACCCCGTCCGATTTTCAGCGTCGCGTCGCTGTTGTTGCTGGCGACGGCGGCCACTTCGAGCAACTTGCCGCCTTTGTTGGACCACATTGGGAGTACACCTTGCGCATTGGCGCCCAGCGTACCGTGCAGATGGACGGTGTGACGAATGATTGTGCTGTACATGGCTGCTCCTTAGAAGCCTGTGACGTGGCTGTGGACGCCGCCGACAATGAGCGTGAAGCGCAGGTCGACGTTCTGAGCGGCGGTTAAGGGACCGCCTGGTGTTTGAGTGGCGATGGTGAGCGTTGGCGCCGAGCCTTCTTGGCTGGTGCTGACGGTAACTTCTGGCGTAGTGCCGCCGGTGAGTGAGGCGCCGCTGGCTGTCATTTCGGCACGGTTGCCGCCGGCCAGGGTGCCGACAAACTCAACGGTGTACGGGCCACCATCGTCGCCGGTGACATTGACATTGGCGCCGTTGATGTTGCTCAGTAGGCGCAATGCGGCTTGTACCTGGGCAGCGCTGGCGTTGTAGGCCAGTGCGCTGGTGGTCTGGCCTGACCAGGTGAGGGTGAACGTGCCACCAGTTGGCGCGCCAGTGATGGTCACCAATTGGATTTCGTTGTATGTGCCAGTGAGCGAGCCGCCGTTGCCGGTCATTTGGGCTACGTCGGTTTCGGCTAACGCGCCGACGAAGGTTACAACCCACGGCCCGCCGGCAGGACCAGTAACGGCGACATCGTTGTCGCCGATATTGCTGAGTGCCTTGAGCGCGCTGGCGACGGCGGCAGCGGTCGCGTTGTAGGCGATAGCTGCCGTTGTCTGTCCTGACCAGGTAAGGGTGAACGTGCCGCCGGTGGGATTGCGGGCGATGGTGACGGTCTGGACTTCATTGGGGCCAGCGCCATTGAAGTTGAGTTTCCAGGTGAAGTGTTGCTGCGGCTCCAGTTGTGGGTTGCTGGTGTGAATCGGGTCGGCAAGCACACCGTCGAAGTCAGCGACTTTGAAGATGCGTGGGGTGCCTGAATCGCCGATGGCCTTGGCCGTCATGATGCCGTCTTCATCGCCGTCGAGGCCGATCATCAGGGTTGCGTCACTGTTGTTGCTGGCGACGGCGGCCACTTCGAGCAGCAGAATGCCTGTGTTTGTATGCGCTGGGATCACGCCCTGCGCATCGGCAGACAAGGTGCCGGGTAGATGGACTGGGTGTTCGATCCTGTTGTCTTCCATGTTCGTTTGCCTTTCTGCTGTGGCGATCAGTTACCAGTTTGGCAACTGATCGCCAGTGGTTGGGTCGGCCTGGTTAGGCCACCTTTTCCATATACATGCCGCGGTGGTCGATGGCGCCCAACGAGTAGTACCACCGGATCTTGATCGGCAGGACGTCGTTGGTGAACATGAGGCCCGATGTCGGGTCAGCGACCGAGAAGATTTCTGGTGCGCGTCCCCAGCGGAAGCCCAGGCCGAACAGCGGGAAACGGCGTGGGTCAGCGAAAGCGTACCAGTCGTTGTCCAGGCCCAGATAGTCGTTGACGACCAACATCTTACGGGCGTTGGCGCGGCGCTGCGTGATGCTTTCGCCTTCGGCGGCCAGCGGGTTGATGTCATTGTTGCCGCTGCCCTGGACGCGCTCGGTGGCGAGCACGGTGATGGCCGTGTTTTCCAGGTGGCGGGGGACCATGATCGTGACCGGCAAGGTCAGACCACCCAGCACTTCGCCGGTGCCAAGTTCGGTCTGGCGCGCCATGGCCAAGCGCACTGCTTCCCAGGCGGAATAGCTCAGGGCTGAGTTGCCAAGGTTGTTGTGGTTGGCATGGAACAGTGGCGTGGAATCGGAAGCCATGGTGTAGCCATAGCCGGCGCCGTTGACCGCCTTGAGGCGGCGGGTGAAATCCTTGTTGATGGTCAGCCAGGCTGCCTGAGCGAGCGCGCGGGGCAATTGCTGGATGTAGCCGGTGGTGTCACGGTCGATGGCTTCGATGGTGACGCCGATCCAGTTACCTTTCTTCGTCCAGCTCGAGGTTTCCGACTCGGCTGCCCATTCTTTCTCCGAATATCCGCCCCCTTCTGCCACTGTGGACAGTTCGCCGATGCCGGCGATTTTGATCCAGTGGGGATCGCGTAGGCTGGCGAATTCCTGGATCTCGCAGAACTGCTCATACCAGCGATCATGGTCCTGCCAGATGCCGACGACCTTCTGGTTCATCCATTCGGCCATCATGTCGGGGAGCGCGCTCGATGTGACGTTGGCGAGAATGGCCTGGTCTGGGGTGTAGCGCGTGGTCATTTCCCAGTCGCCCGTCGCATACACGTAGGCTTCTTTGATGCCGGCCAGTGGTTTGATGCCGTGCTGCGGGCGGCGCTGGTCCAGCAACGCGAACAAGGCTTCCTTGTACTTGTCGCGGGCCGTGAGCATGCCGCCGAGGCGCTGGTTGAGCGTTGGGCTGAGGGGCGGGTTGACGTCGCGCACAATCGTGGTGGCTGCCTGCTCGGCGATGGCCTTGCGCTGGGCGTCAATCAGAACGGCGATCTGCTCCGGCGTGTCGTCGGGGCGGATGGCCAAGCGCACCGCGTTCTGGGCGGCGGCGGGCAGACCAGATGTCTGCAACATGGCGTTGATGCCGCTCTCGCGGATTGCTGC
>ERZ724522.1756-NODE-1756-length-11046-cov-21.774179_pt1 | contig 11046 bp, 11 predicted proteins | sample MGYA00376055_ERZ724522 | MGnify/ENA primary metagenome ERZ724522 (study PRJEB28724, sample SAMN07190884) | wastewater metagenome | isolation source: effluent of sewage treatment plant in Hong Hong | place: Hong Kong | collected 2016-03-17 ... | reverse complement strand
CTCCTTTACTGTCGTTCCACAGTGGCAGTTACGCCGGACTGCATTTCGCTGGCTAGTTTTTCAAGTTTCTGCGAGGGCAGGCCAGCTACCAACTGCTCCGCAGTTTGCTCGATCTGACGATCGAATTCGGCTTCGCTTGCAGCATGGCGCTGGCGAGCGGATTCGGTTTCCCCCGGCTCCAGCACACGGCATCCGTGGCGAGCGAGGTTTTCTTCGTGCGCCCGGCGACCTTCAACCCACTTTCCGGTCACTGGGCAGGAATATCCAGCGTAGTCGCCGCGCACCGCAGGGGCGGAAAGTTGCTTAACAGCTTGCACACCGCAGTCGCAAGTCTGTGGCAGGTCGTAGTCGACGAGCCGCAGGAAGCGGTCAAAGGCCTTTTGGCACGAAGGGCACTTGTAAGAGTAAACTGGCATGACAATCTCCCACGGATTACGGTTGAGTAACACCGGGGAGTTTCGGTGTCGCCATCTTCAGCCGCAGTTCTTGCAGTTTTGCGGCGTGTTGAGCAGCTGCCAGCTCCCCTTTACGCTTGAGTTCTTCGAGTTTCGCGGCGGTTTCAGCTTCTTTGAGCTGCTTATCCATCGCAAGCATTTCCATTTTGACCTTCTGCTCAGCTTGTGCTGCTTCGAGATCAGCCTTAGCCTTAGCATCCGCACCATTGCCCTGCGGTTGTGGGGGCTGCATCTTCTTCAGATCGTCTTCGACCTCCGGCCCAAAGCGGTAGCGGCGGGTAACGGCCAGGAGAATGGACTTCGCGGCGTCGAACGGAAGGACGCCTTGCTGAACGAGAGGGGCTGCACCATTCATGAATTGCGCGATGGCGTTAAGGAACTCACCCATGTTGGCTTTGTCTTCAGTAGCCTCGGCATCGACAGTTGAGTTCGTTTCAATATCCACGCGATAATTGCGCTGGAGGTCATTGGTAAGCAGCCCCATGATTTCTTCCCACGAGGGGAGTTGAGCAGCAGCAAGGATTTGCGGTGGTGGTGCCGGGGGTTGAGCAGGCGGTTGACCAGGAACTTGCGGCTGTTGCTGTGCCTGCATCTGGATTTGCTGCAGCATTGCCTGCGCTTGCTGTTTCTGCTGCGCAGTGGGGAACTGCAGGCCTGTCATCTGCGCGAGGGTTTGCTGTGAAAACTTGGTCATCGCAATCTCGCCCATGATCCGCAGACAATCCCGCACATACCGAGCAATCTGCTTTTGCATCTTTTTCAGCCGCAGCGTCCCCCACTGGTTTTTGATGTTTTGGGCAGTGGCGGTTTCCGAGGCCACCGACGCACCGCGCAGAATATCGCTGATACCAGTAATCTCATAGATAACCTGTTTGACTTGCTGACGCTGGACGTAGAGCTGCTGGAGCACAGCGACGAGCTTTTCCAGCGGCATAAGCCAGATCGCCTTTTCCAGGGTTTGCCCCTGCTGCATTGCCGCCACGTTTTCAGCAGGGATCAGGACGTTATCGTCCGCAGCCAGGACTTTCTCCAGACCTTCCAGCGTCGAGTCGTAGAAACCGCGAACCTTCAGTGCCTGGACAATCTTGTTAATCCGCACAGTGATACGGTTGAGCTCCTTCGCCTGCTCTTCGTACATCGTGTACAAGGGGACAGGGACGAGCGAACTGATCTTCTGAAACAGTACCAGTGGCCGGGGCATCGGGAAGAATCCCGAGAGTTGCAGTGGGTCTTCCACTTCCTTCACAAACCCTGCGGGGTAGCTCGGAGCCAGGAACCGCACCATCTTGGTTTCCTTGTCCCAGATTTCAAACACATGCCCGAGGTCAACGCCTTCGGCGTCAAGCACCTTTTCAGTATCGTCATCGCCGTCGTCACTGGACTGTGCGTGCGCTTTGCCGCTGATGTTCAGAGGAATACGATGGCCGATTTCTTCGCCGAAGTTCTTAACCAGCTCTTCCCGTGTCATGAAGTGCTCACGCGCAACCCACGGAACGTCCTTCCACTGCTTTGCATAGCCGTGCAGGAAACGGTCCCAGGGCACCGCTTCGCCGCAAACAGTTTCGTATTCGACCTGTTCCAGGGGCTCGGAATGAATCTCGCCTTGCTGTGCCTCAACCTCTCCTTCACCAGTCTGGTCTTCCTGACCTTCTGTCGGGTTGTTCGGCTCAGGTTGCTCGACAATCGAAGCGTCGTACTTGAACCAAGTAACACCCTCACCAGGGACTAGTGCCTCCAGCACGGCTTGAGTCATCAGATCATCGAAGGGCGTGTAGTCGCCAAGTTCGTTGTCGATCAAGAACTCAAGACTGCGGCGTGCAACATCCGAAGTCACTTTACCCAACGGATCATCGTCCTTGAAGCGTCGCTGCACAACCGGCCGCGGAACGTTGTTGTAAAGTGCCGGGGCAAGCGTTTCCGTGTTGCTGTACAAGATGTTGAAGGGGGATTCGGAGGCCTTCCCGCCTTCGTAAAGTTTGACAACCCGCGCACCGTCCTTGCGGTAGTCCTTGACCCGCTTGCGCGCAGCATCCAGTTCCTTCAACCATGACTGAACTTTCGGGTCAGCCTTGGCCGTGTCAACCGCACCTGCAAGAGATTTTCCAATGTCCATTTTATCCTCACTTAACGTTATTAAGTTTTAACGCCCGTAGGATTATATCAATGACTCCAGGCTGATTCACCAATCGTGGGTTATCCGGACCTTGTGAAATTTCTGGCGTAAATCTCAACGGCGGGCGGGAGTGCGTAATAGAGGCCGGGACACCTTCGCCCCCACGCTCAAGCGCAGAAGGTTCTAGTTGCATAGCCTGTTGTAAAGCTAGAGCTTCGATTTCAGGGGAATATAAAGGATTTTTTTGTAAACTTTCCCAAGCTCGTTTCTGGGCACTCGCAGTTAGTTTCGGAGTGCCGTAAGAATCCCACCCATCAAAGGCTAGAGAACCTCCGTCAGAGTGGTTAGCCGTGACAACTTTCATAATTTCCTGCAAAGTGGCTTTAGATAAGTCCATGATACCTCCTCAAATTTCCGTCTCTTCCATACGACGCTGGCGCTGTCGCTCGACAAGTTCGTTGATAGTGTACTGGCCGGGAAGTTTTGGCAAGCCCGAGCCTGCGACGGGGGCAGCCTTCGGCACCCAAGGGCGGGACATCACAGCGTAGCGGGTTTCGTCGGCTGCGTGGTCCTCGGCCTCGGTGTCCAGGTCCTCGGGGTCCGTTTCGTCGTGCTGGAGGGTCGGAAGCGTGCGGATCGTGTCTTCGCAACAGTCACAGAAGTAGAGCATCGGCAGGCCGTTTTGACCGACGAGTCTCTGCCGGAGTTGTTCCCACCCCGCCTTGCGCTTGTTGTCAGCTCGGCGCCACATGCACTTGTGAATCGCCATAGTCTCGCCAATGGAAGGACCACCATCCCGGATGAAAATCGCGGGGTCAGCCACGCCATAACGAATCCGCTCACCCTTTTCACGTTCGACAATCCCCTGCGCAACGAGATCGGCGGTCATTTTCAGGCCCTTGTTCGGACCAGTCGAGCCATACCATTCCCGGAACTTCACCAGCGCACCTTTCGGCAGTACCCGTTCCCCGAGCCGGTATTCCTTGTCCAGAATTGCGTACCAGCCCACGCTAAAGGGCTTCGCCGACCCCCAGTCAAACCCACGGAAGTACGACATTCCAGGGTTGCGGAGCGCGAGAAACTCGTTCGTCGGCAGAACATGCACGTATTCATCCCACTCGTCGAAGAAAGCTCCATCAACAATATCCCAGTTCCCTTCAAGCCATGCCTTGACCAGCGCCTCTGACCCGGATTGACGGAGTCGGAGGATGTAAGTCGGGTCATTCCGCATGAGGAGCTGGTTATCCCCGATCTTCGACGGGATGAAGACGCGGTCAAGACTGACCATTCGCTTTTCACCGTCCAGCTCAATCTCACACTCTTCCGTCAGGAGCTTGTACCCCCGCGGGGCGGGGTCGATGTAACGCTTCTTGACCCAGTTATGGCCAGCCCCGCCAGGGTTACCGGTAAGGCGCATGCCCACAGGAACGCCAGAGCCAGACCGAAGCGTTGCGCGGAGTTTATCAATCGGAGCTGGCGACGGAAAGTTAGTGACCTCCTCCACATAAACTCGTGTGTAGTTATGACCTTGGTATTCCTCGGCATCGGAGTCCCTTTCGAGATAGGCAAACTTAAGGCGGGCACCGTTCGCCATTGTCCAGGTTTTCTGCTGCTCATTGTACTTCGCCCCGAGCTTCGGGAAAATCTGCTTTGTCCGTGCCACGACTTCCGCGAGCTGGACGAGTTTCCGCCGGAAGAAGACCCCGATCGCGTGCTCGCCGTAGAGGGAGGAGTGCTGAAGCCAATCCCCGATGGAGGACTCAGTTTTCCCGCCTCCCCGCGCTCCACCATAGAATACCTCGAAAACGGGGCATTCGAGCAGGGCGGTTTGCGGGCCAGGCTGCGGCGACCACAGAACAGTCTGTTCCGGAGCATTCATGCGGCGATTTTCGTGCAGAGGGGATTAGAAATTCAGCTTAGAATTTTTTCCAACTCTGATTCCGTCATGCTCACATAAATAGGCAGTCCTGCTTCGTCCGTGTTAACGGGTTTATTGTGCATATCAAATTGCATCACAAGATAGCCTTCAACCTCCGGGCCTCGCTTGATGCGAGCAGGCCCGTTACATGTCATTGCTTCCGCAAAATCGCCGTGCCACGCGCAGCATGTCGGATGCCATTCGATTTGATCTATTTTCATTTTCGACCTCTTAATTTCCGTACCAGAAACCCGACACGCCACGGCAAACACGTAGAGAGCCTGCCTGCTCTAACTGACGTGCATAGGCCATCGACAACTCAAATGCACTTTTGGTCAACAACAGGTTGTCGCCGGTCAAGTCTTCGCCCGTCCCCGTGTCTCCAACAGAAGTGATGCCATGCCAGAACGGGAACCCCGTGTCGCCATACGCGACAATCACATCGAAATATCGTTTTATTTTTGTAGCGGTCTGAAAGCCATTGACGCTCCCCGCCGTTCCACTAGTGATTGATGCGACCCCCAAAGAAGATGCGTTACCCATATCAATACTCCCTACTGATGCAGGGTTGTCGATACCGTCCGGAGTGACGGAAACATTAGATTTGATCGAGTGCCGTTGCAGCTTGAAGCCGGAAACAGAAATGACTTTCTGAGCAAGCCGAGATGTCGAGGACTGCGGCGAGGCATAAAAATCACTGCCTCGGATGTATCCAAGTTCTGTCAGCCACGCCTTTGCTTGCCGGACTTGATATGCAATAGCGGCTTCCGACGTATATAGGCCGAGCGAAGGATGTGTCACCGAATGGTTTATTACATCCCACCCTTTCTCATAAACTACCCGAGCAGTGCTTTCCAGCGTGTTTGATAAATTTACCTGCACAGTGTTGTTAGATGTGCCGGAATCGACGGTATTGAACGGCAGCGCCGCGTATCCAACCCAGCCATACTCATCAAAAAGTGGTGCAGCGATCTGCGTTAGATTTGCCCCTCCGTCGCACCCCAGAACTAATTGTGCTTTACTGGAAAACGCAGTCCAAACACTGTCAAAATATAGCGTTGCGCCCAGCATATTTGTCCAAGAAACGCGGAACCGAGCGGCTGGGTTATTAATAATGTTAGCGTCAACACCCGTGCCAAATCCGGTACAAACCACACCGAAAGGATGGTATTCAGTTTGCCCTGAACCGGACTGGTAAGCAGATGGATTTCGTTGCACAAATTTCAGGAAATTCCAACCTTCGCGCACCTGATTTGCATTAAACGAGACGTTCAGGGCATTAGTCGAAGAAGCGCCGTTCGTGCTGACCATCACACTAATAGTTGAGTTGGGGGTTTGTGTCGGGGCAAAGTTAGGCAGCCCGTCTACATACACCCACAAGCCGAATGCGCCCCCCAATGTGGGGGTCAGCATGTTTGTGCCAAACGAACCTAATAGAATTTCTTCCGTAGTATTTGCCGCTGGAACCACTTTTAGCATGTCAGGCTGCCCAGTGCGACTGGTAATGCCAGTTTTATTGCCTGCACCATCCCATCCTGTATAACCTTGCGTCAAGGTCGGACTGCCGCCGCTGATCGACCATTGCCCACTACCGAAGCGGCAGGCGAGCTTGCCATACGTTTGAACAGGAGACGCAATCTCCAACGGTTGTTCAAGATCAAATCCGATGCGACCTGATACATTGTTGACGGGAGATGTGATTACCCCATCAGAATTCATGCGCAGAGCAACCTCACCTCCAGAATAACTAATCCCCCCGGTGACGGGATCAACTTCCGAGGTAACAACCCCGCCGCCGCCAGCCCGATTATACCAAACCCCATTGTGGAAAATATCATTCGGCTCGACACCTTGCGTCATCACAAATCTCCTTAAAGGATTATGCTGCGGCTTCTATCACATTTCCGCCGAAGCCGGGACGGTGGGCTTGTACCCAGTCCCCGGCACTCGCGGCTTTCGGGGGGAGGGCCACCACGAAGTTTTGCTGCACGTTGAGATTCTGCTGCCGCGCGCCGTAGCCAAGGGCTTTGGAGGTCACTTCGAGTGCCTTAAGCGCGGTGTCGGGGTTCTGGGTCACGGTGAGCTTGTCCAGGACAACGTCCAGGGATTTTGAAGCGAGTGCCCGCAGTTTCTCGTCAATCGACAAGACAAGCTGCGGGTCCACAACTTCAGTTTTCCGCGCCGCGAGCCGGGCCTGGAAGGCATCCGAGTTCATCACCCGCGAGAGCCAACCCTGCGTATAGCCGAAGGCTTTCGCCAGCTCCCCTTGCGAGATCGCTGGGTTTGCAATAATCATGTCAATCAGTGCATCGTGAGTGTAACTCACCCGCTGGATTGCTCCGGCTGCGCTTTCCGTTCCCATCAGTGGCGTGCTCATGTCAGTCCCCTTTGCGTGTGCGGAGATCAGTTAATCATGTGGGGATTGTAAACTGCGGGGGGCGGGTTGTCAAGCGTGTGTCGGGGGAACCTGCGGGCGAACAGCTCCCCCCTAGCCTTCGTGAAACCCCCATGAGTTACGGGCGAGTAATACGTGGGAGAAACGTCGGAACCTGAGCAAGTGAAAACAGGCCACGCAGGTTTGGGTACTATGCGGCTAAACCACCGACCTGCGGCACCCCCGGCTCCGGGTAAGCACCCCCCCCCCATGCCGCCCATACCCGGACGGGTGGAGGCTCGCACCGTTACGGGGCATAGCGGCTGGCTATCGAGTATGCGACAACGATAGAAATAAATTTTTGCGCCAGGCTATTGACAGATGCGGCTAACGCGCCGATAATGTGATTGTGCAATGTCGCACACATCACAATGAGGATGACCACCATGAACACCATGACCACTAAACGTAACGCCACCATTACCGCCACCGTTGAATTCGGCTATCGCGGGGAATTTTCGCCTGGGCATACAATGGACGGCTGTGACAGCGCGGCACTGACACTGAACTTTGCAAATGGCAAAGAACTTGTCATCACAACCAATAGTCTAAAAAACGGACTGCTGTACATGGCGGCAATCCATGGCTTGAAGCAGAAGCTAGTTGATGCAGCCGCGATTAGCCGCAACCCCGAAACGGGCCGGGCGGCCACGGTTGAAGACAAATTCCAAGCCGTCGAAGCCGTGTATGACCGGCTACTCGCCGGGGCGTGGAACGCTACGCGGGAGGGCGGCGGGGCGACGGGAGGATTGCTGTTGCAGGCCCTAGTGCGGATGTATGCCGGCCGGAAGACACCGGATGAGCTCAAGGCGTTTTTGGCGGATAAGACTGACGCGGAAAAAACCGCGCTACGGAAAAACCCGCGTGTGGCACAGATTATCGAGGACATCCGCGCCGAAACCGGCAAGGCCGCGAATATCGACACAGATGAGCTGCTGGGGGAATTGGAATGATTGCCGTTATCACCGTTTGTGCGATTAGCGGCTGGGTCATCGGACATTCAATAGCCGTTCGGTTGAATGTAGCCTAGCACCATTAACCCACAAGCCCCCGCGTGGAAACACCGGGGGTTTTTCTTCGCCTATCGTTTGCGGCCCGGAAACCGGTCGTGGGCAACCCCCGGCAATGGGGCGCAAACGCGCCACAATCAACGCACGGGGCATGGGATAGGGTAGGGTAGCCACCACACCCGAAACCACGCCATGGGCCGTTTACGGGCGTTTGCGGGGCATGTGGATAAATCCCATAGTTATCCACAAATTATCCACAGCCACCCCCCGGCTGACGCCATGCATGGGGGCCGGGGCAGGTCGGGTGGCGTAAAACCCGCGCATTACGGGCCGGTAATCCACCGGCGAAACCCCATCCTGCAAGTTACCTGCAATTTCCCTGCGCGTTTCCAGCCATTTCCGGGTGTTTTCCGTTGTACGGACTCCCCACCCCTACTTGTGTTCAGACCGAGTTTCTCCGTTGTAACATTTTTTTTTTTATAAAATGGGGTCAATAGACCTGCAAGTAGGGGTGGGGAGTTGCTACAACGGCGAACACCGAAAACACGCCCGATAATCGCAAGCAAACCGCTGATAACACGCTGCTAAAAAGGATTACGGGGAAATCGTGAATAACTTGCACGAAAGGACTTGATTACTTCCGGTGGATTGGTTACGGTGGATAGGGTAGCAGATCGGGTACAGGTTTCCCCCGACCCACTTTTCACACTTCGCAATCCACAACCACCTGCCAAGGAGTCCTGCAATGCCATACAACTTTTCAGAAGACCAGATAATGATGCACAAGATCTGGCGCAAAGCTTTCCGCGAGGGGCAAATCACCCTCAAAATGCCTTCCCACAGCGACGCGGTTAAACTACGCTTTGGCCTGTATAATGCAATTCGTCCGATCAGACAGGGCAAGGCAGTTGATGCTGAACTCCTGCAAGCCGCGACGGAATGTTCAATCAATCTTGACGGGGGAGCACTGACGATCCAGCTCAAATCGAAAACCGCCATGATGCAGGCAGTTGTCGCCGCCCTCGGGGAGGAGGCTTTCGCCCCTGCGCAGACTCCGGTTTCCGTCGAAGAGGCTGAGATCATGGAATCACAGCGCCGGATGCTGGAAAAACTCACGCAAAGCGGGGAAGAGGGCCGTCCTGCCGTTAATGACCCTTACAACACACGCGATCGGGGGTAAATTATGTCTTACTGGAATCCAAACCGCAGTCCAGATGTTTTCCCGGCGCGCTGGCATGAGATACTCAAGGAACGTCCTGGGCTGTTTTTGGTGGAAATGTCAGACGATCCAGCGTTTATCAAACGTTCGGCGCTTAAATTCAATGCGCTTAAAGCTTGCCTGCGAAACCACCCACTACATGCGACGACAAGTTACTTAAAACACAGAAACTATCGCTTGTCGAGGGAATCTCACGGCAGCAAACACTCTCTATGGGTGACGATTACCTGGGCTGACGAGTATATCAAGTCCGTTGAACAAGCACTTTACGATGCAATGTAGTTTTTTGCAAAGAACATGCGGAAAAGTATTGACATGCTGGAGGCCTCCTGCTAACGTTCATCCATCGACGGCAAACGCGGGCATACCGGCAAGCACCCGCCGCCATCGACTAACCCTTCAATGCCTGCCACTTTAAGGAGCTTCAAAATGAGCACGAAAACCGAAACCCAAGTTGAAACCGTGTCGATGACTGACGGCCGCGTGGTCGATTTCGCAGGCAAGCGCAAGCTGCTCAAGGAATCCAGCGTGAATGCCGATGGCAAAGTCCAAGTTCGTCTGGACTTCCGCAACGGCGAAACCCGCCTCTTCACCCTGCCTGACAACCTGCTGAACAAGTTTGCTGCCCACGGTGCTGAGCAGAAGCTGGGTGATGAGATTGCCGGCCTGACGGATACGGAAGACTGTGTCCTGGCTGTGGATGAGCTGATCGACCGCCTGTATAACGGTGAGTGGAGCGTCAAACGCGAAGCCAACGGCATGGCCGGGACGAGCGTCCTGGTTCGCGCCCTTGTCGAGCACACCGGCAAGACCGTGGAGCAGATCAAGCAGTTCCTCAACGGCAAGTCGCAAGCCGAAAAGGTCGCCCTGCGCAACAACCCGAAGATCAAGCCGATCGTCGAGCGCATCGAGGCGGAGAAGGCTTCGAAGAAGGCCAACGTCGACACCGACGCGATGCTGGGCGAGCTGGAAGGCTAAGTCTCAACGCGGCTGGGCAGGCGGTCTGCCCGGTGACTTCAGGGAACAGTCCTGGACTAACCCCTGCAGGATTCTGAGCCCCTGCAGGGGTTTTTTACTTCGCGTCGCGTAGGCAAGTGTTTTTGGTAGAGGTTGATTACTTGATTGACGCGGGGATTATTTCCGGGGTATTATTCTATTGTAATGCGTGGGCGTTACGTCAAGCCTGTACCTCAGGCAACAATCAAGAAAGGCTCAGAACCATGCAATCACTTAAACGGGAACTCCCAGACTTCGATGACCTCGAAGAACTCGTAGCAGAAAGCACTCGCACCGTCACCGCCTCCGCCGTTGAAGATCTTGATGATCTCGACGCCCTGCTGGAGGAATCCACAGCCCTTGCCGGTGCAAAGCGGGCGCAGAGACAGGGCCGCAAGCTCACCGCCGAGCAGATGGGCATTCTCGACTCAAACAACCTTGCTGAACAGATGCAAGTCTGGGAGCCGGTCGAAGCCGTAGCGCACTTTATCCACACCACTTGCTCCTGCGGGCACGAATCGCGCAGGTTCAATGCTTGGTACAAGCTCCTCAAACACCGCCGGCAGGAATCTTCCCGCCTTGTCCGTTGCGATGGGCACGAAGGCCTGCCGTCGAGCCAGCATACCACCAAGGAAGTTGTCGGGTATTGTCACGAATGCCTTAGCGCAGTAGGATTGCCGATAGCTAATGTCAAGGACTTGTCGATGCTGACAAGTCTTGGGGAAAGTGTCGAGCAGGATAGCGGGCAGTTGGAACTGGAACTCCTGTCAGGCGAAGCCGCAGGCGATGCGATGCTCGCGGAGCTTGAGGCCAGGTTAGACGCTGAGATCGAGGCAGGTGAGATAACACTGGAAACTTTCCAAGCCTGTGATAACGAAACCCTTGAGGAGTTAGAAGATGA
>ERZ724522.1755-NODE-1755-length-11051-cov-4.755457_pt1 | contig 11051 bp, 16 predicted proteins | sample MGYA00376055_ERZ724522 | MGnify/ENA primary metagenome ERZ724522 (study PRJEB28724, sample SAMN07190884) | wastewater metagenome | isolation source: effluent of sewage treatment plant in Hong Hong | place: Hong Kong | collected 2016-03-17 ... | reverse complement strand
TAATCCACGCCCAGGTTGTTGGCGGTCGCCTCCCAGTCGATCACGATGTAGCCGGGGACGCCCTTCGGGAGGTCCCCAATGTCCTCCACTAGCTCCCGGCAGTAATCCTCAAACTCGTTTTCGGGAATCAGAGTGACGCCGTAACGCCATTCCCCGCCTACCTCGTCGCGCAGGTTGCGCAGGGCTTTCAGCTCCTCCTGCTCGTCCGCGCCAAAATCGACCTCGGCCTTGTCCAGCGCGTCCTGCGCGTCGTCCTTGGCCTCGTCGCCCTCGGCGTTGTCCAGTGCCTCGCGCGCGTCCGTGACCGCCTGCTCCAAGCGTTCCAGCTCGTCGAGGCGTTCGTTCAGCTCGCGGGTGTCGATGTAGTTACTCATTGGATTCCTTTCGTTGGGGGTTGTTTCAGTTTCGACGGGATTCATGGAGTGGTGCAATAGGGTTGAGGGTGGAGTGAGCGGTTGAGTCAGTAGCCAATCGAAAAGTAAATCCGGCCGTCCTCGCCTTTGAATAGGTTTGACGACACACGGCCGGCTTCGGCGTCTTTCCTGTATTCCTGCCAATCCCAATCTTCCGGATCGGCATCGCCGAAAGCCTCGCGAATGTCGCCGGCCAGCCATTGAAGGAAAAGCGCCGTCAATTCCTTATCCGTCCAGGCTTCGATTTCCTCGCGCGTCCAGCCGCCGGAATTTCGCACGAAATCCCGGAAAGCCTCGCGATGCTCGGGCTTCGGAAGCGGGTCGAAATCCTCGGCCGCTTCTTTGCTGGCCTGCCAGGTAAGCGCGCCGGCATTATCGCCGAGTGTGGCGCGGTTGTTCGACAGATCAAAAGGGACAAAACCCTCGTTTGAGACAATAGGAGTCACGTCGATTTCGGTGCAGTTCATGGGGAAAGGTAGATTGAGACTGTGAGCATGTAGGCTAGGCCAGCGGACAGGCCAAGGAGACAGGCTAGGAGGTAAGTTTTGAGGAGTTTCATGTTAGGCGTTCGGATTGCTCCGCGTAAGCGGACTCGATTCGCTCGCCAGTATCGGCGCAGTAAAGCTGCGCGTCCTCCCAATTGACTTCCGCGCCGGCCACGCGCCAGCCGCCGGTATTGTCGCGGTCAGCAATGGCGGATCGAATAAGGTCAGCGTTTTTCTGCGCCGATTTGAAGGAAAGCGCCAAGCCATCAGCGGTGACGAAATAGACAGGATAGCCTCCAGGCCAAGCGTAGGGACCGGCCGCAAGCTGCGCGTTGAAGTCTGAAACGGAGTAGGTTTTCATTTGTCGGATGGGTTGAGGGTGGGGCGGAAAAGTTAGCTGGCCGGCTAGGCAGGCGCGGGCCGGGGTGAGGTAAGGGAGGTTCATAGGTCAGCGGTGGGATTGAATTTCAGAGACAAGGGCAAAAGCGTTGGGCGGATTAACCTCCGGCCCTTGGTTTTCCTGATAGGCTACATACTTTTTGAAATGCACGGCCGTTTCTGGCTTGGCTTCGGCGCTCTCAGTAGTCCCGTCATCGTAGTGCGCCGTCAGCGTCCCGCCTTTCAGGGTGAAATACGCAACGCCGTGCATGAGGGATTCGATCCGCGAGCAAGCCAGCAGCATTATTTTAGAGGTCATGGGCGGCGCAGTTCGGGGTTGTTCGGCCATGTCGGGCTTGACTCGCAATAGCGGTGGCGCTCGCTCAATAGGCCATCCGACCGCACGGCGAAGCGCGTGTGAGCGAGCCAATCCGCATCCGAAGCGAATTGCACCGGGCAGGCAAAGCGTCTGGGCTGGCGGCGCGCCCAGTCCGGACAATGATCCCCCGTGAAACGGTGGACAAAACGCGCCAACGCCTCACGTTGCGCGGGCAGACACAATTCAGAGCCGAGAATCATTTTCATGGCGTCTCCCCCTTGGCTTTGGCGATGGCGGCGCGGGCCGTATCACGAATGAAAGCCCAGTCGGCGGAACCGTGTTCAGCGTTCTTAGCAGCAACCGCTTCGACGTTGCGCATCTGAGCCACCAGTTCCTCATGCGCGTTGCACGCGCGGACGATGAAGGAGGCGTTGGCGTTCGCTTGGCTACGTGTAGGCGCGCCATCTACGTCAAAGCCGCAATCGGCGATGAAATGAGTCGGCGTGCCCCCGATAACGTAACAGATTTCACCACGCAAAGCATTGTCGATTGTGCGCAGTTTCCACGGCGTAGGCGTGTGCTGCGCGACGTTGGCGGGAACGGGTGAGCTAGTGGTTTTCATGGGATTGGATGGGTTAGGGTTAGGCGGCGCGATGTTGTTCGCTCACGTAAGCCTGAGCGGATTCGATAGCGGCGCGTCGGCGCGCCAGTTCAATGTTGTGTTCGGTGTTCTCGCCAGTGATGACGGCCGCAATGTGGGCGAGCGTCTCGCGCGAGTAGGTTTCAAAGTAGTGCGCCGACGCCATGCCGCATTCGCGCACGATGGCGATTCCGCCGGCCGCGCCAGTAGGACGGGAAATGCCGACGGAGTAGGTCCGGGAATGGCCGAACCATTTGACACTGCCGTTGCACAAATCCGAAAGCGCAAGGGTAAGCGCCTCGTTTTCGGCGCTCAGTTTCGCGTTGAGTGATTCAAGACTGGATTTGCTGAGTTTCATGGGTTGCAAGGGTTGAGGGTTAGGATTCGCTACTGTAACCAGCCATATACTCGGGAATGTTCGGCAAACGCGGGGGGCGCTTGGCTTTGGCGTCTTCAACTCCGCAGTTGAACTGTATTTCCGCCATGCGCGCATTATTAGTTTGTGCTAGGCTAGCGTGCGAATCCCAGAACAAGCGCCGTTGGCCGTCGGCTGTTGATAGTAGCGTTTTCATGGCCTTGGAATATTGGGTTGAAGTATTGCTTTGACGTGTCGAAGCGTGCCCGCTTGCGCTCCGTTTGTCAACGTCAATCTAAGAAAAAATATGGCTAGTTCGTCAAATTCGTCTTTAGCAAAGCCTAACTAAATATTTCATTGACCAGCTTGGTTCGGTTGGCCATCGCAAACACCGATATTCCCCTTAAGGGATAATATCGTTGTGTTGTGCGCATGGTTCAACCGCACCGCGCAAAGCTGTACCAAAAAACCAGCTTGAACCAACTGAACCAAATTTTACAATTGAGTTTTAGCCTGTTTTCGGCATTGCGTGAAGCCATGCATACGCAAATCGCCTTGCGCGAGCCGAGCGAATCCGAATCGCTCCGCATGATTCACGCATTGACGCACGGCGCGAGCGTGGAAGCCATCGCCGAGGCTCTGCGCGTCACGCCAGGAGTCGTCTCGGCATGGCTGGAGCGCTGGCAGACTACGCAAAAGAATCCGGCCGCCGATGATCCCATGCGCGCAGCTGCGCTTGCTCGCCGAGCCGAGGCTGTGAAACGCTGGCAGAGCAAAATCTCCACTGAGTCGGCTGCGCTGAGTGTCGATGCCATCGCGCTTGCCCGAAATTCCGTTGAGCTAGGCGACGCGCGAGGATTCGGCGACGCCGCGCGCGGAATCAAAACCCTTGTGGAGATCACGCGCCAGGCTGAGGGACTAGACGCCAACGGAAGCGGATCGAGCGGCGGCGCATCGCTCGCGTTGTTTGTGCTGCGGGTGGGCGAGAACGGAGTGCAAGATACTCGGCCCATTGTGAACGTGACGCCGCCGATTGAGACGGAGCCTGAGTTTTGAGACTGGCGAATCCGCTTTCAATGACTTACGCATGTTGGCGGGTTTTCGGAATCAGATTGACGGAACTAAGCGCATGATTGTACGCCACTTGCGCACGCATTACGCACAATGCTTATTATGTTAAGTCGCAATAGCATTGGGCGATGCGGCCGGTCCAGCCGTTGACCCCACCGCCCTCCCCCGGACCCCGATCCGCCTGGCGTTCAGTTTCGTCCTCCACCCCTTCCACACCCGGCTCCCTCTGGGGCGAACTTACTTGACGCACCCGCCGAGAATAGGGGCCTCTCAAAAAAATCGGGAGAGTTCCATGAGGAATTCGCTTGACGCGACAAGGCAATAAAGCATGACGGGGTGCATGAGATTCGAAATATTCCGTGGTGAGACGCGATACCGCCTGATTGCAGGTCGTCGCATGGTCTGGAGACGTGGCCGCTGGTACGTGCGCCTGCGGGCGTCGAACGGTCGCATCCTTTGCACGAGCGAGGGGTACACGCGGCATCCGGCGTGCTGGAAGTTTATCCGGGCCATGCGGCGGTGTGTGGACGCGCCGGTGATGGAGCCGAACGGGGCGATCTATGGGCCTGGGATCAAGCTCGGCGAGATCAAGCGGCTGGAGGCCCCGGTCGAATGAGCCGTCAAAGCGCCTGGCAGGCGAAGATGAAGGCCGCGGGGAAGTGCCCGGCGTGCTCGAAGCCGCGCGGGGCGGGGGTGTACTGCGACGACTGCGCGCAGAAGCGGGCCGCGGCGGCGCGGGCGCGCGGGAATTTCCGGCCCTGGCGGCCGGGCAGTCCGGGACGCCGGCCGCTCAACTATGTGCCGCCGGAGCCGAAGTTCTGATGCGCATGAGCGACGAACTCAAAGCCGAGCGTGAGGAGGCAGTCAGGATGCTGGATGAGCATTGCAACCAGCTGATGGAGCATTTCGACAGCGTGCAGATTTTTGTCACGCGCCATGAGGAGGCAAAGGCCGGGGGCACCATTTATGTCAATCGTGGCGCGGGCAATTGGTTTGCGCGCTGCGGTCAGATCAGGGAATGGGTGGTCTTTGAGGATCAGAAAATTCGCGAGACCGCGAAACCAACCCGAGAATGAGCGGCGAATCCGTCATCCGGTACGGCCTGAAGGTGCCGAAGGAGACGCCGGAGATCGCCGTCGAACTCCTGTGCTACCGCACGGACCGGCAACCGGCGCAGGGAGGGCTGGGGAAGCTGGAGCACTTCCGGCGCGCGTTCCGGCTCATGTGGCCGAAGTACCAGTGGAGCGACTGGGTGGAGCGGCTGGTCGAGGCGTTCGTGATGTATAAATGGATCATCGTGATCGGGCACCAGCGCGCGTCGAAGACCTATACAATGGCGCATTGCATATTGCTCGATTATATAGCGGACCCGACGAACACGCTCTCGTCGCTCGCGACCGTGACCTTCGAGGGCCTGACGCTGCGCATGTGGGCCGACCTCATGCGGGCCGCGGAGACGGCGCGCGGGATGGACGTGAAGGCGCTGTTCCGCCTGCAATCGACGACGAACAAGCTGCGCGTCTACCCGAAGGAGGCGAAGGCCGAGGCGGCGGAGAAGTTTCAGATTCACGGGATCGCGGTGGCGCAGTCCGACGATGCGGAGGGGCGCATCCGCGGCGGCCACGCCCCGCGGCGTCGGCTCGCCTTGGACGAGGCGAACGACATTTCCGCGCCGATCTTCGAGGCGTGCATCAACCCCATGTCGGCCCCGGACGCGAAGTGCGTCCTCTTGACGAACCCGGTCGAGAAGGTCTCGAAGTTCGGCGAGTGGTGCGAGCCGCTGATGGGGTGGGGCAGCGTGAGCGACACGGACCTGTCGTGGCCGCTCAAGAAGTTCAAGGACGGCATCTGCCTGCACCTCGACGGCCTCCAGAGCCCGAACGTCAAGGCGGGGCGCAGCTTCTTCACGGGGCTTCTGACCAAGGAGAACGTCGAGGAAATCCGGCAGATTCACGGCGAGGACTCGGTGCAATGGTGGGCCCTTGTCCGGGGCTGGTTTCCCCCCGATGGCATGGTGTCGAAGATGTTCCACGCCGCCGCGATCGACCGGGCGACGCCCTCGCTCGCGTTTGACTGGCGGCCGGTCGGCTGCGCGACCCTGGACCCCGCATTTGAGTCCGACCAATGCGTGCTGCACCTTGGGGAACTCGCGACCCCGATCTTCGGCGAGAAGCGGTACGCCATCAACGCGACCCGCTCCATCGAGATCAAGTTATCGGTCTCGCCCGGCGCGGAGCCGAAGGACTACCAGATCGCGCATCAGGTGATGGAACTGTGCCGGCAGCACCGCGTCCGGCCGGAGCACTTCATCATGGACAAGACCGGCGGCGGCCGGGGCGTCTTCGCGATTCTGCAAAAGGAGTGGTCGAAGGACGTGCAGGGAATCGAGTACGGCGGCGAGGCGACCGAGCGCCCCGTGCGCGGCGACGGGCCGATGAAGGCGAACGAGTACTACCAGAAGTTCGTCACCGACCTCTGGGGCCGCGCGAGCGAATACTGCAAGGCGGGGCTCATCGGTGGCCTCGCGAGCCTCCATCCGCGCACGATCGAGGACTTGTCGGCCCGGCGCTACGCGCTGCACCAGGCGAAGACCGGCAGCCGCATCGTGGCCGAGACCAAGAAGGAGATGAAGAAGCGCCTCGGCCGCTCCCCCGACCACGGCGACGCCTTCTGCCAGTTCGGGGAACTGCTCTGCCGGCTCGGCACCTACCCCGGACAGGGCTTGCGCATCCTGAGCCAGTCGCAAAGCTGGCACCGCGCCCGCGAGCAGGCGAAAAAGGCCGCGAGCGTCTACAACGAGGACACCGAGTATGCCCACTAAGCGCCCGCAGGCCCGCATCGTCCGCATCGGCACCGTCCGGTTCTGTATTCAGGATTGCACGACGGAGGTGCGCGACTGGGTGTTCCAGACGAGCGACAACTCGATCCCCGAGTGCGACTGGACGGAGGACGGCAAGATGCTGCTGTTCGGCTACACCGCGGCGGAGTTGGCGGAGATCGTGCGCCGCCGGAAGGAGTGGGAATAGCCGTGGCCCTCATCAAATCCAAGCGCGAGAGTCCCCCGGACGACTGGCGGTATTTGGAGCCGGCGACGCAACTGTGGATTAAGGGGGATTTCTTCGGCGAACTGGTGGACCGCGTGTGCGAGCACCGGCGCTACAAGGGCATCGAGCCGAGCGACCGCGCGAACGTGGAACTGATCGTGCAGCGGCAAATCTGCTCGGTCGCCCCCAAGGGCGTCTGCAAGCCCGAGCCCGGCGAGGACTACGAGCCCTTCGACGACCAGGCCCGACGGCTGAACCGCGACATGGTGATGTCTGCGTCGCGGGCCGCGCTGACCTGGATGCGCGAGGGCGGTGCGCTCGTCTCCAAGGAGGAGGCGTCGCGCCGCGCGGCGATCTGCCGCGGCTGCCCGCTCAACCGCCCGTCGCCCTCCTGGGTCTGCTCGGTCCTCTGCAAGACGCTGGACGAACTCGTGCCCGCGGAGCGCCGCGAGGCCGGGCTGTCCATCTGCGGCATCTGCGCCTGCTCGCTGCCTGCGAAGATTTTGATGCCCGACGAGGTGATCCGTACCTCCAACGCCGGCCGTCACCTGCGCTACCCGGACCATTGCTGGCAGAAGGAATTGGCGTGACAAAAGTTACCGCGTCCTCCATAGGCCAATAAACCCGATGGCCAAACGCAAGACTCCCAAGCGGCGCAAGTCGTCGCTCCTGCCCGAGAGCGTGAGCACGGCGCTCGATACGCGCGACGCCGCGATCGACCAGAACGACTCGCCCTTTGGCTCGCCCGCGGGCGTCACGGTGGACCGCCGGATCAAGGATGTTGGCTCGGCGCGCGAACTCTACATCCGCCTCGTGTACGAGAACCGCCTGCGGGCGCAGTCCTTCGCGCAGATTCGCAACCAGATCGAGGGCGGCCGTCCGTTCGACCCGAACGTGATCCACAAGAACGGCGAGGACTGGCGCTGCAACGTGAACTGGAACGACGCCCGTGCCGCGTTCCGCCGCATCGCCGCCCCCTACTGGAAGATGGTGAACGAGGTGCCGCGGAAGATTTCGGTGCGCGTGCATTCCGCGTCGCCCGAGGCCGACCAGTGGGGCATCGCGCTCGCCGAGGCGTTCGACCGCTGGCTCGACGACTGGGGACCGGACTACTACCTGCAATTTTCGGGCTTTGTCGATGACCTCCTGATGTACGGGCCGGGCTTCGTGATGTGGCCGGACGACGATTCGCCGCGCTTCAAGTGGGCGCAGACCGTGCAGATCATGTTCCCGCGGCGCACGAAGACCTGCGTGGACGACTGGGAACTGGTGTGCCTGAAGCGCGAGATGACCGCCGACCAGTTGCTCAAGTACGTGAAGGACGACAACGCGGCGAACGACTCCTACCGCGCCGGCTGGAATCCCGACATGGTGAAGAAGGCGATCCAACTCGCCGCGCCGCAGCCGCTCCAGACCCGCTTCCTCGACCCGAATTTCTGGCAGGACATGATCGTGTCGAACGACCTCATCATCGGCCAGGTGTGGCCGCCGATCTCGGTCGTGGACTTGTGGGCGAAGAACCGCGACGGGAAAATCCACCACTACATTTTCACGGAGAAGGCGGACATCGGCGACTACCTGTACAGTTCAGACACGGGCACCGACAGCTTCCGCCGCATCTTCGGCACCTGCTTCTACGGCGTGGGCTCGAACGGCCTCCTGCACTCGATCAAGGGCTTCGGCGTCCTGAACTACTACTACATGACGGCGATCAACCGCATGAAGTGCAAGGCGGTCGATGCGGTCGGGCTCACGATGGCAATGAACTTCACGAAGGAGGACAACACTCCCGAGGGCGTGCCGCCGGTCGAGAACCATTCGTTCGTGAACCTGTTCCCGAAGGGGCTGGAGCAGCTGCAATACTACCCGCAGATTCAGCCGGCGATGGCGATGATGCAGTCGCTCAAGCAGTCGCAGGACGAGAACAACTTCACCTACTCCGAGGTGAAGCAGGCGATCGGCGAGACCGACACCGCGACGCAGGCGAAGCTCCTGGCCGGCATCGGGGCGGAGATGGAAAGCTCGATGGCCGCGATATTCCTGTCGCAACTCGGCGGGAATATCTTCGGCGAGTGCTTCCGCCGGCTCTGCGAGGAATCGGGCGAGGACTGCGTGAAGTTCCGCAAGCGGTGCGAGGCGCTGGGGGTGCCGAAGGAGGTGTTCTCGGCGAAGATCGAGAAGACCGTCAAGACGGGGGCCTCCCCGACGATGGCCTCCCCGGCGATGCGCGGCCAGATCGCGCAGCAACTCATGGGCACGGTCTACAACCTGCCCGGCGCGAACCGGCGCTGGATCGAGGAGTTTTATGTCTCGAACCTCGTCGGCGCGGAGGGAGTGCAGCACGCGCTCCTGCCGGTCGGCGTGGATTCAGACCCGCGCGCCCGCCGCGAGGCGATGATGGAGAACCCGGACTTGGCGCAGGGGATGCCGCTGCCGGTGGACCCGAGCGACGCACACGCGGAGCACGCGGACGAGCACCTGAAGCCGCTCGAAATGATCATCGGCGCGGCGCAGCAGGGCCAGCCGCTCACGCCGGATCACCTGCTGGCGCTCAAGATGACGATTCCGCACACGCAGGCGCATCTCCAGTATCTCGCGCAGGACAACACGAAGACCGCCATCTTCAAGCAGCTTAACGCGCGCCTGAAGCTGGTCGAGAACGTGGCCCGCGGCATCGAGACCCGCATGGCCCGCGCCCAGCGCAACGGCGCGACGCCGCAGGAAACCATGACCCAGTTGCAGGCCCCGAGACAATGAAACGCCCGATCATCCGTGCCACGCCCCTCGAAGTCCTGAGCCCGCGGGAAAAGGCCCAGTTGCGGCAGTTCATGGAGAGCGGCGTCTACCTCAAGCTGCTCTCGATCGTGGAGAGCATGAAGCCGTCGAGCCATTGCTCCAAGGCCGGCAGCACCGAGCGCGACGCCTTCTCGAACGAGCGCGCCAACGCGCGTCTCGGCGAGATTCGGGGCTGGGAACTGCACACGACCGCCCTCTACATGGCGCTCGCCACGCCGAAGAAGATCAAGAGCTTCATCGAGGAAACCTACCCGGATTCCGGTCGCATCGACCACAACCCGGAGCTTGAACCCAAACAGAAATAACCGCCATGCCTGCCAGTGTCGAAACCCCCACCGAGGCCGCGCCGGAAACCGCGCTGCCTTCCGCCATCGAGTCCGTTCTCCCCGAGAGCGTTCGTTCCGCCGTCCAGCCGCCCGACATCGGGAGCGTTGTCGATCAGTTTTTCAAGGAGCCTGCCGCGGCTCCGAAGCCCGCGGCCCCGGCCCCGAAGCCGGCCGAGTCCGTCGCGCCGAAGCCGACCGAGCCGGCGGTGAAGCCGAAGACCGAGACCGTCGCCGAGCGCCTGGCGGCGCGGGCCGCGAAGCCGAAGGTTCCGGCGGAAAACGCCGATCCGAAGAAGGAGGAAGCCAAGCCGGGCGACGCGCCCAAGCCGGAGGGCACCGATCCGGCCAAGGAACCCGAGGCCCCGAAAAATCCCGAGGACGAGATCAACCTCGACCCGAAGGCGCATCCGGCCACGGCGGAGAATTTCAAGAAGCTGCGCACGATCACCAAGGGCGTCCGGGACCAGCTGATCACGAAGGATCGCGAGGTGCAGGAACTCAAGTCCAAGCTCCAGGCGGCTTCCGTCGCCCCGACCACGGCGCAGTTGCAGGAACTCGAAAAGCTGCGCGCCGAGCACAAGGCGCTGTCCGACCGGCTGCTCGTCCTCGACACGCAGAACCATCCCAAGTTTCAGGAGCAGTTCGTGCTGCCGAAGCAGGCGGCGCTCGCCGCCACGAAGGAACTGCTGGAGGCCAGCGGCGTGAAGGACGCCGACCTCGCCAAGCTGATCGACCTGCCGCGAGGGGAACTCGGCAAGGCGGTCGCGCAACTGACGAAGGACTTGCCCGACCTTGACCGCTCGGAGGTCGCGAGCAACATCCTCCAAGCGTGGAAGCTGAATGAGGCCGGGCGCGCGGCGCTGAAGCAGGCGAACCAGACCCATTCCAGCATCCGGCAGCGGACGGAAATCGAGCAGAAGCAACTGTTCGAGAGCCGCTGGGGCGAGACCGTGAAGGACGCGGCCCCGGTGAAGCTCGAAATCCCGGCCGATGCCGCGCCCGAGGTCCGCGCCGAGTACGAGGCGTTCAACGCGGACGTGGAGGCGATCCGCACGCGTGCCGAGCAGATCGCGCTGACCCCGCTGACGGAGGAGCAGGTGGCCGATCACGCGATCAAGTCGAGCGCCTACGATTTTCACCTGAAGCATGTCCAGCCGCAGCTGCTGAAGGCGATCGAGGCCCGCAACGAGACGATCGCGCGCCTGACGAGCGAACTGGAGAAGT
>ERZ724522.1754-NODE-1754-length-11051-cov-6.392779_pt1 | contig 11051 bp, 9 predicted proteins | sample MGYA00376055_ERZ724522 | MGnify/ENA primary metagenome ERZ724522 (study PRJEB28724, sample SAMN07190884) | wastewater metagenome | isolation source: effluent of sewage treatment plant in Hong Hong | place: Hong Kong | collected 2016-03-17 ... | reverse complement strand
TGGAGGAGCAGGTCAAGGTGTTGGTTTTCGAGGTGCAACAGCTACGGAGGCGGCTCGAAGACAAGAAGATTGTCTTTCAAGCGGGATCTGATAACAGTGGAGTCGTCGGCGGTTCGTATAGCGAAAGACCATGAAAGCATCATTACTCATCATCGCAATTCTCGCAGTCACCGGATGCACCAGCGTTGAAAAGGACCCGAAGACCGGGGCAATCAAGTATCGGAATGGCATCTTCAACAAATCGTTCAGCGAACTCGAATACACGGAGGAGCGATCAACAAACGGAGTCTCAAAAACATCCGTGAAGGTGAAGGGCTACCAGTCGGACGCCACTGCAATCGTTAAAGCCGCAACCGAGGGGGCTGTTTCTGGTGCGGTTAAGGGCGTGAAGCCGTAACGCCCCATCGTTTACCTACTGAGTATGGGAAACTGGACCATTGTCATTGAGGGTGTCGGCGCTCACCACAACACCAACAACCCTGGAGACGCGAATGTTCAAGCCGCTGAGTTCGTGAAGTCTCTGGAGAAGTCTGGCCAACGCATCCGACACGCATCGTTCACGTTCGGATCTGTTCAATCTGTCGAGTCAAGCGAGCCGCCCAATGTTTGGCAGGCCCGCAAAGCATAATGCCGTCCCCATTCGACGCATGCCCTCCAAGTCTGTGCCGCCTGCTCGCAAGAGACTCCCGGCGAGAAAAGGCGCTTACCGTCGCGCAAATCGCCAAAGCCGCAGGGCTAAGCACCAGAACCGTGAAGCGGTTGTCGAACCGATCCTCTTGGGATGGAGTTACCATTGAGGTTGTGTTTGCGTTCTCAAGGGCTTGCGGAGTCAACCTTCTCAAGCCCTCGTTGAGCCGCCGCAAGTTCACATGGACCAGCAGGGTTCACACCCACCCCAAGGCAATCGAGGCGTGGCTCACAACACTGAAGTCACGACAGGCGGCATGCTGACCTTCGCGGCGTCCGGCTTGGCGATCTCCTGAAGCTCGTTGTCCTGAAGCATTTCCGAGAAGATGACGTAAGAGATGGCGTCGAAGATGTGCTTGTTCGGATCGCCCTTCATGATGTATTGGAACTCAGTGTTCCCCTTTCGCAACTTCTCGAACATCTCAATGGTCTTGAAGCAGTTAGCCGATACGAAGATTCGCCCCTGAGTGATGAGGTTCTTCATCAGTGTCAAACGGCGTCGAACGGTCTTCGGCTTCTTTGCGTCGTGCGCGAACTGAATGAAGAATCGGTTCTCAGTGGCGTTCATTACCACTGTGGCGTCTGTTCCTTCCACGGAGTTTGATCGGAATCGGTCCAGCGATGTGTCGCCCCACGCCAACCACTCAGGTTGCTTTCCGAGGATCGTCTCGTACATCACCATCTTCGCAAGCAACTCCTCCGCGAACACCTCCAATAGCACTTCCTGCTTGATGGACACCACTTCGTTCAGGACATCCCAATGGGATACGCCGTTGACGAATCGCTTCTGGATGATGGCCGCAGCGTGGTTTGTTTCCCCGGTATCCAGGCCGACAAACAACGACGCGGAGGACGATTCTGGGAGCATTACAGACCACTCTGATTGGTCGTCCCCAACAACCTCTCCGATGACGATCTGGGAGCGTTTTGCTTTGAAGTCTCTCGCAAACCAAGCCCCCTTGAATCCAACGCCACGCACCCACTTTCCTTCGACGAAGCGAGCCCAGCCTTCAGGGTCGCCAGCGTAGGTGTTCTTGATGTTCTGGATGTCCCGTGGATCTGCGAGCGGGTTGTCGTCGATGGTAAACTCTACCAACCCAAGCTCCTCTTGGTATCGCTTCCATTCCGCAAGGTCGCTTTCACTTGTGATGTTCTCGGGCGGTTCGTCCGCAATCCGGTCCTGGAACCAAATGCTGTACGCCCAATGCTGGTCCCCTTCTTCCGGTGGGTTTGTGTCCGCAATCCAGAGGTGTTGGTCGTAGGGGATTCCAAGCGCACGCAACTGGTTCTTCGGGATGTCAAATGTGGACCGCTCATGAAAGTTTTGAAGCTCGGAGAAGTACAGGCAGGAGTACCGCGTAGACAGAAACTTGGATTCCACATCACCCTCAAACTCCAATGAGTGCAACTGGAACTCGGCGGTGGCTCCGTACTTGTTTTTGATCTGCATGTAGTATTGCCGAGTAGCCCCACGGCTTGTCTGAGGCGTGCCGGTGACTGTGAATAACTGGTCGTCCTCACCAACGATTCGCTCCCCCTCCCAAATCTTCAGGAGCTTGTAGATGTCGTCCCAGATGCCGGACAAACCCACCTTGATCGTGGTGCAAAACACCCCAATGCGGGCTCCATTCGTCTCGTCCCCGGTTTCCCATGCGTGGCGGATGACGCGATTGATTGCGGCGATTGTCTTTCCCGACATACGAGGCCCAGTGAGGAGCACGTACCGCTTATCGAGGTAGTAGGATTCGCGTTGCTTGTCGGTCATCAGGGGCTCCCACAACCCCGTTTCTGGTATGATTGGCATTTCGGTTGCGCTTGGTGCTCCTTTAACGATACAGTGAACGTCAACTAAAAACAACCGTGGTTGAACTTGAGATCCTGAAAAGCAGGGGCATCACAGAGGAGTCCCTGAAAGCGAAGTTTGATTTGGCTTCATCCGCCACCCAGTCGGATGAGATCAAAGAACTCATCAAACGCATTGCCAGTCGCATTAACGACGGGCGCTCCTTCTCGTTTACCCACTGGAAGTTGTGGCAGGCGATTGACGCCCTTTGCGAAACCCCATTTAAGCAGGCGAGCGTTGCTGTTTTGCAGCAATTGGCTGACAGGAACCCCACGTCCGAGGAAGTGCTTCGCACCGCACGGGACTGGGAGCTAACCCATCTTGTCACCGAACGAATCGACCCGAAGACCGGGAAGAAAACCACTTACCTTGATGTTCCGAAGTTCTTCAACGTATTCGTTCCGCTCGCCCGCGCATTCTCCCTTGTTCGCGCTGCCAAGCTGACCATTGACCGCATCCAAGTCCCATTGTTCAAGTGGGAGCCCGTCCACGATACGCCGGACATGCGTGCTCGGTGCGAGGTCCTGACGGATCGCGTCGAAACAATGTCCAATCAGATTGGCTATCGACATGCGCTTCAACAGGTTATCAGGAAGGCGGTGGAGTACGGGCAGCAGCTTCAGTTCATCAAGGAGGACTGGTACAAAGAGGAACAACTGAACGCTGACGGCGAAGAGGTGACGGTCAAGGAAGGGCTCCGGTTCAACATCCCGCATCCGTCTTGGACCTACTACGACCAGAACTCCAAGCCAAGCCAACTGAACACTGACACCGGCCCAGAGTACGCCGGTTACTGGATGGTGAAGCGGTACGGTGAGATCGCTGCAAAGAAGAACCTCTGGAACACGGAGCGCATCGGGCCATCCAAGAACGCATTCTCCGACTCGCGAGCTACCGCGTTCTACCAGCAGAACGGGTGCGTGATGAATGCCCCGGCGCTGAATGGGCTCAACTGGTCAACGCTCCAACGCGAGGCTGAGACATCCACGTTCTACACGTCGAACCATTACGATCACCCCGTCACGATCAGCAACCATTTCGAGCGGCTGGTCCCATCGGAATGCGGCCTTGGCGACTACGATTACCCCGTCTGGTTCTGGTTCATCGTCGCATCCGACAGCACCATCCTGTATTGCGCTCCACTGCCCCACTGCCCGGTCACATATTGGGGATACGACCCCGATGACACCCGGCTGTTCAACGTGGGAATGCCGCTGGAATGCGCCCCGTGGGAGACAGCCATCAGCAACCTGTTCACCCAGCAGTTGCTTTCGGTGAAGAACAACCTCGCCAACCTCAACTTCATCAACTCGGATTTTGTTGACGAGTCTACCCGCAAGAGGATCGAGAACCTTGGCCAAGCCTACTACACCAGCCTCAACCTTGTTCCGATCTCAGGGCGGGCTCTCCAACGGGCGCAACAGAAGGTTCAGGAAGCGGTCTACAGCGTGCAATTCCCGAAGCAGGACGTGAATGGGATCATGGCTGCGGTTCAGATGGCAATCAACCTCATGGAGCGTTCGTTGGTCATGTCAGCTCAAGAGGTTGGATCGTCCGCGTCCCACGAGCAGTCCGCCGAGGAGATGCGCGTCATCAGCTCCGCCACCAGCGTCCGCCTCCAGTACACCGGGCTCGCCATCGACAACGCCATCTACGCACTGAAGGGCCAACTCTACGCCTACCTCATGGCTTACGGCGAGGACGAGATGTACGGGTACATCAACGCCCCGGAGGAAGAGGTCAAAGCCAAGCTCGAAGCTCTCGGGTTCACCGTGGACGAGGAGGGCGGAGAGAAGTGGAAGGTCACAGCACCCAAGTCCGCGTTGCGAATGGACCAGTTCTCTTCGATTCGCGATGGGCAGGACCGATCCAACAACGTCGCCATTGGAACTCAAATGGTCCAATTGCTCGCACCCCTCGCACCGCGCCTGTTGGAAGCCGTCGCCCCGGATCAGGTCGTCAACCTGTTCAACCGTGTTCTAGACGTGTTCCAGTTGCCTCGGGACTGGCGCATCAAGGCGTCCCCTCAACCCATGCAGCAACCGGGAGCGGAGGGTCAGCCGCAAGAACAACCCGCGTCTCAAGAGTGGGTGGTCCAGCAGATTACCGCCCTCGCCCAGCAGATGTCTCAGGCAATGCAGCAAAGCCAAGCCGCCCAAGAGCAAGCCGCTCAGGGTATAATGACCACCGTGTCAGAGCAGCTTCAACCCGCAATGGAGGTGCTGAAGAAGCTCACGCAACAGACCTTACTCAATTCACAATCTATTTCCCAGCTCAATCAAGCCGTCGATCAGATTGGGCAGGAAGTTGTCGCCAATGCAGCACCAATCACCGTTGATCCGAATGCCGTTGTCGCAGGAGGAATTGGACCGTCTCAAGGGATGGCTCCTATTGCCTGAAGCCGACCTGCTACACAAAGTCCTCACAGCCCGAACCGTCGCATTCCAAATGCAGGCGGGCATTCACCTGTCCAACGACCACCATGAGGCGTTTGTTGGAGGGGTTAAGCCGGAAATGGGCAACAGCGCAACCGTGTCCGCAACTGGAGCCGCTGAAGCCATGATTGCAAGCGATGTCCTCAAGAGCCTGTTCGCCGAGGGCTCCGAACTGTTCACTCTTACGTTTGATATTCAACTCGCATGAGCACCGAAACACCAGTAGCACCACCACCCACACCCGCCGCGCCAACGGCAATCCCACCCGGAGACAAGTCTTCGTCGCCGGTTCCATCCATTGAGCACAACTCGCCAGGAGAGATCGAGTCCCGCGTTCAGGAGGCTTTGAAAGCCCGTGAAGCGATGGCGGATTTCTTCGACACCGGGAAGCGCAAGAAATCGGAGCCGAAACCGGAGCCAAAGCCAGAGGACAAGCCGGACGAAAAGGCTGAAGACGCCGAACCGGAGGACAAGCCTGAGAAGCCTGCTAAGAAACCCAAGGCTGAGCCTGAAGATGGTGAGGAGAAGAAGCCTGAGCGCAAGCCACGCAAGCCACGCGTCGAGCCAGAGGACGAGGAAGACGATGTAGCCGACCGCATCGAGAAGGGCTTCGAGAAGGTTGCCAAGAAACTTGAAAAGCAGGCTCCCAAGGAGGAGAAGGCTGATTTCGGTGGTCTTTCAAAGAAGGACGCAGACAAGCTCCGCGTGTTCGAGGAGATGGCTAGGGAGAAGTCCGACGAGTACGGCGATCTTCCCGCGCAGTTCAAGGCGTTCGTTGCAAAGGAAGCCAAGTACCGCGCCGCTTGGGAGAAGAAGAATCCCGGCGAGCAGTTCGATCCAGCATCCGAGGACCACGAGGACTTCTACGAGCAGAACTCTCCTCAGTACGAGGATGACGATTACGTTGACGCCCGCGCAGAACTGAAGGCTTCCGAGGCTTTTGAGCGCAAACAGAAAGCGTTCGAGGAAAAGATGGCCAAGCGTGAGCGTGAGGAAAGCATTGAAAAGACCGCCAAGGAAGCCATCTCCGACGTTGGTGACGCGCTTGCAACAGCCCTAAAGGGCGAGAAGGTGAGCATGAAATCGTTGTCATCCGAAGATCCCGTCGAGGCGGAGTACGCGAAAGAAGTGCAAGGGGAGCTGGAAACGCTTGTTGGCGAGCTGTACAAAGTATTTGGGCGCGGAGGTGGAAAACCTTTCAACGAAGACAACGAGACTCACAAGGGTCTTGAAAAGAGATTGTTCCGATACGAGGGGGAGCTTCTCAAGCTGGAGCCTGACGAGATAATGATGGGCGACCGGGAGTTCACAACCCTCGCTAGATTCAGTAAAATGTCTCCAGATCAAAAGGCTCGCCACTGGACCATATTCCTTGAGCCAGACCTTGTTAAACACTACATGGTTCACGAGTATTCTGACAAGGTTAAGGCAAAAATCTCAGCGCACGAGGGCGCGTGGAGCAAGCGCGTCTCGAAAAACGGTGTGCAATCGAACGGAAAGACGCCCGCAAAGGCTCAAGACGACAAGCCTTCGGAAACAAAGCCTGCCGTGAAGAAAACGCCAGCACCAAGCGTTTCTGGGGGTGACAGGACCGCCACCCCTATTGCTCCAGCGAAGGGTGCGGAGACGAATCCGCTCGCAGCTATGGCAAACTTCTTCGGCTGAGGTTGAATGTGTTAGGCCCATAGCGGGTTTAACACATGCCTACGCAATCCATCATTGATAGCGGCCAGTGTACGGTCATCACGAACAACTCGTATGACACCACGGGCACGCTCACTAGGTCCGACCTTAAGGCGGCCTCCCCCACCGAGGTTCTGAGTTGGTACTACACCAGTGCCGGTGCCGATTCTGCCTGGAATTCCACCGCAGCATTCATGCGGCACCAGTTCGAGATGTCCATGTGCGGAATCAAGCGCATGGGCTTTTGGGACTGGATCATGTCCGGCACCAAGGATTGGTCTGCCCACTGGACTCCCAAGTCCATCGCTGGCGGCCCTAGCCTCATTGAGCCGTTCGTCATGGGTTCTCAGGACTCCGTGCTGAACGACGAGGACTGGACGATCATCGCCGGGTACAAGACCGCAAGCTCTGGAAACTCTCCGTACTCCGGAAGCGCCAGCGGGGTTTACACCGCAAACAGCACTGGACCACTGACAGACGTGTCCACCGGAGATGTGGTTATTCGCGTGTCTCCAAAGTACACGCTGACTGTTGATGCTCAATACTTCCCCCCCGGATACAAGGTTGTCATCCAGTCGCTTTCCAGCTCCGGCGTGACTCAAACCTCCGTGTACCGGGTTGTTGACGCTCAGCACCAAGCCGCAACCCCTCCAACTTGGGTTGACCTGTTGCTCGACGGCGAAACCGACAACACGTCGAATGCGTGGTTCAACTACGCGCCCACCAGCGGTGTTGTGCGAATGATCCCGCCGAACGTTGCTGACGTTGAGAAGTTCTGCAAGAACCGCATCAACGTAAACACGAAGAAGCACGTTCCTTTCTGGGTACAAACCACTCGGCAGGTTCGCAAGACCGGCTCCGAGTACGAGAAGGTCCGCAAGCAGCTCATCGCTGACAACGCCTACTTCGCGAAGTTCGTTGATCTCAGCGACTCCGAACGCGCCCGTCAGGACGAAGTGAAATACCGGCGCGAGCTGGTGAACATGCTCCTCTTTCAAGAGGCGATCAGTTCCAACCAAACGCTGGCACTTTGGAAGGATCTTGAGAAAATCAACTCCATCAACTCCGGCATCACCGTCGATCCCGGCACCGGTGGCCAGCTAATGGCATACCGAGCCAATGTGATCGGCGTCCTCCCGCAGCTTCGGGCTTGCGGTCAGGCGCTCGACTACTTGAACGCCTCGCTGAACATCAAGACGTGGGTGGAAACCTACATCTATCCGCTCCAACGGGCTCGCGCTGATGGCAATCGACCCGCTCGAAGCATCGACGTGTTCACCGACTCCGACACCGCCGCTCAGGCCGAGGTCGCGTTCATCAACTGGTACAAGGACCGCACTGGTTCGACCAGCCAGATCAACATCGACCCGAAGGATGGTGGCGAGAAGGCTGAGTTTGGGTTCACCTGGCGCTCGTTCAAGGTGCCCACCAAGCCCCTCGGCGTGACGATCAACTTCATCGTACACGAGGCGTTCGACGACCTGAAGAACGCTCTTGGGTCCACCTACGAGCAAGCTGGTCGATACCTCTGGACTGTTGACTTCAACGGCTCCGTGTACCCGGCAATGGTTCGGTCTAATCAGCGGGTTCACACCGTCGGCGATTTGAACGACCTCTCCAAGGTTGAGTCCAACTTCGCCTGCGTCATGGAGAACCCGACCGAGCGGATCAACATGAGTTCCCAAACCCTGACAATGGTTGTGGAATGCCCGCTTCGCTCCCGCGTTGACTACGGCTTCAGCAACATCGTTTACACTCCCTAATCTCTGACCTGAACTGAATATGGGTGTCATTTATACCTCTTACTCCGACCTCATTACTCGACCGGCTGATGGCAACATCTACGCCGCTCAAGATGTCGTCGGGATTAACCTTGCGGTTACCGGAGCCACAAACGCCTCTCCGATTGTCATCACCACGGCGGCTCATGGCCTTTCCACTGGTGACGTTGTGACCATCGCGTCTGTCGGTGGAAACACTGCTGCGAACGGCACATTCCGAATCACCGTCGCCAGCTCGACCACGTTCCAATTGGATGGGTCTACCGGAAACGGTTCGTACACATCTGGCGGTACGGTGGCGAAGTGGCATCGGTTGCAAAACGTGGCGAACGAGGGTGGGAATGGAATCATCCGTGGCTACAAGGTTTCAACCAACGTTGCCACAACCACAAACGCCAGTTTCTCGCTGGTGTTTTTCAAGGGCGCGACCACTGGGTATCAACTCCCTCCTGCCGCAACCTTGGACAACGCTGCTTTCAGTAACAACGTCATCACTGATTACCGGACGTTCATCCACAAAACCGCAAGCGCCAGCATTACCGCTGCAACGCTTGGCGGATCTAGCTCCGCATGGTTTGAGGCGCACAACCTTGGAATCCCATACGATTTGGATGGGACCACCAAAGACTTGTGGGTTCAAATGATTGCTGAAGCTGCCTACACTCCAACTTCCGGCCAGACGTTCCGCATCGCGCTGGACGTTGAGAAGCTGTAATCTTCGGTGCTAATGGTGCGAGGGGATCGTCGATTGGCTTCGGCGGTCCCCTTTTCTCTTCCAAGCGTCACGGGTTTTCGGTAACGATAAAGTCCGCATCTATGAAGCACTATTTCCGAAAAGCCATCCCGCAGATGAAACTGCGAGACGATGAGGGTGAAGTAATCCCGTTCGACGCGATCAGTCAGTCATGGGCATTCCTGGACTTGGACGATCAAAGCGAAGATCCAAAACACAAGAAATGGATCACTCAACTCGACCACTGCATCAAAACAAAAAGCCACGGCGTTGACCGCATAACCGAGGCTCAGTGGAGTGAGTTGTACGTTCAAAAAAAAACGACGAACTACAAGAGGAATCTGCCGGACTTCTTGGGGGGCTTGGGCGGGGACGGACGGGGAGCGTTGCAGAGCGGGAATTCCATCGCCCCAGACAGCGCCGGAAAACGTGTGGATCTTGCGGAGGTGGAGGCTAGCAAGAACCAGCCACACACACCCGAGGAGGCTGAAGCTCGTGCCGCAGCAAAAGCTCAACCTCAACCGGCACCAAAGCCGACGGTCGGAAAGCTTCCAAAAGCAGCGGCCACTGAGTAGCCATGTCATACACGTTCTCTGAACTCAAGACGGACTGTAACGCGATTCTCTGGCCGGAAGGAACGCCCGAGAACCTGACGACTTCCATCAACGCCTTCTATCAAGAGGCAATGGTGGACATCGCCCGTTACGTCCCGTGCCTTCAGGAGCGAAACGAGAGCGTGTATGAGCAATGTTCCACATACTTCCGGTGTGGAACGACTTGGTTGGACGCCCCGAAAGGGTACATCACCAAGGTCTACGTGACCCAAGGAGACGATTGTCAACCCGTTGTCTACCACCAGACCACCGTCTCCGAGATCAATTGCTGGTCACGGAGGCTCACAGAGATCGTTGATGACCCAGCGAACGAAGGGTTGTCGGAACTGAAGCTCGGGTTCAAGTACCCAGAGCAATCCACCGATTCAGAGGTTGGCCGAGCATTGACCGGGCTCTGGGCTCTGGACGCTCGCGGAAACGGTGGTCGAATCATCATTGCCCCGTGGATTCAAAGTGACGAGTCTGTTGTCGTGGAGTGGTCTGGCGTCAAGCATTCGTGGGGCGATGACGATCCGGTCTTGGAAGATGACGATTCGATGCTTCCACTCGTCCGCAAGGCTGTCCGCATGTATGTCCGGCACGCCTATGAGGATGCATACGTTTGCGACAAGGTGCAAACCTTCGCGTGCAAGCAGGCGTATGACGATGCCTTTGCGGAGCTTGTCCATGAGTGCCGGGAGCGCACCCGCCAGCGCCAAGCGGACCCGTGCTACAACGAAACGAAATCGCTCTACAAAACCTACGTCACCCCGGAAGCCGCAACCCCAACCACAAACGAGTCCACAACTGTCCTCGCTGCATTTGGCGATTACGGAGTCGATGATGCGAACGAGCTTGCTGTGGCCAACCTTGTGAAAGGATGGAGTCCTGACGGCATTCTGGCTCTTGGCGACAACAACTACGAGACGGGCAGCGCGTCAACCATCGACGAGAACGTTGGGAAATACTTCGCCGACTACATCTACCCGTACTTGGGCAGCTACGATTCGACCGCCACCGAGAACAAGTTCTGGCCCGTTCTCGGCAACCACGACTTGGACACGGATGCTGGTGGTCCGTACACTGAATACTTCCCGTCGCCCATCAGCCAGCGGTTCTACGATGTGGTCATCGGGAACGTCCACGTCTTCGCGATCAACTCTGGAATCAACACACTCGGGACATTGGTTGAAACCTCTGGCAACACGTCCACCAGCATTCAGGCTGAGTACATTCGAGATAAGATGATCCGATCCACCGCCAAGTGGAAGCTGGTCATTCTGCATCACCCTCCGT
>ERZ724522.1753-NODE-1753-length-11062-cov-4.850186_pt1 | contig 11062 bp, 22 predicted proteins | sample MGYA00376055_ERZ724522 | MGnify/ENA primary metagenome ERZ724522 (study PRJEB28724, sample SAMN07190884) | wastewater metagenome | isolation source: effluent of sewage treatment plant in Hong Hong | place: Hong Kong | collected 2016-03-17 ... | reverse complement strand
TGGTTGGTATCTGTATGGTAATAAAATGAGAATGAATAGTAGATGAGTAATAGAAACGCACCAGACGATGTTGAGGTCTGGTTAATAAATGAGGCAACTCAGGAAGAGATAGAGCGAATTGCGAATGGCGAAAATAATATTATTTGACTTGGAAGTATCTAGGTCGCTAGTAGAGGGTTACGGCAACCGTTGGGACTTTCGGGTGATTAAGTTTATTCGACCACAGCAGTTAATGTGTTACTCTTACAAGGAATTGGGGGAAAAACATGTCCACTTTGTATCACGGCATGACTTTAAGACATATCACGAGTTTGTTGTGAGTCTGCACACACTATTAGACACAGCTGACGTGACTGTCGCACACAATGGTGGCAGCTTTGACGATAAGATGGCTAACAGGTTCTTCGTCCTTGAGGGTCTCAATCCACCAAAGCCACGGAAGAGTATCGACACTAAACGTGAAGCCCAGCGTCACTTCAGATTTGAATCAAACAAACTCGATGACCTTGGTCAATTTCTTGGACTTGGTAGGAAGGAAACGATAGGCTACGCTGACCTGGAAGATGACTTTATGACAGACAGTCCGAAGCGTAGAACAGTCCAACTGATGAAGCAATACAATAATCAGGACGTTAACTTGCTCGAGAAGGTATACCTCAAGTTACGACCATTTATGGCAAGTCACCCGAACCTTGGAGACTTAAATCAAATTGATGGTGTATGTCCTAAGTGTTTAAGTGCTGACTTGAACTTAGAAGGTACACACGCAAGGCGTGGTGGCAGAGTCCAGTCATTCAGTTGTAATAATTGTGGTGGTTGGTGCAACGATAATAGCATAGTAAGACCAAACGGACGGAAAGTCAACGGAGTATAAAATAATATAGGGGGTATAGATGGCAAAAGAGTTTAGTATTGAGTGGCTACGTGAAGAGTTATCAAATCTCAATGAAGAGGATAAGAAAAACGTTCTGGCTAAACTTGTGCCATCTATTTTTATCACCGAAGGAGATAGGGCTGATACGTTCGTACTAGAGTCAGGTGGTAAATGGTCTCAGGATAAGTATCCACGTGAACTATTACCTGCAATAAGGGCATACAAAACGGCACTAATTAAAGAACTCCGAGAGGTGGAATACTATATCAGGTATTTACAGGATGAGGGTTGTTATCCTCTTGGTCAAATTAAAGTTAATGTAACATACGAGGAAAAACAAGATGATTACAATCTATAAAACACAGACCTGTGCATATTGTCCGATGGTAGCTAAACTATTTGACATGAAAGGAGTCAAATACAACTTTGTTGACGTAAGTGAAAATCCAGAACTGCGTCAAGAAGTAATAACAAAATCTGGGGCAATGACTGTTCCCATAACAGTTCTGAACGACTGGGAAGACTTCACGGTTGGATTCCAGCCAGGCAAGTTACTAGCATTAGCAGCAAGGAATAGTTAATTCAGCAAAGCTGAACAAAGGGGTAGCAGTGAGAGTTAAGTCAATAGTAATATGCAAGAACGGAAATCTTGGTTACGTTGCAAGTCTTCGATTCGAGGATAGCACACAGGATTGCGATATTGCACATACCGACAAAGACAAGCTATACAAAATGGTTAATTACACAGTCAGGAGCAAATAGTGTCAGCAATACAGTTACTACATTATCTACGCACTGGTAAGAAGATTCTTCTTCCAGGTCAAACTGAAAGGAAATAGTATGTCAGCTAATAGAGCACCTAACGATGGTCGTGGTAAGCATGAGCTTTATCCGATATATAGTGCTATGCGGTCTAGGTGTTATCGTGAGAATGATATATCTTATCCATGGTACGGTGCTATCGGTATAACAGTATGCGACAGGTGGCTAGGGGATGAGGGATTCTGGAACTTTGTGTCAGACATGGGCAAAAGACCACTAAACGCATCACTGGATAGGATTGACCCATCAAAGCCTTATCAACCAGACAATGTTCGTTGGGCTGACTGGATAGTGCAGAGCGGTAATCGTAAAAATAGTACCGACCACACGGGCGTTTGGTTTTCCGAGAAGAGGAACGGTTGGATGGTTCAGTTTAGGGCTAAAGGTTTTAGGCAACAATATGCCAAACAGTTTAAGACATTTGATGAAGCTGTTGCACAGAGAGTCAAATGGGAAGAAGAATATTATAGCAAGATAGGGGGATGCGAAAATTAGTGCCAATAATGTTTGGATTGGTAAAGAACACAATGGCAAGTTCTATGGCTGGGATGAGATGGCGGAAATGAGCATGGATGACCACGAAGCAGGTTATCGTTTACTCAACTACGAATCAGCTATGGTTGAAGCAGAAAGCATGGAAGAGTTAGAAGAACAGATGCCAGACAGAAGTTACTTGGGTTACGCAGAGTACGGTTGGGACTTTAGTGGTCACTTACCAAAAGACGGGACACCAATTAAGTTCACAGGGGGAAACGATGAAAGTATTTATCAAAACGAAGACTGAGACGGTCTCATATACCTATAACACGGGAAAACGGACAAATCAAATCACGTCCAGGGGCGTTTTGGACAATGTTGGGGTATGTAGAGTGTCCTATCGCCAGACTGAATACAATGAGTTTGAGTTTGATGGCAAGGAAGACTTCATTAGTAAGTTTAATCCTTGTGTCGAAAAAGAATTACTAAAGTTTATGGGGGTTATAAAGTGATACTTTATATGGTATTAGAACAACGCAAAGATGGTAGCACTGGCTATAGAATAGGTGGCGGTAGTTCTACACCAGCAGCAGCTAGGGTGTACGATTCACTGGGAAGGGCACAGGCTTATTGTCGAACCAAATGGCACAAATACTATGTCGTGGAAGTTGACACCGATAAGTTGCCTATAGTACACGTGGGGGATGGAAATGAGTAAACAGTTGGAGAAGTATGAGGTTCGCTTCCTACCCTATAACTATGTTGGTATGCACGGAGTGGAGAGGTCTTACGAGATTGAAGCACGTGTAAATGGTTATACAGTAAACGTGATGAAGGTAATGCCACAGCTTCCACCATACATGACAGAGTTAGAAATGTTAAATAGAATGGCACTGCAGATTGCAGAGGAGTTAAGGAAGCAATATGAGTAAAACGGCAGCATTCCCCAAGATTCTACACATAGGGGACAAACAAATCCTTGACCTTTTCGAAGGTGAGGTGGAGATTACTGAAAAGATAGATGGTAGCCAGTTTGGTTTCGGTAAGACACCAGAAGGCGAACTAATCATGCGTTCCAAGGGTCGAGAAATTGACTTGGAAAATGCAGATAAATTATTCTTCCCAGCAATTACCTACGTTGCCAGTATAGCAGATAAGATACCGAATGGATGGTTCTTTTATGGAGAAACTTTACATGCGCCAAGGCACTCTACACTCGCCTATGATAGAGTACCAAGGAATCACATCGCATTGTTCGCTGTGTACGAGACTGAGCCGAGAGTGTTTCATAATTACGACACAATATGTCAATTCGCAGAACTATTTGAGGTTGACGCTGTGCCCCTCTTGTTTAGAGGAGAAACTTCCGCAGCTAATATACTCGAGATGGTTAAGGACACACCCAGCTATCTTGGTGGACAATCTATTGAAGGAGTCGTTGTCAAGGCATATAAGCCGTGGATGTTCTTAGGGCAAATACCTTTAACGGTTATGTCTGGAAAGTACGTCACAGAGGGGTTTAAGGAAGTCCATCAAAAAGACTGGTCTAAACTAAACACAGGTAAGGGCAAGTTCGATGTCTTGAAAGAGAACTACCGCACAGAGGCACGATGGCGTAAGGCAGTTATGCATCTCAAAGAACGTGGGGAGCTAACAGGCACCCCTAAAGACATCGGAGCGTTAATTAAAGAAACACGAGTTGACATCGAAACAGAAGAAAAAGAGAATATCAAAGATGTTCTATGGAGTATCTACAAAGAAGACATTCTCAAGTGTTCAGTGTTCGGTTTAGCCCAGTGGTATAAGACAAAGTTAGTAGAAGGGGAAATAAATGGGGACAATTAGTAGAATCACAACCGATATGCTGTATGACAAGATTAATTCAGCAGCAGAACGAGCAGCACCGCTGTTTTCACTATACGGCTGGACATACGGAGAACAGCGTACACCAACTCATGGTGAACTGGTTGACACGATAACACGACTGACTGATTCGGCACTAGATTATTTCTACAAATCGGATGAAGAATATCGTGATGCAGAAGTAGGCTCGGGACGATTCAGTGTCCGAGTTAAAGAGTTAGAAGATGAAGTAACAGTAAGAATAGTATTAGATTTAGGAGGTAACTCGTGGTACAAAGCGTAGATGAAGTATTGAAAGAACGTGGCGAAAGATATGGCGTATTCATGGGGCAAGCAAGGATTGCACAATCAATTCACATGGTGCTAGACCAGGCGATGCAGATGACAGGCAAAACTCGTTTTGATTTTGCACCAGACCAACTTGAGTCGATGAATATGATTGTTAATAAGATTGCTCGAATCTACAATGGTGATAACCACTATTCAGATTCATGGAGAGACATAGCAGGTTACGCTACACTTGTGGCTGACAGACTCGACAACGACACGCAGGAACAGAAACGTTTAACCGATATGAAGGAGCAATATGAACGAAATAGAGACCCAGAACAAAGGTCGCCAGTAAGGTTGGAGGTGCAAGATGGAGAACATAAATCGACCACCAAAACCGAACCTGGAGTATCAGGAACGCCTCGACAGTAACGGAGTAGTTGTCAGGTCATTAACACCAGAATCAGAGTTAGTTTGGTCACGCTACTTACGTGCAGACCATCTGGCTAAAATAGCAATATATAGGAGTCAGCATGAAGGGGAAGAAGAAGTTTCCACTACCTAACGTAGTGTACAGTGTAGCATCAAAGGGGACTAGGTGGTTTCACCTTCCCTTTGCTACTGGCGATAACAAAAGAGTGTTAGAAGAATTAAGGGGGAAATTACATGACGCTAACCGAGACAAGTCCTAAACGACAGTCTTCACAAGGTCGTCCAAAGTTACTATGTCTAAGGGGGCTGCCAGGTTCTGGTAAGACTACATACGCAAGAGAGCTAGCTAACAAGGGGTGGGTTCGTGTAAACAAAGATGACTTGAGAGCTATGCTTAATAACAGTAAGTTTAGCAAAGATAACGAATCATATATCCTATCACTACGGGATGAGATTATCATCAGTAGTCTAGTACGGGGCAAGAACGTTGTAGTAGATGACACCAACTTAGACCCTAAGCACCTAATCGCATTCGAAAGTATTGCGGATGAGTTCCTGTCAGACTTCGAGATTAAGTTCTTTGATGTTGACATCACTGAATGTATCAGGCGTAATGCTTTGCGTGATAAGCCAGTCCCAGAGAAGGTTATCTATACAATGTATGAACGATATATTAAGCCATCACAGCAAGTAATAGAATACGATGACAGTAAAGAAGAGTGTATTATCGTTGACGTTGACGGCACTCTAGCACATATCGCAGATGGTCGTAATCCCTATGACGCAAGCCGAGCCATGAATGATAGTCTTGATGATGCAGTTTCAGTAGTAACGGCTATGATGTACAACCACGGATACAAGGTGATAATCCTTACAGGTCGTAACGCAGAACATAGAGATGTTACGGTTGAATGGTTGAAAGCTAATGGTGTAGACTACGATGAGATTTACACTCGTGCAGACGGAGATACTCGTAAAGATTCTATCGTAAAAGAAGAACTGTTCCGAACGCACGTAGAACCACGATTCAATGTCAAGTTTGTACTTGATGACCGCAACAGTGTTGTAGATATGTGGAGAAGGATTGGTCTACCATGCTGGCAGGTAGCTGAAGGAAACTTTTAATGTCTCGTCTGGTGGAATCTCTCAAGAAAAGAGATAAGTATGGTGCTGTCCTAACGCCAGGCGATGTATGTGTGTGGGGCAGCAAAGCAGGTGGCGTAATCTGTATCTATGAGGGCATAGCCAAGGGCGGTAAGACTGGAGACTTTGGAAGATTCCATACTCCAGTTGGACGTAAAAGCATAGCGTACAAAAACATTGTAGCAGCTTATGATTCAATGGGTCAAAGGATTATCAACCACGATATTACTAAACGCTTGATGAGGGAGTTCTATGGCTAAGATAGGTATATTTAGAGATGGCATTTATCCATCTGGTGGAATCGAAACATGGCTATATAATATAGCTAAAAGATGGGGAAGCACGCACGATATTACGATTTATTACAACAACGCAGATAACAAGCAGCTTCGCAGGCTACAACGCTTGGTACGTTGCGAAGAATATATCGGTCAGGATATTGAGGTTGATACCGCTATATGGTGCTACGACTTTCTTGGCTTCCATACCACCAAAGCAAGGCGTAAGATACATGTAGTTCATGCAGACTATGGATACCGATACAATTTCAACAAGGGTGATGAACTCATTCCTAAAGTCAACGAAGTATATGCAGTATCACGTAAGGCAGCTGTTTCTGCGGAGAGACTGTTTGGTTGCAAGGTAGATGTTCTATATAACCCACTTTCCTGGGAAACGCCAGAGAGACAGATACGGATTATCTCCGCAACTAGGCTGACGCATGAAAAAGGTTTAGAACGCATGGTCAAACTACACCAGGCATTGGACAGGGCTGGCGTTAACTATCAGTGGGAGATATACACTCCATCGTATAATGAGGAAGAGATTACGTCAAGATTCTCAAAGAACGTTGTCTTTAAGAAGCCTGTCATGTCTATTCTTGAAAAGATAAAGAAAGCTGATTTTGTCGTACAACTTTCAGATACAGAGAGTTTCGGGTACACGATTGTCGAGGCTATGACACTGGGGATACCACTGGTCGTAACAGATATTGCTGTATTACCAGAACTAGGAATCAATAAGTATAATTCAATTATTGTACCACTCAGGAAGTATTGTGTAAATTACAACAATATAGTTAAGCATATAATAGCTAAATCACCATATCGTCCGCCAGTCAGTGACTATGAAAAACTGCTTGGCAAGAAGTCGAGGGTAAATTATAAACCAGTGATGGTCAAGAACATTGCGTCATTTGACTTAATGCTGCCTGATGGAAATTGGCTAGAGACAAAACACATCACAGCAGTTGATAGTTATGATGGAAAAATTAAAGGATTAAAGGTAGTAAAGTGAAAAATATAACAACGGATGACTTCCGCTTCGGCACTCTCGTGTGGGGTGTAGTGGTTAGTCTATTACTAGGTTCTATCATTTGGGGTTTCATCCTCAAATACAGTAATAATCATCAATTCGACATCGCATGTATCAGCAATGGTAAAACATTAGTGCATGAGACGCTCCAAGGTCAAGAATACGCTGTAAAGCAGTGTAAATAAAAAAAGCCCTCCAGGGAAATTAATCCTTGGAGGGTTATTTTTTATGCAGCGTTTTCTATGAGTCCTTCTGCTATGAATGGTCTCTGAATCTCTACTGCATGTAGTGCGATACTGGCTAGAGATTTTTCTATGTCTGATAACCTTGGATGCACCTCAACACTTTTAAGTGCGAAGAGCAGGTTATCTACAGTATCGAGATAAGTCCTACCACGATAGAACTCTTTTTGCACAGCCATGATTCCATAATATCCCAAAACGGGAACTTGTGTAACACTTCTGTGCAATTCGTTATGAATATCTCTGTCTATCGGGATTATAAGTCCCGAATCTTGTCTTAAGTACCTATACTGAGGGCGTGATTCCCACTCCCTCTTATTGAACAAAACGTGGTGTCTGTCCATACTGTTATTCTACAGTATTTACTTTAGAACGTGTTACTGCCTGGACAGCTCCATTCACTCCGAGATATGCTAGGACTACACCCATTGCCTCAGTGTACTGACCATTGGCAACGAATACCAGGAAAGTACCAACCGCAAGTAGGAACTTACGGCTCAGTAGACTAGTCAGGAAATCTTTCATTTATTTCTCCTTGCTGAATATAGCAATTATTTTATCTACGAATGCCTTCAAAATACCCACAAGTTTGTCGAAACGCCCCTGGAGAATATTCAAATCATCGTCTTTAGGGTCTATAGATGGGTTATGAGTCGGCTCGACAATCACAGGTGGCTGTTTTTCAGGTTCTTCTTGAGGTGGCTCAGGGGTAGAAACGACAGGGGTTTCTGGTTCTGGTGGTTGTGGCACTGCTGGAGATTTGTACTCAACAATGTCAGCAACGTTAACGCCATTCATAATACCCTTGCTATATGAATACTCTGAAACCATGTATCTTCCACCTAGTGGGTGGTCTACAACAGCACTAACCTCTATCTGAGTACCCCTTGGCAGAACTTTGACGCTCTTTGCATCACCCCAGCTTGAGAATCCCAAGTCCCATAGGTTAGCATCCTTCGTAGTGACATATATCTTGTTAGGTACATCTATCGCCACCAGGTTTGGCTGTGGTTTTGGAACTGGCACTGGACTAGGAGCTGGCTTTAAGCGTTCTTTGGCTTTATTCCAGGCTGCTACTGCATAACCATTATGCTTTAGTTCCGCAGGACACAGCGTATATACATTTGATACATCCTGATGGAATGTAAGTGTAAGATTTGGATAAATCTTTAGACACTGATACATAGCCTCGCTCAGGTTGTCTAGCGTAGTTTGGTCGTAATAGCCTCTCCAATCACCTCGTGTCTCGCAGGTAATTGATTCGCAGTTGCTATTCCAGTTACCATTTGTCCAGGCAGTATCATCAAAATCAACGTACTGTTCTATTTGTCCTGGATTATTACCGACCCATAGGTGCGAGCTCCCCTTTCTTGTCGGATTCTGCCACAGACTACGGAGTGAGTTCTCCCACCCAGCACTGTGGTGAACGGTGAAGTATTTAATTGTTCTTCCGCTGCGACCAGGAGTATAGTTATTTATGTGTGCCTGGTAGAAGGGCACGTTTAATCGTCCCATTTTATTCCTCCATTCATTAGTAGAGTATTCATTGTCAGTTCTCCTTAAAATATATCATTAAATGCGTATGCTACTAGAAGTGAAATTATCGCACCAAGGATAGCAGACAGAGTATTCTGTACCCATGTCTTCTTTTTGAGACCTTGTATGTCTGATTTCACGTCCTCTAGTTCACTGTATATAGCATTGTGCTCTAATTTCGCCTGTTGTTTAGCGACATCAATATCTTTATGTGTGGCATAGTTCATGGACATTTGTTCCAATTTCTCGCCTATGATTTTGAAGCCTTCACGACTCGCTTTCTCTAGTTCGCCAACCCTATAGGCAAGGACGGCAGGGCAATCCTCACCTGTTAGTGGGGTGACGTTGACTATGTTCGGGTTATTTGTTTTAGACACCTCTAATCCTCATTCATATTTTCTAGTGTTCCGTTTGTAATCAGGTAGTTCTGCATCAGGTAGTCTTGTTCATATTCCGATAGTTCACCGTACTGGCTAGTGTAAGCCTGTATAGCTTCTTGAACCTTTGCGTTGTGGTCACGTATGAGACGTTCAGCCTTTGCAGGTTGTGTCTTCATAATGTCCTTAACCTTCGGAGTGACGTTAGACTTTGTGCCAACAGATTTCAATCCTGAGTAGAAGTCATAAGCACGTTGCTTCGATTCTTTGCTTTTCTGCTGCTGCAGTATTTCACTTTGCTTTTGAGACAATGTTGGGAACTTTTTGTCAATCCACTCCTTGCCGTCATCAGTTGCATATTGTCCAAATAGCACAGGATTCCTGAGCATATCATCAGCTTTGGCGTTTTGGATAAACCTTACACGGTCATCTCTGAGTATAACACCATCGTTCTGAGTAGAATTATATCCATCTACAGACTTCTTAATCTGGCTACCAGCTGGAACAAAGCTCCTGAGTAGTAGGTTGGTGAAGTCCTCGAACGTAGCATTACGGCTTTCCTCTTTCTCAAAGTCAGAGTCACCCTCTGGTTTGACGAGTCCACCTGCAATGTCTAGTAGACCTGGGGTGTTTTCATTCATTCCGAATAGTGTGCTAACTAATGGAGATTTAGGCAGACCGCTATCACCGAAGATGTTACCGTAGAACGGAATGTTATCTTCTGGTTCAATACCTGCTACTTGAGACATTCCTTCGAATGCAAGACCATAGAACGCCATCATCTGAATCAATTTGCTCATCTGCTTTGGTTGCAGTTGGAATTGACCAGTCTCTGGATTCTTTATAGACTTTATGCCGAGCTGTTTCCATGCTTCTGCCTGTTTGTAAGAGAATGTCATGAACTGTGTGAGTGTACGCACCGTATCACCGTTAAGTGCAATAGGCATATCCACCTTTGATGTTAGGAAGTTAGTCCTAGCTGCGACACCAGCAGCATCAATCTCTGCTTGCATCCTCGGCACTCCCTCTCTTAACTTAGCCACTAAAGCCCCCTCATAGGCAGAACCTCGAGCAAACTCGTCCATCTTCTGGGTCATAATCATTATGGCATCAGCAAATTGAGCACCCTTGCTCCTTGCAACTCCACCTATCCCATCTGCTAGAAGGTCAGAATATGCCTCTTTAGCTATACCAGCATTGGTAATACCACGCTTTTCGAGCAATTCTGTATATTTTGACATTGTTGCTGGGTTGAGGCGTTGGCTGAGGTACTTGACCATTCCTATAGCGGTGTCTTTCGTACCTATAGTTCCGATTGTTGTGCCAATCTGAGTAGTCTGCTGTATGGCGTTCCTAAAGCTCAAACCAAGTGCAGCTAATGTACTAACTTGGCGTTGCGTAGATAGCAAGTTTCTATAATGATTCTGACCAATCTTAGGGCTGTTTGGATTCTTGCGAGCTATAGTCTTATCAATAACCTCGTTCCATGACTTACCAATAGCATCCTGCTTGTTATATTTAAGCTGTGCCTGATATTTATCGAGTATTTTGTACACAGAAGACGCATCAGACGTAGCAGCCTTGACAGCTAGTTTTGCGTTATCCAACTCTTGCAACGCTGGCTCTAGGTATGTTTTCTTATTTAACCCAGAGAAGTACCTAGCAGATATATCAATAATATCTCGACTATAATTTTCTGATTTCGATAAACG
>ERZ724522.1751-NODE-1751-length-11081-cov-31.873662_pt1 | contig 11081 bp, 18 predicted proteins | sample MGYA00376055_ERZ724522 | MGnify/ENA primary metagenome ERZ724522 (study PRJEB28724, sample SAMN07190884) | wastewater metagenome | isolation source: effluent of sewage treatment plant in Hong Hong | place: Hong Kong | collected 2016-03-17 ... | reverse complement strand
ACCCCCGGCCCAAGACCGGGGGAATGTCAACCACCAAAGGAGGATTGGCCCGCCGCCGGGTCTTGCCCCTCGGCTCGCTCGGCACGGAGTTGATTCCGTGGCGCTCGCTTCGGGTGCCTTGCGGCGGGTTGGAGAGATATTAAGCAATCGCTATAATAATGTCAACAGCAATTGCTATATTTATCGCGCAAAAAAAACCCCGCTCGGGGCGGGGTGGTGAAAAGCCGACGGGCGGCGCGTCAGTGCGCGTGGGCGGTCGGTTGCAGGCCCATGGCGCCGCAAGTCTCTCCGTATGCGCGATCCAGCAGCTTGCGTTCCGGGGCCGGCTCGCGAGCGTTCAGGGCGTGATAATCTCGCTCCAACTCGGGCAGCTGTCGGTCCTCTGCGGCTTGCACCCTGGCCAGATGAGCGATCCATTGCCGCCTGAGATCGGCGTGGGTCGCGAATTTGCCCAGCATCCCGAACGACAAAACCGCCCCATTCAAAATCGCGGCCAATAGCGCGACGCCGCCGACCAGCAAATTTTTGTAGGGTAAAACGGATTCCGGCAACGCGTCTGCCAGGGCGATGAACGCCGCGCTAGATAGCAGCAGCGAGACGAATGCGGTCCAGTTGACCCAGCTTTCGTAGCGGCTCTCCAGGACTTCGTGGTAGCGGATATTCATCCGGGCCAGGAACTGCAAATCGTGTTGGGTGTGCTGAGTCATCGGTTTTTCTCCGGAGGAGGGGGCGGCGACGGCGGAACCGGGCGCGGCGAATAATGCTCGTTGACCTTCCGTTCGCGGTTGAACGACTTTTCAAAATCTTCCCGCTCGCGGGCCGGATTGTGATTTCCCGATTGCTTGCGGCGATCATTGTCGTTGCCGTTTACCATCGTATTTTCTTCCTATTGTAAAGGTTAGACCACAGTTTTTTTAAAAATCAACGGAACCGCCTGATCGCCTCGCGCACCACGCCGATGATTTTGCAGGGGGATTCCAATGGTTTGATGGGATAGCGCGGGTTGAGCGGCTTGAGATACCAGTCCGCGCCGTCTTTCACCAGTTGCTTGAACGTGGCCTCGTCGCCGTTGCGGGCGATGACGAAATCGCCCTGCTGCGGGTCGATGTCGGGCTCCACCACGATGAAAACGCCGGCAGGGAAATCCGGCTCCATCGAGTCGCCGCTCACCCGCAGGGCGAAGGTATGCCGCAAGATCGGCGCAGTGGTCTCGATCCACTCTTCCGCGCTTCCCGGCTCCAGGGCGCCGATGATTTCGCGCCATTGGCCCGCGCTCACCCACGAGATCAGCGGCACCACGCCCCGGACCTGGGGGCCGGGGTAGACGTTGGGCGGCTCGCGGACCTCCAAACCGCTGGGTTCGATATCCAAGGTAAGCCTTGGAATTTTCGCTGCGGCTTCGATCTTTCGCGCGGTCTTCTCTCCAATGTTACGATGCCCGTTAAGTAACTGATTTAAATATTGAACACTCATTCCTATGCCATTGGAAAAATCCTGTTGTGTGCCGTGGGCATCCACCAGTTTGCGCAAGTTTTGTCTTCTGATTTCCGCTATTTCCATACCATAAATTTATAGCTATTGCTGCAATCTGTCACTCAAGCATGTGCTTGACTAATGCTTATAGCTAATGCTTAAATATTCGCATGAACCTAATCGCCTATTTTGAACGCTACGGAACCCGGAAAGTCGCCGACATCGCCAAGCTGGCGGGAACCAATCTTGCGTACTTGCAGCAGTGCAAGTACGGCGCCCGACGCATGAGCGCCGATCTTGCAGTCGTCCTTGAATCCGTGACCGATGGCGAGATGACAGCGCGCGAACTACGCCCCGATTTGCCATGGCGCGGCTTTTCTTCAGCGGGCGCTCATTGCCATTGGGCTCCTACATCCTCCATCGAGAACGCCGCATGAGCTACGCCGCCCTTTTCGCGCTCGCCGGGGACTTCGGCGGGCGGACGTGCCGGCGGCGGCGAAAGCAGCGGGTGAACGGGGCACGGTGCTTCGTTTTCATCTCAGACCTCTTCGGTTGACGAGCCATGTACGACGATCCCAAGGACATCCGCGACCACGAAATCAAGGTCCGCGTCAAGGAAGAGACCTACGCGATGATCCGCGCCCTGGCGAGAGACAGCGGAACTCAGGTCGCGACCTTGGCCCACGAACTGGTGATGCAGGGCGTCCGGGCGATGCTCGCCGAGCATCATGCCGGCGCACAAGCCCGCAAAGAAGTCCAAAAAAAGGCCCTCAAAATCACGGGAGCACGGTATGCCGCACATCACGCCGGACGCGCTGACGGAAGAAGAGCGGCTCATTCTGGCGGACGCCGCTGACATGCTTGGGCGAACCGTGGCCGAAATCGCCGAAATGGCGCTGGAAAAAGCGGCGCGTAGCCGCGAGCGGCGGCAACGGCGCCGCGCCCAGATCATTCAGTTGCGGCTGGATCGGGCCGCGAAGGCCGCGCAATGAACCCATCGGCCCGGACATTTCCCCCATGTTCCGGGTTTCCCGCCGCGATTCGCGACGGGCTTTGTCTTTCGTCGGGGTGGAGCAGTCCGGTAGCTCGTCGGGCTCATAACCCGAAGGTCGCAGGTTCGAATCCTGCCCCCGCCACCTTTTTGATCCGCCGGCTGATCGAGCGACAGGGGAGCTATCCTCTGCCCCGCTTCGACCGCCACCCCACCCGGAGCGTCCCATGACCGAAAGCGGCCTGACCACCGCCCGCGAGCGCGAAGAGTTCAAGGCGCTGGTGCGGGATTTCTTTACCCACAATCTGGCGAACGCGCCCCGAGAGCAATTGCAAGCCATCGAGCGGGCGATGTTCCGGTGGGCCCCGCAGGCTGACCATCGGCGCACCGATCCGCCGATCTACGGGCTGAACGGGAGCGCTCGGTTATGGCGATGAGTTCGATTGACCTGACGGTGCGCGTTCGCGACGAGCGCAAACCCCATCCGGCATCGGTTCGTCGCCTGCTCGATCTGGCGCGGCAGTGGGACCGCTGGGCCGACGATTACGACGCGCAAGCGCGCCAGCGCCGCGACAACACTCTGATCGCCTGCCAGCTCACGGCGTGGGCGCAGGCTTACCGCAACGCGGCGGCGCTGTTGGTGCTGACCGTGCAGCCGAGGCCGAAGCTGATCGGGAGGTGTGCCGATGAACGATGAAGCGCGGGCCGCGTGGCTGGCCGGCTTGAAGGCCGGCGACGAGATCATGGAGTGGGACGATCACGCGCCGCCCTCCACATGCCTGGTGGCTTTCGTCGATCACAGCAGGATTTTTTACAGTCCGGCCGGAGAGCCGTCGGATAACCCGGATTGGGTATGGCTCGATAACGGCCACGCTGCCCTCAACACCAGCCGCCATCGTTGGATCGAGCCGATGCCATCGGCAGCACCGGACAGCCGGATCGGCGGGGTGGAGGCGTCGTGAGCGCCGCGCTTTTTTCCGTCGCGCCGCAGCCGGTGACGCTGCGCCCGTACCAGATTCGGGCCGTTGACGCGATTCGCGGCGCGTATCGCCAGGGCGCCAAGGCGCCGCTGCTGGTGATGCCGACCGGAGCGGGGAAAACGATCTGTTTTTCCTACATCGCCAGCCAGGCGGCGGCGAAAGGCTCGCGCATCCTGCTGCTGGCCCACCGCCGCGAGCTGGTGTTGCAGATTTCCAAGGCGCTGAATCTGTGGGGCATCGGCCACGGGACGATCATGCCGGAGCGGTCGGAAACCGGGCATCCGGTGCAGGTGGCGAGCATTCCGACCCTGGCGCGGCGGCTGTATCCGGGCAAGTACCGGTTCGATCTGATCGTGATCGACGAGGCCCACCACGCGGTGAGCGGGTCCGGGCTGGGCGCGATTCTGGAGGCGCTGCCCGAGGCCAAGCTGCTGGGCGTGACCGCCACGCCGTGCCGCCTGGACGGGCGCGGGCTGGGAAAGGACGCGGCGGGCTATTTCGATACGCTGGTGGAAGGCCCGTCGGTGCTGGAACTGATCGATGCCGGCTATCTGGCGCGGCCGGTGGTGTACGCGCCGCCCGCCGGGCAAGAGGTGGACCTGAGCGCGGTCAAGGTCACCGGCGGCGATTACAACCTCGGGCAATTGGCCGAGGCGATGGACAAGCAGCCGCTGACCGGCGACGCGGTGGCGCACTATCGGCGGTTGTGTCCGGGCGCTCCGGCGCTGGCCTTTTGCGTGACCGTGGCCCACGCGGCGCACGTCGCGGCGCAGTTCGGCGCGGCGGGCTATCGGGCGGCGGTGCTGGACGGCGAAACGCCGGATTTCGTGCGGGATCGGATGATCCGCGATCTGGGGCGCGGCGAACTGGACGTGCTGGCGAGCTGCAACGTGGTGAGCGAGGGCACGGATATTCCGGTCGTGGCGGCGGCGATCTTGCTGCGGCCCACGGCCAGCTACAGCTTGGCGATGCAGCAGATGGGGCGGGTGTTGCGGACCCATCCCGGAAAGGAGCGGGCGCTGATCTTGGATCACGCCGGCAACACCCGCCGCCACGGTCTGCCCACCGAACCCGGCAACTGGTCGCTCGCCAGCAAGCCCCGGCGCAAGCCGGACCCGAATTTGGCGCTGACCAAGGATTGCCCGGATTGCGAGGCGGTGCTGGCGATGGCGGCGCGAAGCTGCCCGGAGTGCGGCTGCGTTTTCGAGTGGGCGCGCGACGCCGCCGAAACGCCGCCGACCGTGGCCGGGGATCTGGAGGAAATCGACGCGGTGGCGGTGGCGCGGCAACGGCGCGCGGAAGTGGCGCGGGCGAAGAGCCTGGAAGACTTGCAGGCCATCGCGCGGGCGCGCGGCTACAAAATGGGCTGGGCGCACCACGTCTGGCGGGAGCGGCACCAGGGCATGATTCAGCGGGTGGCGGGGCATGGATAATAAAAACGGTGCAACATGAGCAAAAAACAGTGGGGACATGGATTTTATGCAGGATATAAAAAAGCAAAAATAGAAGAATGCGATAAAGATGAAAAAAATGGCGTGGAGTTGAATGAATCTGGAGAGCTAATCTGCGCTAACCGTTATTGTAAATCACCTTATTTGCATCATTTTCTCGTGGAGACTTTTGATAGGGATAAAGAGGATAGCTGTAAAGGAACAAAGGTAACTATAGATGAAGGATTGGTAAATATAATAAATTCCAGCGATGCTATGATTGGAAATCCAAGCGCAAGGCGGGACGGCGTTAGGATTTTCTTTTGGTGCGAACATTGCCGAGCAATATCAGTGCTTGAATTAGCGCAGCACAAAGGGAGTTCTCTTTTAGAGCTTAAAGTAGCTGATGGATCAGTTGATATTAATGATTATCTCTGGTCTCAGTTAGATGAATAACCTATCTAACTCCGATCTTATCGCCCAAATCCTGGACGCGATGCACGCGGCCGGATGCGCGCCGCACAATCCGGGCGATGTCGTTATCGATGGCAAGATCCATTATTACCGCGTAGACGGCGACAAAGCCGGAACCAAAAAAGGCTGGTTCATTTTTTACGACGATGGCATCCCGGCCGGCGCGTTCGCCTCGTTCAAGCTGCACGGCACCGACGATCATGTGACGTGGGTCGCGCGCATTGATCGCGAGATGACCGACGCGGAGCGCGAAAGGAACCGAAAAAACCTGGAAGCGGCGAAGGAGCAACGCCGTATCGCCGCAGCCGAGGCGCGCAAAATCGCCCGCAATCGCGCCGCCGACCTGTGGGGAAAGTCGGCCGATACGGTTTCGGCCAAACATCCCTACCTCGTCAAGAAGCAGATACCCGCCGTCGGCATCCGGCAACTGGGGCCGGCCCTGGTCATTCCGATCCTGGACGGCAACGGCGCGCTCCACTCGCTGCAATTCATCGCCGAAGACGGCGGCAAAACATTTCTGACCGGCGGCGCCATCGCCGGGAACGCCTGTCCGGTCGGCGAATTCGCCGAACCGGAAACGATCCTGATCTGCGAGGGCTACGCCACTGGCGTCAGCCTGCATTGCGCCAGCGGGCTTCCGGTCGTCGTGGCGTTCAACGCGGGGAACTTGAAATCGGTCGCGGCCGGGCTGCGGCTGCGCTATCCCCACGCGGCCCTGGTCGTGTGCGGCGATGATGATCGTTGGACCGATGGCAATCCCGGCAAGAGCAAGGGTGCCGAAGCGGCGGCGGCGGTCGGCGGGTTCGCGGTTTTCCCGCTGTTCGACGGGATCGAAACCGACTCGAACCCGACCGATTTCAACGATCTCCACTGTCTGGCCGGGCTGGATCAACTCAGAGCGCAGCTCGCCAATGCCCTGGCGAACTGCCAGCCGCCGCACCGCCGCCGCGAGGCGTTCGAGACGGAAATCGACGCGACCGACGATTTCGAGGCGCTGACCGCCGGGCTGCCCCGACGGATCGTCGAAAGCGGCCTGCCGAAAGCCACGATCAGCTATTTGCTCAAGCGCATAGCCAAAAAGGCCAGGGTGCCGGTCGCCGATCTGCGCGAGCAGGTCAAGCAGGCCGCGTCTCCGGCCGGCTGGAAAGCCAAGCTGCGCTACGACGACAACGGCGCGCTGCGGCCGACGCTGGCGAACATCGTCACCGTGCTGAACCATCACCCGGACTGGCGCGGAACGCTGTTTTTCGACCGCTTCGCCGGAGATGTCGTCAAGCGCCGCGCCCCCCCCGTCCCCAACGCGGTCACCGGAGAATGGACCGATCTGGACAGCCGCAAAACCCGCGTCTGGTTGGAGGAAAATTTTGACTTGGAGGTTCCAAACGAAACGGTTGACGACGCCGTGGCGGTGGTCGCCGACGCGCATCCGGTCAACCAGGTGCTGGAATACCTCGACGCGCTGCGCTGGGACGGCCGGCCGCGCTTGAAAACCGCCGCCATCCGCTACCTCGGCGCCGAAGACAACCCGGTGCATCGCTTCGTTTTGCAGGCGTGGATGATCGGCGCGGTCAAGCGGGTTCGGGAGCCTGGCGCGAAGTTCGACAACGTGCTGGTTTTGGAGGGGGCGCAGTCCATCGGCAAGTCAACGGCGCTGGACGTTCTGGGCGGACCCTGGCACGCAGAATCGATCACCGACGTGGGCAGCAAGGATTCTCTGGTCACCTTGCGCGGCAAGTGGATCGTGGAGTTTTCCGAGCTCGACGCGCTGGGCCGGGTTGAAGTGTCGCGGGTCAAGCAGCACGTCTCGGCCAAGCAGGACGTTTACCGGCAACCGTTCGGCCGGCGCAGCGTCACCGTGCCCCGGCAAAACGTGTTCGCGGCGAGCTGCAACCCGGACAAGTACTTGCGGGACGAGACGGGCGGGCGGCGCTTTTGGCCGGTGCGCTGCGGCGCGATCGACAACGATGCGCTGCGGCGGGATCGGGATCAGCTTTGGGCCGAGGCGGCGGCGCTCTGCGCGTCGGGCGAACAGTACTGGGCCACGCCGGACATGGCGTACTTGAAAGCGGCGCAGGAAGAGCGATTCATGGAAGACCCGTGGGAAGAGCCGATCATGGAGTACTGCTACGGCAAAAAGGAGGTTTTGGCTTCCGACGTGCTCACGCATTTGCGCGTCGATCTGCCGCGTCAGACCCAGCAGGACAAAAACCGGGTCTCCAAGGTGCTCTGGCGGCTGGGCTATCGCTGCAAACCGGCGAAGCGATACGGGAAAACGTACCGTGTCTATTTTCTGGAAAATTCGCCATGTATTTGAATTCTATAGGAACACGGTTACGGTCGGTTACGGTCGGTTACGGTCTGCGGTTACACTTATTCTCTTTTAAAATCAACGCGGTTACGGTGGTTACGCCCTTACGCGGGCGCGCGTGTAGGCGCGCGCGAGCGCACGCATGGAGGCCCAAACAAAAAACTCTCGCGCACGGGGATTGCTCCAAATGAGCGTAACGAGCGTAACCTCATTGATTTATAACGTAAATAAGTGTAACCGCAGACCGTAACCAAGCGTAACCTAAGCGTAACCGCATATACAAGCATTTCAATATGTTATGTGAAGATAAAATAATCAAAGAAAATTATAGGAATATTTACAAATACTTACCTAAAGAATTGCAGGAAATGTGCCAAAGATGGGCAAAGCTGGAAAACTGGGACGAAACTACGTGGATCGAAACGCTGCAAGCGCTGGTGGGGATGTTCGAGGATTACCGCGAAGCGGCGCAGTGGATACGAACCGAGGTGCTGGCGAAATTGCGGGAGAAAATTTGATGGCGATGTACGACGAAGCGGCTTTGAAGCGAGAGCTGATCCGGGACGAAGGCCAGCGGATGAAGCCCTACCGGGATTCGCTGGGCAACTGGACGGTCGGGGTCGGGCATCTTCTGGTCGGAAACGAGTTGCAGCGGTTCGTTGACGCGGCGACCGGGAAACCCCGCAGGACGCTCACGGAAGCCGAGTGCGGCGACATGCTCATTGGCGACATCGTGGACGCGGAACACGGCCTGAACCGCATCCTGCCCGGCTGGCGGGGCCTGGATGATGTCCGGCAACGGGCGCTGCTGAACCTTTCGTTCAACCTCGGGCCGCGCCTCGGAAAATTCGTCGGGTTTCTGCGATGCGTGGAAGACCGGCAATGGGACGAGGCCGCGAAGCACCTGAAAAACTCGCGGTGGTGGGGGCAGGTGAAATCGCGCGGGCCGCGCATCGCCCACATGATCGCCACCGGCACGGCGTGGGAGGGGGCATGAGCTGGGGTAGCTGGCTGAAACCGAGGGACGCCAAAGGCCGGGAAAGCCGCACACTGGCATTTGTCGGCATGACATGGCTGCTGATGACCGTCCGGTTCGCGCTAGGCGGCCTGGGAGCGTCTCTGGGCGTTTTTCGCTTCGAGATAGGGTCTACGGCCATGATCGACTACGGCGCGGCTGTAGCGGCCGTTTTGGCGGTCTGGCTGGGGCGAGAGTGGATCAACAAGCGAGGTGGCAGCGATGTTTGATTGGTTCTGGAAAGGGGTCGCCGGAATCGCGGCGTTTGCCGCCCTGGTGTTCGGCGCGCTGGCGAAGCGACGGAAGGACAAAGCCGAGCGCGAAAAGGCGGAAAGGGCCATCGCCGAGCGCGATGCCATCGACCGGGCGCTTCGGCAGCTCGAAGAGACGCGGCGGAAGTGGGACGCGAAAGCGCCGGCCGACCCGTCCAAGCGCAAGGATTTCGAGGAGGGCATGTGATGGTCGGCGGGCCGGTGTTCTGGCCAAGGCCGCTGGTAAAACAGGCGCTGTTCGTCGCGGCGGTCATCCTGATCGTCGCCGCCCTTTGCGGCCTGCTGTTCGGTTGCGCCGCGCCAAAAATCGAGTATCGGCCGGTTCCGGCCGCGCTGATCCCGCCGAAGCCGCAGCTACCAACCATCACGGCGGACGAGCTGCGCCCACTGAGCGACGAGACTTACCTCAAGCTTGCAGGGCGGGATCGCATGCTACGGCAATACGCCGACGAGCTGCGGGCGCTGGTGGAGTCGCGGCCGTGACCGGGGATCGGCTGATGAGCGCTTATTGCCGGCCATGCAACCGGCTGCGCGAAATACTCTACGAGGCCCCGTGGTCCAGTTTCGATCTGATAACGGCGTCGATCATTTTCTGGCTCGGGCTGTATTTGCTGCTGAGTCCTGGCCTGTTCGGCGAGTTTGCCGGGGTGTATCGGGTTTTGGCCAGGCTGGGCAACGAGATGGTTTGGGGCGCGACGCTGCTGTCTTTCGGCACGTTCGGCCTGATGACCGTGCTATGGCTCAGTCGCCCGCCGTTTTTTGTGCGGCTGCTGTCGCGGATGGGTATCGCGTTTTGCATGCTGTCGCTCGCGCTCAACAACCTCGGCAACCAGCCGCCGCCCGCATCGGCGATCACGTACAGCGTGTTGTCGCTCTCGGCGCTCTGGTGCGTATGGCGGACGAAAGCTGGTGGCCGATGACGCCGGAAGCTGGGCTGGACTGCTCCAGTGGGTATTGAGCAACCCGGAAAAAGGCGCGCTGTTTTTGGTGCTGATGGCCGGCGCTTGGACCTGGATCAAAGAGCTGCGCGGCAAGGCGAAAACCGATGACGCCAAGGAGGAATTCCTGGATACCCTCATCCGGGAAAACAAAGACCTGCGCAGCGAATTGCGCGAGGAGCGCCGCCGCTCGAAACGGCGGGCGAACGATGAGCCCGACAGCGAGCGGCCAAAACAATGATCGAAATCGACCTGGACGCGAATTTGCGGCCGATGCTTGATAGGCTACAAAACCTGCAACGGCAACTGCCGTTCGTGATCGCGTCATCGCTTACCAAAACGGCGGTCAAGGTCAAGCCGGAAATCCGCAAGGAGATGGAGCGGGTTTTCGACAGGCCCACAAGATACACGCTCAATTCGATCTTCGTGCAGCCCGCGAACAAGAAAGACGAAAACCCGACGGCTCGGGTCTGGCTGAAAGACGATCAGGAAGCGGCGCTATCTACCAGGCAATTCACCGGTGCCGGCTTGGCGGCGGAATACCTGTGGCCGGAAATCGGCGGCGGAACCAGGGCGGTCAAGCGATTTGAAATCAGACTGAGGCATGCGGGGCTATTGCCACCGGGCATGTTCGTGGTGCCCGGCAAGGGAGCGAAGCTGGATCGGTACGGCAATCTCGATCTCGGGCAATTGGTGGCCGTGCTGTCGAAGCTGGGCACGATACGCGAAGCGACGGCGGCGGCGAGCAATCGGCGCAAGCGCAACGCCAAGTACATCGCCGCCCAGTACTTCGTGTCGCGCGGGGATCGCCTGCATCGGGGCGTCTGGCAACGGCTGCCCGGCCGGCGCTTGGTTGCGGTCTACCTGTTCGTTGATCGCGTCAGCTACCGGCGCATCTTCGAGTTTGATCGGGTGGCGCGAGAGACGGCGTTGCGGTTGTTGCCGGGTGAGTTCGAGGCGGCGATTGACGCGGCGTTGCGCAGCGACTGAACGATGGGTTGCGTAAGCTCAATGGTAGAGCGGTTTCCGTGAGTAAAACACGAAAGCGGAAATGACACACGGCGCCGGGCATGACTCACTCGGAGCGAAGCGTGTGCGAGGCGGAAATGAGTCGCTCGCCTCGGGAGCTGGTTCGATTCCGGCATGCACCCACACAACGCGGGGACCCTATAGAAATACCCGGATGCGAGTAATTCGCAC
>ERZ724522.1750-NODE-1750-length-11082-cov-5.696744_pt1 | contig 11082 bp, 12 predicted proteins | sample MGYA00376055_ERZ724522 | MGnify/ENA primary metagenome ERZ724522 (study PRJEB28724, sample SAMN07190884) | wastewater metagenome | isolation source: effluent of sewage treatment plant in Hong Hong | place: Hong Kong | collected 2016-03-17 ... | reverse complement strand
CCTGTTGCAGATGAGTTATTCGGACGTTGATTATTGAATAAACTATTGACCCGTGCTCCTTCTTCGAGTGCTTTGTTGATTCCTTTAAGATTGATCTCAACATTTTTTAAGAAGCCTTCGTATTGGGTAAGTAAAATATCTCCAGTGGTAAGTTTTTGGAGATCGGGCAAATTCGCCAATGCTTGTAATTCCGGTGGTAAGATTCCAGAAGGAATTTGAGCAATTACACCTTTAACTTTATTGACCGCATCAATGATAAGGTTTGGAATTGCTTCGACAACTTTAGCAACTACACCCAATACACCTGTGGCAAATAAAGCCAATTCATTGACCACTAACTTCACGGTATTAGCTGTAAAATCAAGAAAAGGAATAATTTGTGCTTTCAAATAAGCGTAATTTTTGACTGCATCACGAACGAATTGACCCGTTTCCGAATTTGCATCAATAACGGATTTTGTGTAACCGTTGACCTGCTCGGTCATGATCCGGTTGGCTAATATAATGTCCTGGCTTTGAGTAGTATAATCACCAAAAGCCTTGAGTAAATTCGTATAAGCCGCATCAAGTGCGGCAGTAGAACCAGTGTAGCTGTTTGTAATTTTATCGGCATCCCCAACTTGAGCCGTTGTTTCCTCCATAATGCCTTTATACAGGGCAAGTAACGCGTTTTGTGATTTTTGTTTATTGGATAGATCCTCCAATTCAAATCCACGCTCTTTGAGAATTGCTGATAAATTTTTGGTTAATCCAACATTATCGACGAGATTTGAGTTTTGGTTTTTGATACCTTCAGCAGCTCGGGAAATTGCTTCACCAAAGGATAAAGCAGATTGTTTGCCGTAAGCGGCGGAATCCGAAAATCTTTCTAAGATATCAATCGATTGTTTCAGATCGAAACCGCTTGCTAACAAGTTTTTTAATCCTGTTGAAGCATCTGCTAAATCCAAAATTCCGGCTTTAACTAATCTCAGATTTTGGATCGCATTTTTTGCTTCATTTGAGCTAATCCCTTTGAAAGTAGAGATAGAATCCAGTCCGGCAAGGGCGTTTTGCCGTTCGCTGGAAATTTTAATCGCTTCATCCCAAACCTGGCGCACCTTTTCAGGAAGTTGAGATAAGGAACTAACAAAATTAGTAACTAGATTACCCGCCAGATTTCCAAAAAATGAGGCACCAAAGAAAGACGAAAACAACGAACTACTTTCTTTGGCGGCTGAATTTTGTTTGTTCAGGACTTTTTCAAATTCCTGTAATCCGCGCATCCATTGTTTAGTTCTGGCTTGATATTGTGCTTCAGCCTCTTTTTCGACTTGTCGGGTTAAATCACGTTCCAGTTTTTTTGAGGTTTCAGCAAAGCGTTTTATATCAGCCTGAGCTTTTTGCATCTCAACATCAATTTTTACTTTAGGCTTAATCGTGTTGATCTGTTTTAACTGCTCCGCGAATTTTTGAACTTGTTGGATAGTTTTGGCATCTATTCCAAAAGGAAGTGCCGACTTAGCTCCTCCTGTTTGTGAGTTTAATTCTTTAAGGCGTTTTTCGAGTCGGGAAAAAAACCGGTCTGAATCTTTATCCGCTTCGCTATAATCAGCTTTAATTTTAATTTTTGCGGTAGTTTCGCTCATTGTTTTAACCAACCCTTTAAAAAGATTTGCATCCGTTTTGAATGAAGTTTTTGAACCTCGCGGACTGCTTTGTCAAAAGCTAGAAATAAACTTCCTTTGACATATCCGGCTCGATCAAAATTAAATTTGCCAACTAATTGATAACGTTCATATAGTTCCTGAATATCCAGAATTATTTCTTCAACCAGGTCAGGTTCCTGTTCCGTGTTTGGTTCAATTGGAAAATTGCCATGACATTTTTTACACCCAAAACAAGCCTCTTCTGCTTTTTCAAGCCAGGTTTTTCCCGCGGCAACCCTGAAAGACGGACATTCCAAACCCGGACATCTGGTAAAAGTTAATTCGCCTTCCCCTAATTTTTCGCCGTATTGTTCAAAGACCCAAGCCCGAATTTTTTCGCTTAGTTCATCTACTACTTTTTTTCTTTCACTACAGATTTGGCAATATGATCAATAATTTCCTCTTTAACACGGATCGGAACGACATTATCAACAAAACCTTCCGCCTGCTTTGTCTTCATTTTGTCGTAAATTGCAGCCTTTCCTTCGACTGAATTTGGAAGCGCATAATCACCAAGGTCTTGTAAACCTTTGGCTTTATTTCCGTAAGGCATTTTTTGACTGCTTTCCAAATCTTTGGCAAATTCAAAATTCGATTTTTGGAGAAAATGGGTCGTCGTCACAACTTTTCCATTAAAATAAAGATCAGCATAAATAACCCGTTCATTAACCACTCCAAAAACTAATTTTCCGTTATTAGTTTTTGGTTTTTCATAAACTGCCACCACTAAAAAGCGGTTCATTGTTGGAATTTTGAATTGCAGTAAATCAAAAGCTTCCTGCCAGTTTTCAGGTTTAACCCCGCCTTCCCATTCAATATTCTCGACATCACTGACCAAATTGTTCCAGAGTTTACCTGTCGCCTGTGATCTGGCCTGAGTAATTGCATTTCCATCATCGACGATCTTCAGTTTTGAATTATTGGCATATTCGATATAACGTGAATCTTTCAATGGCTGGAAAGTTAAAATGATCGGATCAGTAGATTCTTCTTCATCAAAATAGACCGGAACTTTCTGAATGGCATTAGCATCATAAAGTTCATTTACCTCTTCCTTAATAACTTCGTTGAAATTTGTCGTTTCATTACTTGCCTCAATATTTTCTCTAACTTCCGTATTTTCTAACATTAGATTTCTCCTAAAAGATAAATTAAAGATTTCTCTGAAAGTTAAAGGCGCGAACCGAGAAATCTATCAAAGATAATCCGCGCCCTTTTTTCCCTCACCGGGAAACTTAGCCAACATAAGTGTTGAAGTTGGCAACATCGGTTTTGAGCAACAAGGTCAACGGCATCGTATTACTGACCGCAAGCGGCTTCGTTTTGATCCGGATCCCTTGAGTTCCCCCATCAACCTGAACCAATTCAACTTCGTCAATTACGGCTTTATTGAGCGTAAATGTCGCTTCAAAGTCGTGGTCAACGGTGATTGCTGCCCCGATAAATTTCAGTTTGGCTGAAATAGCTGCGCCCTCGATCATTTTTTCGACCGGATCAAAATCTGTCACCAAAGCTGGTGACAGGACCATTGTGCTTTCCCATGTCACTGTTTGACCCTTGGTCGTCATTTTTCCGCGAATTGCTCCTTTATCCGGATCATCGTCCTGGAACAAAGCACAGCCCTCATATCCTGCTTCAGTGTTCAGATTTTGGTTGATGGTGATGGTCGTATCCCGAAAATCACAGCCAAGTTCAACGTCGTTACCGCCAAAAGCAGCTCCGTCATTGAGCGTCAATGTTCCCGCAGTCCGCTTGACAAAATGTTCGGTCATTTCGTCATCGTGCAAAACATCTTTCCCGGAACCGTAGAACTGGACCCCCGACGGATTGACCCGTTTACCCGAACCTCTGAAACTACCGGAAACCTGAAGATCAGGATTATTTCCGGCATTGGAAAATGTCAATGTTTCGTTCATCATTGACGGAAAACGAACATCATGGACCCGGTTCCCTGAAATTGCCGGTTCGCCTACTTTTGAAACGAGCGGACGGGTCGGAAGGACATCACTGATGAAGGGGTCAAGCAAAGAAAAGAGCTGGGTGTAAACTCCTGTTGTGACCGTAGTCGGCGAAGCAACTACGCCGAACCCCATCGCAGCTAAAAAGCCGAGGAGTTCGAAGGTGGCACGTTCACTTCCGGAAAAAGTTACATCGTCTTTATCCTTGCTGGTTTTCGTGGCAAATGCCGAACCGGTCGAATAACCTTCATTTCCGACATTTGGAGATGAAAACACCGGTTTTTCATAACCTTCTTTGCAAATTTGACGAAAACCGTCGTTAGCGATCGCCACTTCGGTCGTGTAATTGGTTTGTAATTTGCCCCAGGCAAATACGGATTGGGATTCTTGAGCCATTATTTAACTCCTCCTTTATTTACTTCAGCTTCGGCAATGTTTATTGCCAAAGGCTCTTTCTTGAGATCGGAAATATTTTCGAGTCCCAATGCTTCAGCTTTTTTGACTAGTTCCTCCTTGGTCAGTTTCAAAAGGGTTTGAACTTTTTCGTCAAAAACCTGCTGCTTGGCTTTTTGAGCGGTTTTTTCCGCTTCAGCTGCACGTTTTTTCTCGATCTCCGTTTCAGGAACTTCCTTCACATACTTGAATTTGCCGGTTGAAAGGGCAACTTCGACACCTTTGGCGGAAACTTCAATGGTTTCGCCCGCCTTCACCACAAAATGACGATCACCAATGCGGTCATCCACATCTTCTCTTGCCAAAATTTCATATCTCATTTTTATTTCCTCGGATTAATTAAAAGATTCAGGATGACGACCGGAATTTTGACCGTTCCGGGCTTGATCCATTCGTTAAATTGGAAAACTTCTCCAATATTGCAAACCCGGTGGTTGCCTTCTGAATCGGACAATTTCGGGTCGTTAAAATAAGCCTGGAGCCAAACATCCGCCATATCTTCGGCGACTTGCCGGGCTGCTAACCGGTCAGAAACTTTTTGGGTTACCGGCATCTTCAGAAAATGAACCGGAACCACAGCATTTTGCTTTTGGATTTGTCCGCTTCCCAGAATCACCGGATTTGCTCGCCGGACATCATCGACGCGAATTGTTTTACCCGGCTTGATCTCTTCATAAATATCCGCGTGGATTTGGACATCCTTTAACGGTGTTCCGGCTCCGGCAGCATTTACCAGGTCTTCAGTAAAGGCATATAAAATGTTCGAGATATTCATAGATCAGCCAAAGTTCTTGCAATTCCCTGATTAACAAAAGGACGGTCGTGATTTTTTTCTTCGAAGATTGGATCCAGATACTGCGCATAATAAATAACCTCCAGGTCCGCTTCAGTTGGGGCGACGACAATTGCCTTAATTGTCCGCATCAGAGTTTTAGTTCTTGCCGCCGGTGCACTGCCTTTCGACGATGGTGGCGGATTATCCAGAATTGCCGCAAAACTCTCGGGAGCCTGTTCAACGAAATCCTTGACGAGCTCACTAGTGACTTCTTCGATCGAACGACGAAAATCATTATGGTCAATGGTAACTTCCAGATTCATAGGAGCAGTCATCCTGTTCGGGATGCGAATATTCAATACTGGAGCCGTAATCGTCTCCGGAAATATCAACGATCAAATAATTTTCTAAAAGCTTGGCAGCCTCCTGATTAAGGGCTTCGCGGCGTTTTTCAATATCGCTGAAACTGACAAATTTATCGGTAGCTGAAGAAGTTTGATCACGTTCACTCTCAAGAATGCCTCCATTGCGAAAACGCGAGCTCATCAAAAGTAAAAGTGCACGATAAGCAAGTTTTCCCTGTGCACGACGGAATTTGCTAATTTTTCGGACGGAATTATCGGAAGCAGAATTTATTTCAGATAAAACAGCTTCACCGCACATCGAACCGATCAAATCTATTCCTTCTTCAAGACAATCATTAATTTGAGTAGTCGAAATTTCAGTAGCAGATTCCGTTACATATCTGGCTTTAAATTCTTCTTCCGATAACCAGGACATAAATTATTTTCCTTTAGCTAAAATTGCCTGAGAAAGCTCCGCTTTAGTGGCATCACTTTTGAATTCAATCCCGAGTTCGGTTGCTTTTTGAACCAATTGTTCACGCGAGTGTTTCATCAATTCTTCGAGTGTGTCGTCGGAACCGTTACTTCCTTCATCTGCTGCTTCCAGGGCTGCTTTTTCGGACTGTAATTTTTCGATCTGTGCCTGTAGATCCTCAGAAGCCTTTTGCTTTTCCTCCGGTGTTTGCGCCAGAGCTGCGGCTGAAGGCAAATGTTCGATTTTGGTTGCTAATTTACCGTTCGGCAGTTTGACTGAACCTCCGCCATTAATTACTGCAACCATTTGATCTCTCGATAACATAAAAATTCTCCTTTTTTCGGTGATAAGTGATGGGTGAAAAGTCCTTATCCCTTATCACCCAACACTATTTACTTTTTAATCAAACGCAATTTCCCCGAAATCGATCGTTTCTTCGATCGAACCGGTTCCGCGATCAGGAGCGATGGTCAAACAAGCAGTTGCCTGCTGGAAATGACGACGCGGGAAAGATCTGCCAACGCCCCAGTAAGTGACCGATGCCGGATCATCTTCAGCGGTGGTGTAGCCGACCGGACCACGGGCATTCATCGGAAGCTGTCCTTTGATCCGCGAACCCGGGATGTTTGAAACGATAGCTTCAGTAACGACCCCATTTGCCACGTCAATGACGGAAGCATCGTTATCCGATTGGGTTGATTCGAGAATGACCTTATTAAGCGGCAGGAACGGACCGCTTTCCAAAGCACCTTCGCGGGTTTCAGTCCAGTAACGGGCATCGTAAATTTCAATTTCCTTTAATCCCAGGACGTTTTTAGCCAAGTTCTTTTGGAATTCGGTGTCAGCCGCATTGAGATTGGTAAAAGAAACATTCGGTGCCAGATAGGTCCGGGCTTTGTTCTGGAATTCGGTGCAGGCGACCATTTCATTAAAGGCAGCGAGCGTGATCACCATCCGGTCATACACGATGCCGTATTTGATCTGCCCAACCCGTTTGGCGGTCATCACATCGGCAACCGGAGTTGCAGCTGAATGATCGGTCCATTCGTTGGTCGGAGTGATCTTCAGATCGGACGGCATTCCGAAGGAAACATTGTCCATTTTGATGCCCAATTTATCGTAGGAAAATCCGCCGATGCGAGCCGCGACGTTCAATGTTTCGATTCTTTGCCAGACACCCTGCCGCAAATTATCAATAATCTTCGATTCCGTATAAGGGAACAGGTCATCCATGATCTGAATTCCGGCCAGCTTGGTTTGGAGCTGATTTAATTGCTCCTGATTCAAGACATTACCGAGTTTAAGATTCGGCACGTTACTGGTTTCCAGAAAGAGTTTTCCGGGACTGTAAACACCAGCCCGCTGTCCGTCGGCGATCAGGTCGGCGATCAGGATCTGTCCCTGATAACGAGCCATGATCTCGCCTTCAGCAGCGGGAATCATCGGCGTGCGATTGGTAAATAAAAGAGTTTGCGGAGTTCCACGTTTGTCCTGCAATGAAGACATCAGTTTATTGACTCGCACAGCTCCTAAAAGTTGATTTGGATCAGCCATTTTTATTATTTCTCCTTAAAAAAATTTAGTCGGCGTAGTCAATACGCGGAAAGGCTGCTTCAAATTCGGTGACAGTCGGACCCGCAGCCAGTGAATGGGTTCCGGTCGTCATGATGATTCGTTTTTTCCAAACAGTTCCGCCATCGAAAACCTGCGGATGATCGGTGACATTATTGTTCAGACTGGAACCGTAACCGTTTTCTTTGACGGTTTTGTTGAGAATGAAACATTTGCCGCGCGACAAAGTTTGACGACCATCGGTAGCACTCGGATCGTATGGTCCGTATTTGCCTCCGGCAGCCAATCCGCTGGTGGTAGTGGTGATGGTCACCGTCATCGTCCCTGAAGCCACGGTCAGATCAGTTGAATCGACCGTGATCGCGGCGACGTTTCCGGCATTAGCCGGGAAAGTGATCGTATAAACGAATCCGGTCAATGAAACGGTGACATATTTCGCATAGGGATGATCAATCGCCCGGATCAAGGTTTGCAAAGCGGCGGCGGTCACGTTATAAGCGATGCCTTCGAGAACCACACCTAAAATTGTCATATCAAAGGTTCCGCCGTTCGGATCTGCCCCGCCTGAAAGGTCAACAGTTTGAACTTCAGCCTGCGTGACCTCGCACAGGATCTGACCATAACGACCATATTTTTCGCCCGCTTTGATCGGGGTTTGGTCGGTCAGGGTGTCATCAGCCCCCGCCGCCGTGAATAACGACCAATCAAGAGTGATCCCGCCGACCTTGAAAGCTGCATTGACCAGGCTGGCAAGCGCGGCAACATCACGTCCTGTTTTGGATAAAACATTTCTGCCATAAGTGCTCATAAGAAAAATCTCCTTTCTTTTTATTTAACTACTTCGAGTTTTTTGGCTTTCGGAGTTACCGTTGCCACATATTTGTCAGTTTGAGCCTCAATTTCTTCTGCTAACTTCGCATCGACACTTTGCTCATTGACCAACACTTTAAAGCCGGTTGAAGGCTCTAAAACCTCTTCGGTCAGCCCGTTCTTGGGACGTGCCGCCTGATTTGCTTTGAGCATTTCAACTCGTGAACCTTCCGCCAACGGAGAAGCCTCATCATCTTTTGCTGCCTGCAAATAACTACTTAAAAACGCTGTTCTTTCCGCCGGATACATTCGACCGGCAGTAATTTCCACCGAAACAAAATCACCGGCATCTTTTTCCAACTGCTGCTGTTTTTTAGTGGCTTGTTCAGCCTTGAACTTGGCTAATTCGGCAACGGCAGATTGCTCTGCGGCATTGCTTTCTTCAACCGGTTTCGACGAATCGGGTTTTTCCTCTTCGGTCGGCTTTTCTTCCATCGCCGGCGGTTCTTCGGTTTCCGTCTTTTCTTCAACGCGGAAACCGAGTTTCGCGCCCATTTCTTTGAATGTGTCTTTCCAACTCATGTCTATTGTTTCTCCTTGATTTTCCGCGCCAAATGACGCTTGATTTTTGCCTTTTCGGGCAAGCTCTTTGATCACACCTTCGAGACTGCCTACCCGGTCAGCCATTCCGGCTTTGACGGCATCGGCTCCGCAGAGAACACCGCCCTGATTAAAATCTTTGACTACTTCAGCGTTGGTTTTCTTGCCACGGTTCCGGCGAATGGTGGAAATGAAGACATTTTCCATCGCGTCCAATTCCGCCTGGAATTCGCTCATTCCTTCCTCGGTATTAAGGTCCAGCCGTTTTTTCGGCGCATTGCTGGAGGTGACGACCTTTTTGGTAAAGCCAAGTTTTTTATAGGCTTCAGTGTCATCGATCCACATCGAAACGATTCCGATGGAACCCAAAAATGCTGATTTATCACAAACAATTTCATCGCACGCCGACGCGATCCAGTAAGCCCCGGAACATCCCAAACCCGAAACATAAGCCGTCATCGGTTTTTTGCCGCGGGCTGCGTAAATATGTTCGGAAAGCTCATTGATCCCGAAAGCTTCCCCGCCGGGTGAATCAATATGAAAGACAATGGATGAAACATTCGGATTTTCGAGCGTGGTTTGAAAGTCTTTGAGCAGAGTTTCGGTCGAAGTTCCGCCGGAGCAGACTTCAGCGAAAAATCCCATCCGTTTGGCTAAACGTCCGTTGACATCAATGATCGCCACATTGTCGCGAATTTCGACATAACGGGTGTTCATCAATCTTTCGCCCCGCTTGGTCGTCATCGTTTCCGGCAAGGGTTTGGCATCCATCTCTGCGGCAATTTCGTCGAGCGTGTCGAATTTACGGATCGCGACCAGCATCATTGCGTCATATTCCTGCTGACGCATCGCCCAAAGTGAAGAAAATAAATAATTTAGAACTAAACTCACGGTTGATTGCCTCCTGTTTGATTGGCTTGATCCTGATTTTGTTTAGGATCCTGTTGCTGCTTATTGACCGGTTGAGGTAAGACTTTGCGCGGTTCCAGCCCGAACTGAACATCGAGCTGCGGGAAATGTTCCGGAGCAAATTCGTATCCGGCACCGCTCGCCGCATCGAGATCGGTTGCCCAGTCATTAGCTTCGGTGTCGCCCAGAAAACAATCCGGAGTCAGGTGGGCAAATTCTTCGCCGAAATTAACCACCGTCAATAAACGGAAAATGTCCTTTTTGACGTTATCGGAAATAACCCGGCGGAAGTTTTGTTTGCGGATGTCGGAAACATCTTTGGCTGATTCGCGGGCAGCCCGGGCATCCTTATCAGCTTCCCCGGTGGTCAGCGCATCGCCGACAATAATTTTGCGGATCTGTGAGTTGTTGTATTTGATCGCATTGATGAATTGCTGTCCGGTTCCCTGCACTTCGAGCTGTCCGATCTTTGTTCCGAACGGACCGGCGAAACTTGAATTATTGGCAAAACCTTCGAGAGCTTTAATGGCTTGCTGTTCCGGAGTAAAAACTTTCGGTCGTCCGTTTTCGATCACGGGTTTTCCATCAGCATCCATGACCGGAATACTTTGTTGTTTTTCTGCGGTTGTGACCCATTTTTTCGGAATTGCTGAAGTTCGCCGCCATTCTTTCCACTGTTTGCGGGTGTCCTGCTTTTCGCACCAGTCTTCGAGAGCACCTTCGATCTCCGCCACGCCGCGCGGATCGTTGTCGCAAAGCTCAAAGCTCATCACTAAAAAGTGATCCCGGCGGATAACCTTTTTGCCGTTGACTATGGTCGTGCCTGATTTCGGCTCGGTGATCTGATTGACCGGAACAATGCCGAGGACGTTGTAAAATTTATCGCAGAAAAAGGCGACGGATGAATTCGGTTTGGGATTGACGCGATCCAATATCAACGTGTCATCTTTAGCTTTGAGAACGATTTCCGCGACTTTGACCCCGCCGAAAAATGTTTCCTTGAACATTTCGCGCAAGACAGTTTCGAGCGGACGCTGCGGATCGGAAATCGCGGTTTTAACGAATTCGGCTATTTCTTTAGCTTTGGCATATTCCGGCTCATCCTCATTTTTTACGGCTGCCACCGGTTCCATTCCATCGGCAAAAACCGAATCCGCGAGCAGAGAAAGTGAAGCTTTGACTTCGGCATCACGCTTCATCCGTTCCCGGGCTTCAGGAGTCAAAACAAAGGCGTAAGGTCCGGTTTGTTCAAGATAAACCGTTTCGTGCGATAACCAGGAATTACCGCCGGCGATATATTCACCCTGGCGATCTTCGTTTACCTGTCGTTTTTTTGCTGCTGCGGTTTTTGCCATAAAACAGAAAAGCCGTGCAAATCTTCTGTTTAGAAGATCTACACGGCGATAACGTGTGTGTGCTGGAGTTACTTAACTCGGTGCACTCATCCCAAATTGTTAATTGAAATTTACAGCAAAAGTTAAGAAGTTGTCAATTGAAA
>ERZ724522.1748-NODE-1748-length-11096-cov-30.289557_pt1 | contig 11096 bp, 14 predicted proteins | sample MGYA00376055_ERZ724522 | MGnify/ENA primary metagenome ERZ724522 (study PRJEB28724, sample SAMN07190884) | wastewater metagenome | isolation source: effluent of sewage treatment plant in Hong Hong | place: Hong Kong | collected 2016-03-17 ... | reverse complement strand
TCGATGGCGTTCATCCTGCCCATCGAAGAGCCGTGGACCAGCCAGCCGCAGGTGGAGGTGGGGATTGATTGGAGCAATCCGCTGGCGAGATGGTTGAGTAATGCGCTCGGTATGTCAGGCCGCGATCTTGTGTCTGGTGAGCAATGGACGCTCTATAACGGAGCGTGCAATCCGGCGGTCACTGATAAGGGGGTCGCGCTTGACTTCACTGGCGCCGGATTTTTTAGTGCGCCGTTCGTGGTGCCGAACGCTTATACGGTGACAATTGCGGCGCTTGTAAATCCATCAGCCAATGGATTCGTGTTGTCGTTGTCGAAAACCGGCGGCTACGATCATTGCGCGATCTTTTTCGATTCGGCAAACGGATATCTGGCTTATTTGCGCGACGGGGGCGGTACTACGCATGGATACAGCGAGACAGGACAATCTCGTGTCAACAAATGGGCCGTTGTGATCTTGTCAATGGATCAACAATATGATGGAGGGTCCAGTCCTAGTTTCGCTCGGTTTTGGATCGACGGCGTATTGGTTTGGTCCGGAAATTGGACGTGGGGGGCTGTGGCTCCTGACCGCAAGAGTGTTGGTGCCACGGTTTATATGTTCGGCGGTTTGCCCTCTGGCTCCGGGCTGGTGACGGCCAAAATCATCAGCCCGAGAATTTTTAGAGGGTACTTTTCCGACGTCGACGCCAAATCGCTTACAGACAAATATTGGCAAATATTCGCGCCGTAAGCCATGCCGATCAGATATTTATTTGTTCCTGATGCGGGTGGCGGAAGTAGCGGCACAGGAACAGGCTCACTCTCTGCCATCGCCCTATCGGTTCCGGCTGGCGCGGCGAGTGGTGATGCAGTTGCTTCGGGGAGTTTGCAGGGGCTTACGCTCACTAGCCCGACAGGTACGGCCAGCAGCGCAAGCAACGGCACGGGCACAGGAGTATTTGCTGCTCTATCGTTGACGAGTCCCGGAGGCTCTGCGGCGGGCAGTGCTGTTGCAACAGGCTCATTCGCTTACCTGTCCCTGACTGCTCCTGGGGGTTCTGCGGCGGGCAGTGCGCTGGCGACCGGCTCGCCGATTTTAGTTTCGCTGTCCGTTCCTGCGGGTTCCGCGAGTGGCACGGTTTCAGGGGATGGTGTAGGTACAGGCTCGGTTAGTTATATCAGCCTGTCAAATCCTGTTGGCTCTGCTTCTGGCACTGCGGTTGCCTCTGGCAGTCTTGCGGCGCTATCGCTTTCCGCTCCGTCAGGATCGGCATTTAGCGGCACGGTCGCAAGCGGTGATATTTCATCGATCACGCTGTCGGCTCCTAGCGGATATGTCACGGTTAGCGCGACTGCGACCGGCGACATTATCGGTTTTACGCTCTCTGCGCCCACTGGAACTGCCAGCGGCGCAAGCCCTACGGTTGCACGGCCCATTTCTGATTCTGTCGTCGGCGGCTGGCTGCCCTCTACCGGCTCGGCGCTTTATCCAATGGTGGACGAAGCCACGCCGGATGATGCTGATTACATCTATGCCAACACATTGACCGCCTGCAAGATGGCGCTTAATGCCGCCTCTGGATCAGGCGGGAAAGTGGTGAGCTACCGCGTTTGGAGTCCGTCAAGCAACGGGGTGAAAGTTCGGCTGATGTGCGGCGCTTCGCTGGTCAAGGAATGGACGCATGTCACTTTGCCGACGACAGCAACGACCTATGCACAATCCTTGACTGCGGGCGAGATTGCCGGGATTACAGACTATTCGACTCTTTCGATTGAAATGGAAAGCATATGACGCAAGCGAATGACTCGATACTCGTTACGCCGGGAAGCGGGGCCACGGTCGCCACGCATAACCCTGGCGATGGCAAAGAGTATCAAGTCGTCATGGTTGCGGGTGACAAGGGCCATATTCACGGCTCCAAGCCTTCTTACCTGCTCTGGATTCCTCCGCAGGCGGCAGCGGCCAGCAAAATCTATTTTGACCTGTACAACGCCACAGGGTCAGGCAAGACAATCGAAGTCAATGGAATATGGCCGATGCGATAGCGAGTGGTGCAGCATCGGAGCTGACGCTATCCGCTCCGAGTGCTTCTGCAAGCGGCGGCAGTTCGGTAGATGTCCGTTGTTCTTGGGTTGAATTCGACACCAACGCGTCAACATGTGACGTTCGATGCTCTTGGGTCGAATTCGACACCAATGCATCAACGTGTGATGTCCGTTGTTCGTGGGTGCAGTTCGATACTGACGTACAGAGTGCCAATGCTGGCGGTGCGCCTGATTACTCGATCAAGCGCAAGCGGTTCCAAGTCAAGACGCGCAACGGAATCATTGAATGCGCGACCTTGCGAGAGGTGATGCAGATTCTTGCCCGCGTCAAGGGCAAGAGAAGCCTTCCTTCGGTTGAGTTGGAAGGGGTTGAGGTAGAGATACCCAAGCCGATGATAAAGGCTCCCAAGGCCGAAATAGATGCACAGGAAAGCATTGTCAGGGATTGGGTCGCGGAATGGCTGGCAGAGAATGAGCGCATCCGCGAACAACTCAGAATCCTAGAGGCCATCGTCGCTAGGGACATGGAAGAGGACGATTTGGAATGTCTATTGATGGCGGCGTAAGAATCGAAGAACGGATTTACCAAGGCGACAAAGCGCGGGAAGTGTTGGAAAACGATGCTTTCCTGTGGGCGTTTGAGTCAATCGAAAAGGAACTGGAAGAATCATGGAAATCTTCGCCCGCAAGGGACGCGGAAGGCCGCGAAAAAATCTATCTGATGCTCCAGATGCTCTACAAGGCCAGGGCGGCACTGCAAACGAGGCTGGAAACGGGGCGACTGGCGAAACTGGAACTGGAGCACAAGCGCACACTCGCAGACCGTCTAAAAGGGATTTAGCCCGCCTGCATGCGATGTTGACGGGCAACTCGGTCCTCTATCGCAAGTAATTCACTCGTCGCCCAATCGGGATGATCAAGCCGCCTTGTGCGGCTTTTTTATTGGGCATTTGGCACGTCGTGATGACGTTCCGATCCTTCTTGGAGTAACACAACAATGTCCGACAATCAGACAAGCGACGTTGTCGCATCTGAACCGGCGGTGCTGGATGTCAATCAAGCCGCCTCCGCTTTTGCCAACATGCTCGACCCTCAACCGGAAGAGCCAGGACAACACGCGGAAGCGGAACCGGAACCGCAGGAAGCGGAACCGGAAGAGCAAGCCGAAGATGATCCTGTCGTCACCGTAAAGATCAACGGCCAGGATGTCGACGTCAAGCTCTCGGAGTTGAAGAACGGCTATCAGCGTCAAGCGGATTACACACGCAAGACAATGGAAGTCGCGGAGCAGCGCAAGACCGCTGAATCCGAGATTTCCAAGGCTCGACAAGAGCGACAGCAGTACATGCAAGGGTTGAATCAGGCGACCGCCCTATTGCAAGCGCAATTACAAGAGTCGTCAAAGGTTGATTGGCAAGCACTACTTGAAAGCGATCCTGTCGAGTACCTCAAGCAACAGCATCTCGCACAATCGAGACAAGCACAGTTGCAACAGGTGTTCGCGGAACAGCAGAAGGTAGCGCAGATTCAACAGGCCGAACAGCAGCAAGCGTATGCCAAACATTTGGAGCAGCAGCAAGCCGAATTGCTTGCCAAGTTGCCCGACTGGAAGGACGCGAACAAAGCCAAGGCCGAAAAAACCGCCATTCGGGAATTCCTGCAAGATGCCGGATTCTCCGATGGCGAAATTAACAACGTAGCGGATTCCCGCGCCATTCTGATGGCTCGCAAGGCCATGCTTTATGACCAGATGGTGTCCAAGGCTCAAGCTGCCGCGAAGAAGGTCGAAACGCTCCCGAAAAAGGTTGAGCGTCCGGGTGCCGAGGGTGTCGCCCTCGATAAGCGCACGGCGACCTATCAGCGGTTTGCCAAGTCAGGCTCCATGCAGGATGCCGCATCTGTATTCGCTTCCTTGCTTTAACGCTCGGCGTGATGCCGACCGAATCCTTCTAGGAGAAATTAAATGGCTGCACCTACCAATACCTTTGTCTCGACCTCTGCGGTGGGCAACCGTGAGGACTTGACCGATTTCATTACCCGGATCACCCCGTCCGAAACTCCGTTCCTGTCTCTGTGCGCGAAAGCGAAAGCGACCGGCACGCTGCATGAATGGCAAACCCAAGAGCTTGCGGCGGCTGCGTCTAACGCACAGGCCGAAGGCGACGATGCGACTGCGAAGTCTGTCACCGCTACCGTTCGCCTGGCTTCGCGCACGCAGATCGCTACCAAGAACGTCACGGTTTCCGGCACGCAACAGGCCGTCAAGTCGGCAGGGCGCGCGGACGAAATGGGCTACCAACTGAGCATGAGTTCCGTCGAACTCAAGCGCGACATGGAGTACGACCTGACCAACTCGCGGGTGGGTACTTCCTCGCCGCGCAAGGTCAAGGGCCTGCCATGCTGGATCGGCGATAACGTCGATACCGTGTCCGGTTATGTGGCTCCGGTCTATACGACCACGGACGGCACGACCAACACGGACGGCACGACGCCGACCGCCTTTACCGAAACCAAGCTTAAGAACGTACTGCAAAAGGTCTATACCGCTGGCGGCAATCCTGACATCGTGATGATGGCTCCGGCGCAGAAGCAGACCTTCTCGACGTTCTCCGGCAACTCGACCCGTTACGACAAGGGCGAAGATAGCAAGCTGTTTGCGGCTATCGACGTGTATGTGTCGGACTTCGGCGAACTGAAGGCGATCCCGAACCGGATTCAGCGCACCCGCGATGTGTTCGTGTTGCAGTCTGATCGCTGGGCCATCGCTTACCTGCGTCCGTTCCAGACGGTCGACCTCGCTCCCACGGGCGACGCGATCAAGAAGCAACTGGTTGTCGAATTCGCTATCGAAGCCCGCGCTCCGAAGCATAACGGCGGCGTGTACGACAACTCCTAATCAGTCCTAGCGACTTGATGCAGGGGCGGCTTTCGGGTCGCCCCTTTTTCTTTCCCAAAGGATTGCAATGGACGATTTCATTACCGTATTTGCGACCGGCTCCACAATCACGACCGGAGCAGCGTCTACCTCTATCACGATCCCTGTAGCCAATGACGGCAACTATCCGCGCTATGTGCGGGTGGCGGCGACTGCGGCTTGCTATGTCAAGTTGGGCACCACTGCCGCGACGGCAACCGCTAACGACATTCTGGTACAGCCTGCCGATGCGGTGATTCTGCATGTGCCCAATGGCGTGACCAAGATTGCCGCCATTCAGGACGCGGCTGCGGGCAAGTGCAACGTCATTCCGCTGGATAACCTGTAATGCTCAAGTATGCCGAGGCGGATGGCAAGTCCTTTGTTGGTTGGGAGCAGGACGTTACCACCAACGTGGAGTATGCCAAGGCGCTGCACAACGAGGGCTTGCATGGCTCTTCTGACTTCAAGCATGCCGCACATATCCCGGTGATTGTTGTCGAGAAGTATTGCAACGACCACAACATCACCTATCGGGATTTCATGCAAAGCCCGGATCATCTCAAGCGCGTATTGAACGATCCGGCTTTGGCTTACTTCCGCATCTGGCCGGGGAAGGTGTAAATGGCAATCACGAACTACACCACATTACAGACAGCAATCGGAGATTGGTTGCATCGCTCCGACCTGACTAGCTATATCCCTGACTTCATTTCCATTGCAGAAGCCAATCTCTCCGCCGATTTGCACGTCAGATCGATGGAATCGCGGACGACGTTGACCTGTACCGCAAGCAATGCTTACGTCAGTTTGCCGACCGACATGACGGGAATGCGGCGGCTCGTCGTGACCACATCCTCTCCATATCAGGTGCTCAAGTACATTTCTCCGGACGAGCTTTATGCGGACTATTCCACCACGCGAACGGGCACGCCAGCGGTATTTACTGTGATCGGCAGTCAGATACAACTTGCGCCCATTCCAGATGCAGCGCATACGCTGGAACTAACCTACCTGCAAAAAATCCCCGCGCTCTCTGTCGGCAGTCCAACCAACTGGCTGATTACCGCATGGCCGAATGCTTACCTGTTCGCTTCCCTGTGCGCGGCGCAACCATTCATTGCGAATGATCCGCGATTGCCGGTCTTTCAGCAGCAGTATCAAGAAGTCGTGCAAAACATCAATTCGATTGACTGGTATTCCGGCTCCACCATGATTGTGAGGGCAAGCTGATGCCAATTCAGACAGTCAACAATATCGGTGAGGTTGGTATTGTCAAGGGAACGTCGCCCCATGAATTGCCAGTAAACGTATGGACAGACGGGAAGAACGTCCATTTTGCTGATGGTGTTGTGTATGGCCCCACTGTCTGCAAAGATATTGCTACTAGCGCGTTATCAGGGGTTACAACTGCGCTTGTTTCTAAGGCGCGAGTGGCTGGGTCTGATTATTTGCTCTGTTATGGGACAAATGGCGAGGCCATTGTTATCAGTGGCGGCACAAGCTATAACGTCACCTCTACAACTGGCAACACCATCAATCTAAACAATTCGGCGACGATTGCATCGCTGTCTGGAATTCCGATTGTGAATAGAGGCATTGGTGCTTATGCCAATCCTATCTTTACTTGGGATTTGCAGACGAGCAATAAATTTATCCCAATGCCTAATTGGCCAGCAAATACCAATGCTAGCGCGATAAGGTCATACAAGAATTTTCTCGTCGCTCTGTGCGTATCGAGGCTCAGCGGCGGTTCGTGGGTTGACTACCCGTATATGGTTAAGTGGTCTCATCCTGCCGACCCCGGCGCTCTCCCTTCCTCATGGGATCAAACGGATGCCACCAAAGACGCGGGGGAATACGATTTAGCAGAAGGCGGTGACATCATTATTGATGGCGCGCAGTTGCGTAGTTCATTCATGATTTACAAGAATAACTCAATATGGCGGATGGATAATACGGGCGGGCCTTATGTTCACTCTTTTACAAAAGTGATCGGGACATCGGGCGCGCTTTCAAAAAACTGCATTGCTGAAATCAATGGACAGCATTTCGTCGTCACAAACTCCGACATCATTATCCATGATGGGGCATCGGCAAAGTCAATCTTCACATCGGGTTTCAAGAAAGCGTTTTTCTCGGAAATCAATGTCAATTACACTTACAACACGTTCGTTGTGCATGACATTTACAACAATGAAGTATTGGTTGTTTATCCATATGGCGTAAACCAACAATACCCAAATAAAGCTCTTGTATACAACTATAGGCATAACACGACAAGTTTTCGTGAGCTTGCAGCGAATACAGTTGCTTACGCTGGGTGTTCTGGTATGACTTCTGCTGGCTTAATGGGTGATGGGCTTAATGGTTATTCACCGAGAACCATTCTTGCATCTGGGGCGAAAGTTAATTTGGTCACAACAGTTGATGGCAGCAACTTGTCTGATGCAGGCTATATAGAGCGTGTTGGCTTGGCGCTTGGCGATACTAATCGACGCAAGGTAATTCGTGGCATTAGGCCGCGTATGACCACCAGAAATACTGGCTCCGTCACAATATCTGTTGGGTATTCTGACACTCCCTATGGGACTCCTACCTATACATCTCGCACATACGATCCCGGCTCTAACATTCCAGTCCCGTTCCTTGTGGACGGGCGCTACCTTGCCGTTAAATTTGAAATATCGGGATATACCGATTGGCGGCTAGATTCCTACGATATTGAATTTGAATACACGGGGGCATGGTGAGAACTCCTAACAACAATTCATATCGGTATGCGCCTGTCACGGCTCCTATTAGCGCGTCAGATTTCCCGCTTTGGGCCGAAAACGAGTTTCGGAACATCAAGGGTGCGCTGGACATCATTGCCAGCGGGGGCAAGGAAAAGCTCTACGTCGCACCGTTAAAGCCGCGCGATGGCGATTTTGCTTATGCGGACGGATCAAGCTGGAATCCGGGATATGGCGCGGGCCTGTACTACTACAACGGCACCAGTTGGCTCTTTGTGTCTCCTGAGTACATAACAGGATCGTGGACGCCGACGATCAGCGGCATCACTTTTACTGGTGCCAATAGCTCGACCTACAGATACACAAAGGTGGGCAGGCTGGTCACGATTCACATTACGCTGACGGCAGCGACATCGGTCGCCATTGCCGCGAACGCGACGATATCCATGCCTTTCTCGGTGCATGCCTATGGCGCTGGAACCGGGATGTTGGTGAATATCAACAACGCGGCTCAGAACTCGCTATTTGCGGCAACCACGACGGGTGGGGTCATTTATACCGGATTCACGACGAGCGCCGGTCAGTATGTGGTGTTGTCTTGTTCTTACTACACCTAAAGGAACATCCATCATGGCAATCACCAGTCCATATAGTCAGCAAACCATTCGGCAGGGCGCGAATGGCGATGAGTATTACTACAACGGCCAATGGATAACCGACCCTAGCCAACTGCAATCCGCATGGGACTACTACGGCGGGCAAATGCCGCTGAAATTCATCAACTATGACGCGGCGGTATCCGGAAGCAATGCCCTTGTGTCTGGTTACAACGGCAACAGCATGTTGGCCAGCGCAGGCAGCGGCGAACCTTTCAAGCAAGTCGGCGGCATGGCAGATGGGCTGCTTGGGAATTCAGGCAGCAATCAAATATTTGGCATCAGCGACGGTAGCAACTGGCAACCCAACACATTTCAGCAGACTGGTCAGCAGTGGCAACCGGCTGGCGCTTTGCCAGCGGTGCAACAGTGGCAACCCTATGCCTATAACCAGATGCCGCAGGGATTCCAGTCGTCAAGTCAATCCTCCGTGCAGCAAAACTCGAACCCTTTTGGCTCGCCTTATAACCAAGACTGGTTGCAATCAAATGGGTGGGCATTCAATCGCGGTCTTTTGAATTACTAGGAAATCAAAATGGGCGCATGGGAAGATTATTGGTCCAAACAGCAGGACATTCGGCATCAGATGACGCCGGATGAACTGATGGCCATTTATGGCCCGACCTATCAAGCCACTCCGGCAAACGATACCGGCATGGCGGCCGATTGGTGGAACGGACAGAACAAACTCTATCAGGGCGGGCTGTCCTACTCGGGGCGTCTGCCATGGGCATCGCTAGCCGATAGCGATCAGCAGGCCATCACCGACTGGTTCACTGCCAACGTGCTTGACCCGGCCAAATCCGAATATGGTTATGGCAAGAACCCAGATGAATTGCTGAGGACGCGGGCGAACAGTCCCTATAACCCGTTCTGGCAGCAAGTCGCGGGCGATAGCTTCACGCCGGATTTGTGGCAGCGCCCTGAAACAGATGTCGGCTTGCAGTTGGCTGGACTTCCCGGCGCGTATGGATTCAGCGGTGCTCCTGACGTCATCACGCAAATAGACATGCTGGCTCGCATCGATCCGGCGATGGCGGCGCGATATGGCATCACGCCGGAATATGCAAAATCCATGACTGATCAGAACGTGGCGCTACAGGCACAAAGGCGGGCCACGCATCAGAAGCATTTAGGCATGGAAGGGAACGCCGTTCTAGGCGCAATCGGCGCGATTGCTGGAGCGGGCGCGATGAATGCGCTTGGCGGCTCACCGACAAGCGGATTGCTCGCTGAAAACTCGTTCGACACGGGCGCGATGGCAAAGGCTGTGGGCTATAGCGTTCCTGAAGGCACTGGATCGTCGTTGGGGCTTTTGGACACAATCAAACAATTCGGGTCGAACATGTATGACTCGGTAAGCGGGGTGTTTAATCCGGCATCTACCGATTCCGCCGATCCGCTTCGTGATCTATTGATCAAAGATGGAGTCCTCGACCCCGCCACGGGCGCAGCGATTGATGGCGGCGCGTTCATAGACCCGACGACCGGCCTGCGATACGCGGCGGACGGATTGGGGGCCGGGGGACTGGCTGTTGACGCGGGGAGCGGTCAGGGGTTGTTTGGCTCTGTTGGAAAGTGGATCACCGATAACCCGACAAGCGCATTAAACATCGCCAAGGCCGGTGTGGGGCTGCTAGGCGGCGCACTCGGAAGCAAACAAGGGCAAGTGAATGGCTCGGGCGGGAACCCGGCGAACGCCAACCCCAATTTTGCTCCCTTCACCCCGAATCTCTATTCATACAACTGGAGGGTATAGCCGTGGCTGACTCTTTCGATTGGACATCATTGATTGGCCCCGCGCTTGGCGCGGTCGCTGGCGGCATGAGCGGCGCACAACAGGCCGGGACATCGACATCAACCACGAACCCATGGGGGCCGATGCAACCGTATTTGACGGGCATCGCTGGGCAGGCCAACAACCTGTATCAGCAAACAGCCGGAATGCCCGATTACATGCGGGGCATGTACACCACCTATTTCAACAACCTCAACAATCAGCAGAATTCGCCAATGTCGGGGATGTTCAATGCCGCGATCTCGAGAAACCTTGGCTTCGGTGGCGGCGCGCAGGGGATCGACCCGAGCAATGCATACATGCAACTGATGTCAGGCCAGCCGAACAATCCGGCAATGCGGGCCATGGCCGACTCGGTGGCGACTCAGTACAACAACAACCTTGCTCAAAACATCCTGCCTCAAATCCGCTCGGGGGCGCAGGCGGCTGGACAATATGGTGGATCGAGACAGGGTATCGCCGAAGGATTGGCTATAGGGCAAAGCAATCAGGGCTTGGCGGGCGCATTGGCCAACATGTACGGCAACGCATACAGCCAAGCGCAAAACAACATGTACGGTGCCACCACCAATCTTGCCAACCAACAGTTTGCAGCCCCGTACAACTCAATGACCGCCTATGGCAATTTCAACAACAGCCAGAACAATGCCATGCTAGGCGGCATCGGCGCGGCCATGCAGGCGAACAACTATCCATGGCAGGCACTTGGCAATTACTCGTCAATGATCAATGGCATGGCTGGCTTGGGTGGCTCTCAATCGACGCCGTATTACAACAACCCGTATGCCTCGGCATTGGGGGGCGCGATGATTGGCAACAATCTGTTTAACGGCACAAATCGGAGTTAATCATGGGATTGCTCGACAATCCGCAAGATGCGGCAATGATGCAATTAGGGCTTGGCCTGCTCTCTGCGGGCGGGCCGTCCCGTATGCCTGTTTCGTTCGGTCAGGCGCTCGGCTCTGC
>ERZ724522.1743-NODE-1743-length-11127-cov-14.695990_pt1 | contig 11127 bp, 19 predicted proteins | sample MGYA00376055_ERZ724522 | MGnify/ENA primary metagenome ERZ724522 (study PRJEB28724, sample SAMN07190884) | wastewater metagenome | isolation source: effluent of sewage treatment plant in Hong Hong | place: Hong Kong | collected 2016-03-17 ... | reverse complement strand
GTTGCGCCGCGCAGGGTGGGCCGACGACGGGACCGAGCGCGAGGGCGCCGCGGCGTCGCTCGCACGGTGGCGCTATGCGCGAGCGTAGCCCGAGTGAGTCGGAGCTTACCCCGCTCGAGCGGAGTAAGCGGAGGCTGAGCGCAACGGCCGACGCGCTCGCCGAGCTGCGGCGCCTGGGGTGGGATGAGCAGGGAGGGGCGCGCGCGGGGGCGCCCGCCGAGCTCGCCCGCCGCACCTATGAGAAGGAATCGGGCTCGAGGTGAGCCCGCATTGGGGAGGAAACGAGATGCCTACGAAGGTCGAAAGGGTGACGGACAAAGAGATTGCCAGCCTGGCGCGCGAGGCGGCCGAGGCGGGCGATCGTGAGATGGTCAAGATTGCGGCCGCGCGCTGGATGGCAGCGCGAAGGCTCGCAAGGAATGCGCGCGCGTCATCATGGCGGCGCGCGCGATGAACAACGACAGGAACGACAGGCGATAGGGGGTGTCTATGTCGGAAGTGAGCAACACCGCGACGAGCTCGCCGAAGAGGACCAGGACGAAGAAGCCGACCGAGTCGGCAAGCTCGACCAGGGCGAAGAAGACGACCGAGTCGGCGGCGAGCTCGCCGACGGTCGGCCCCGAGCTCTCGCTCGCCGAGCGCGTGCGCGCGAAGGCGCAGGGGCACCGCGAGAGCGTGTGAGGAAGAGGAACCGGGCCGCGCACGGCCTACCGTGCGCGCCCACCGGGCGCCGCCTCGCGCTCTCGACCTGGTCGAGAGTGATGCGAGCGCGGCGTGTGCCCGGCTCTCGTTTTACGACGAGCACGAGGAAAGATTCACGCGCGGCTGGACACACATCGGTCCAAGCGTGTACGCTCATGGGGCACTGGTGAGGAGAAAGCCCCATGGAAGTCGGAGACGTCGCGGCCGCGCTGCGCGCGGCTGCGGCTCGCCGAGCGGGCCGCGCAAATGCTCGCGCTTCAGGGCACCGAGGCCGCCATCCGCGAGCGCTGGTATGCGAGCGACGAGGAGCACGCCGAGCGCGTGCGATGGCTCGCGGCGACGAAAGCGAGCATCGTGCGCAACACGTCGGTCGCGTGGGTGCCGTTCTGATGCCCTCCGGCGTGGTGGCGGGAGTGTGATGATGCTGCAAGGCTTGAGGCGGATTGGGGTGGGGGAGCAAGACGCCCGCGACCTGCGGGCCCTCCTGAGGGCCCGTCATGACTTGCGGGCCCTGGGCGGGTTGAGGGTCGGATTCTGCGTGTGCGGCGCGCCCGGTCCAGGGTCTGGGTCGTGCGCGGCCGTCAAGCGGATGATGGAAGTCGTCGAGCTTGCGTTTGCTATGGCGGGCGAAGACCTGCGGCGCGAGTGGCGTGCGATGGGTGAGGGCGGCGATGACTGAACCAGGTTTGAAGCCGCCGCACTCGCTCGAGGCTGAGCGCGAGGTGCTCGCGGCGGTCTTCATCGACCCCGAAGCGCTGGATACGCTCCTCGAGCTCCTGCGCGTCGAAGACTTCTACTCCGAGCGACATCAGACCATCTTCCGAACGATGGCCGAGCTTCACGCGCGAGATACGCCCGTCGACCTCGTGACCATGATGCAGGCCCTGAAGGACGCGGGCGCCTTCGAGCGCATTGGCGGCGTACAGACGCTGTCGAGGCTGCTCGACCGCGCCGGCACCGTGACCAACGTCGCGCACTATGCGCGCATCGTCCGCGACCGCGCGCAGGTCCGGCGGATGATAGAGGTGGGGCAGTCCATCGTGTCCGAAGGGCTGCAATCGCCCGACGTGACCGAGTACCTGGACGCTTCGGAGCGCGCGGTGTTCGAGGTGGGCGAGCGCGCGTCGGCTGGCGCGGCGAAGTCCATGCGCGAGCTCGTCGGCTCGTCCATCGAGCGCATCCAAAGAGCCTTCGAGTCCGGGTCGGACGTGACCGGCGTCGGGTCGGGCTTCGCCGACCTGGACAGGCTCACGCACGGGTGGCAGCCGGGCGAGCTCGTCATTCTCGCGGCTCGCCCATCCATGGGCAAGTCCGCGCTCGCGGGGCAACTGGCGGTCGCAGAGGCGCGGCGCGGGGGCGCTGTCGCCGTGTTCTCGCTCGAGATGCCGGGCGAGCAGTGGACCAACCGCATGCTCGCGGCCGAGGCCCGCATCGACCTCTCGAACCTCGCGGCCGGCGTCATCGCTGACGACGAATGGACGCGGCTCACGGGCGCTGCGGATGTTGTCGAGCGACTTCCCATCCTGGTCGACGACGATGCGGTGATGACGCCCTCGCGACTGCGCGCGCGGTGTCGACGCCTGGCTCGTCGGCACGGCGGCTTGCGGCTCGTCATCGTCGACTACTTGCAGCTGATGGCCGGCGAAGGCCGCACCGGCAAGGGCTCCCGCGAGCAGGAGATAGCCTATATCTCGCGGTCGTTGAAGGCACTCGCGAAGGATCTGCGATGTCCGGTCATCGCTCTATCACAGCTGAACAGGGGGCTCGAGTCGCGCGCCGACAAGCGGCCCATGCTGAGCGACCTGCGAGAGTCCGGCAGCATCGAGCAGGATGCCGACGTGGTCGTCTTCATCTACCGCGAAGAGGTCTACACGCGCGACGTGCCGCCCGAGCTGCAAGGCGTCGCCGAGCTCATCGTCGCCAAGAACCGCAACGGCGCATGCGGAACCGTGGGCTTGAAGTTCTGGAAGAGCTGGACCCGCTTCGACTCCCTCTATCACCAACCGGGGTGACCGTGGACGTGAGCAAGATTCCGATGGGCGCGAAAGACGAGACGCTGAAGCTGGCGACGCTGGTTCCCGGCGAGCTCGTCGTGCTGAGGTGGGACCTGACCAAGCACAAGCTCGCCCGCTGGGTGCAGTTGCGGCAGAGCTCCGATAGCTGCCTCGTCCAAGTGCAGCGGGTCAACGCCAAGGGCGAGCCCGTGCCGGACCAGTTCGGCAAGGCCCGGGACATGCACTGCGCGCACGTCGTGGGCCGGGCCAATGACCGCCGATGGCAGAAGCTGCCCGACGAGCTCCGCGAGGCTAAGCCAAAGCCTAGTGCTGCTCGAGCTGAAGTAAGCCAGGGCTCACACGCGGCGGCGCGTTCTCCCGCCAATCGAGCGAAGGCGCGCGAGGCTCTTTTCGGCGACCGCGACCAGGCGGCGCGGGCAGATTCCGCGCGGGCCGTCGACAAGATGGCCGCGAGATGGGGGGCGGCGGACGTGACACCCGAGCTCTCGGCCGAAAGTAAGCGCAAGCATACCCGCCTCGAGGTGGATAAGCCAAAGCATAGCGCGCAGAGCGAGGACATCGCGCGTGTGCGGCGCGCGTGTGACCTCACGCAAGAGGGTCTGGCCGCGTTGCTCGGCGTGCATCCGCTCACCGTGTCCAAGTGGGAGCGTGGCAAGGCGTCGCCGTCGGACTGGCAACGAGCTATGCTCGCGGCGTTCGAGCGCGCCAGCAAACGGTGGCGCTCGAGCGGTTACGGCTCACTCGGCAACCAGGTCGACAAGTGGCGGAAAGTGGACGGCGTCGCGATGGCTCTCTATCGGCTCCTCGCCACGGCCTACGGCGGCAGTCTCAGCCTGTGACCGCGGTGATATATCTGCGCGTGTCCACGGACGAGCAGGGACGGAGCGGGCTCGGCTTGGAGGCGCAACGCCGGGCGTGTCGCGCCTGGTGCAAGCTGCGCGGCTATGAGGTCATCGGCACGCACGCGGACGAGCTCTCGGGCCGGGTCGCCGTCCATCGTCGCCCCGGGCTTCGCGCGGCCCTCGCGTCGCTCACTCGAGGGTCGGTGCTCGTCGCTTCGCAGCGCGACCGCTTCGCCCGCGACGTCTACCTTGCCGCGACGCTCGAGGCCGAGTGCCGGCGGCTGGGTGCGGCGCTCGAGACGCCCGACGCGCCCGCCGACGATGACGACCCCTTCAGCATCGTCAACCGCGGGATGCGCGACGTCTACTCGTCATTCGAGCGCGCCATCATCGCGCGCCGCACGCGCGAGGCCCTCGCGTCCAAGCGCGAGCGCGGCGAGAAGACGGGCGGCTCGGTCCCCTTCGGTCATCGGCTCGCGCGCGACGGGCGCACGCTGCTCGACCAGGTCGACGAGCAGCGCATCATCCAGCGCATCGTGCGAATGCGGGCGAACCGCATGTCTGCTCGTCGCATTGCTGAGCGCCTGAACGCCGAGGCGGTCGCGTGTCGCGGCTCGAGGTGGCACGCCACGACCGTCAACCGCATCCTCGCGCGTCGAGACTCACTGCGGCAGAAGTAGTAGTTGCCCGCGACACTCGGGCGGGAGCTCGTCCATCGCGTCGAGCTCGGCGCAGGTCGCCGCCTCGAGCTGGGCAAGGCAGCTATCGAACTGGCCCTCGTCGCGCACGGCGACCACGGCGCCGCACCCGCGGCCCTGGGTGACCGTCGCTTCGGTCGTGCCGATGCACGTTCGATAGTCGTCGCCTTCGCACGACGCGAGCCGCGTGCAGACGGTGTTCATGAACTTGCTGCATCGGTCGGCCGCCGTAGAGCTGGCGTCGTCGCCGCACGCGGTGAACAGTAGCGTAAACGCGGTGAACAGTAGCGTGAGCAAGAGGGCTGCGCGCATAGAGCCTCTGGGCGATGTGTGAGGGCGTGCTATCGCGCGCGGGGCGTGCGCTGCAAGGGTTAGGGCACGGTCATCGTGACAAAGACCATGCAACCGGCGCCATAGGTGGCGTCGGCGTTATCGGTGACAACGCGAAACTCGACGCCGGCACCGGACGTGCCCACGAAGGCGCCTCCTCCGGAGGGCGTCCATGAGACTTGCGCGCCCTCTATGGAAGTGGGACCGCTCGAAATCAGGGTGTTGGTGAAGCCGTCGTAAAAGGCGCCGGTCATGGTGCCGAGGGCCGATGCGGGCGCTGTTTGGCACATCATGGTCGCGCCGACGAGCTTGCCTGAGATGCCGCTCGTGAAGCGAAAGTTGGTCGTGTTCGGGGCGGCCCGGTAGCCGGAGGAGATCGCCAGCGTTAGATACTTCGTGCGTAGTGTCGTGCCGCTGAACGAGCTCGTCGCGTCCCCGATAGAAAACGACGCGCTGGTGAGGGTGAAGGTGTCGGTGGGTGAGATGGTGATGTCGTCACCGGCCGTTACGGCCAGATCGTCGCCCGCATCGAGGTTGATGTCGTCGCCGCCTCCTACGTTCGTGTAGATGTGCACGTCATCGCCCGAGCTGGCGTTGATGACGGCCTCGGTGGCGTTGCAAGCGAACCCGGTCGTGGAGCAAGTGAGCGTGGCGTTGGCGCCGCTCAACATGGTGATGTTGCCGCTCGTCGTGCCGAGCGTGATGTCGTGCGCTGCGCTCAGCGCAATATCGTCGCCCGTCGACGAGCTCGACACGGCGACGCCGGTCGTGTCGAGGTTGACGGAGCCGCCGGTGGGCACGCCCAGTGAGACGACGCCTTCGGCCGCCGCTTCGAAGGTGCCAGGTGCGGTTACGACGAGCTCGTCGTCATCGGCGGCGCAGAAGTCCACTTTGCAATCGGTGCGCGCGATGCCGTCGCCGTCGGCGCCGCTGATGACGTTGGTCGTGATGGCGGTCACGACGCCAGCGGCGAGCATCGCGAGCACGCGAAGCCAGGCGATGCGGTCGGTCTGAAGCTTGGTCGGCATTGGGGTTCCTCCTTACAGGGTCGGGTCGGTGGTGCGGTGGTCGACGATGAGCGCGCGTTCGACATCGAAGCGGAGCGCGAGGTTCAGAAGCGGCCGGATGGTGTTCGCGAGGTCGGCGAACGCCGTCTCGGGAAAGTCGAAGCCGAGCGCGCGGAGCTCGGCGCGAAGGGTGGCGAGCAGGGTCGAGACGATGTTGCGCACCGTCTCGTCGGCGAGGGTGGGGTGCTTGATGGCCTTGGTGGTGGCGTCCATGGCTCCTCAGAACGGCAAGTCGGCCGCGGCCTGCGCCGCAACAAGGGCGGCGTCGCGCGTGCGGTGGGTGGAGAGCGTGAGGCCCGCCTCGTCGATGAGCGACCATCCGGCCGACGTGCGGCGTGCGGCCATCGGTGACGAGGTCAGCACGGCCACCTCATCGGCGCCGCGCTCTTCGATGATGATGGCGGGGCGGTCCGGGTCCCCTTGCCACAGCCGTTGGTCGCAGGACTTCAGGCACTCTTTCCACCGGCGCTTGCGATGAGCGCCGATGGCGCGCAGGGTCATCGCGTGCGTGGGCTTCCAGTACTTGCCCCGCTCGGCGTCAGCGTTTGCCCGCGACCATAGCGCGTCGCGCGCGGTCTTGTAGTCGATGGGGATGTCCGTTTTCCACTGGTCGTAAGACACATCGCAGCACGACGGGCGCACACCCTCGAGCGGCGCTTCGTCGACGACCGGGGGGCGGTCGGGGATGTCCTCGCCCGTCCGCAACAGAATCGTTGCGCACCGGGGGCCCACGAAGACTTCGCGGTCGGTCTCGTCGTCGCGGAGCACGACGAGCGGACGTCGCACCTTGCGGCCGCACCGCTGGCACACCGGCAGGGCGGCGGTGTCGGTCGTGCGGTACAGGCGCCCGGTCTCGAGCCGCGGGAGCTCGAGGCGACAACGCAGGTGCGAGAGCACGAGCGCTGCGCCGCCAGCGAGGGCGAGGAAGCGGAGCATCACCGGCCCCGCGTGGCGTAGTAGACGCCGACCGCGGCGACCAATACGAGCCCTCCCCAGATGAGCGGCGACGAGCTCGCCGCCTTCACGGACGGCGTCGGCGCCGAAGGCGTTGTGTCGGTCGGCGGCTTGCTCGTCGTCGTCGTCGTCGTTGGCGTCTTGCGGGTCGGCGGCTTGCTCGTCGTCGTCGTCGTCGTCGCGCCGAGCATCGCCGCCGCGGCCCACTCGAGGGTCTCGACCCGATCGCGCGCCGCGTCCGGGGTGTAGGCGCTCGAGTAGAGCCATTCGCGCTCGCGCTGCGCCATGTCGGCAACGTCGTCGCGACCGGCCTCCACGGCGGCGTCCCACACTTGCAGGATGCGCCGCTCGAAGCTGTTGCGCGTCGAGTTGTCGACCCCGCCCGAGGCGAGGTCCCAGATTGCTTGTCCGGGGCTGTAGGCCATGGCGCGTCACTCCCTCGAGATGCACGGCACGAGCTGCGAGCAGTCCGCCGCATAGGCGACGTCGCGCGCCTGGTCGTCGATGTAGAGCGTGATGGTGCAGCCGGGGCCGCTCGCGTCGGGCTCGATGCCGAACGTGGCGACCTGGCCTTTCGCACGCGGCATCGCCGCATCGAACGATGCACACCCGGACTGACCGAACGCGCCGACATTGAGGCCGACGACGGTCAGCAGTAGCACCTTGCGCCCGCGCGCCAACGCGCGGAACAGGTACTCGCCCACCGCCCAGCCGTTGGTCAGGAGGGTGGTCGCCAAGACGATGACGACCGACTGTTGCGGGCGCTCGACGACGGCCGTTGCCGGGTCGTCGGCGCCCGTCAAATAAAAGGCCAGCGCGATGACGGCTTGCACGAAGGCGGTCGCGTGAACCAGGGCGGGGGTCTTGCTGCGCTTGGTCGTGGGCGTTGTCGTGGTCATGGAGTCAGTCCCGGGTGAAGAGGTGGCCGAGCACGATGCCGCCAGCGATGCACACGCCGACGGCGACGCCCGTCGACCACGCGAGCCGGCGCACGGCCGAGCGCACGTCGGGCGCGTCGAGGGCTGCGGCGATGGCGGGCGCGATGAGGATGCGGCCGGCGCCGTGAGCGAGTGCCGAGCCGGCCTTTTCGGCCGTCGTCGCCGTCGAGGTCGAGAGAGTCACGCGCGGAACTCCTCTCGGATGGCCTGGGCGACCTCGCCCCACAGCCAGCCGATACGCCAGTAACGGACCCCGTCGACGCGCAGGCGCGCGACGCTGCGAAGGCTGGCGGTGATAGCTTCGCGCGCGGTGCGCGCGCCGTACGCGCCGACGAGGTTCCACGCGGCTTGTCCGAGGATGAGCCGCTTGCCGAAAGGGGCGTATCGCGTGACCGCGATGCGCTCGAGCTCGCCCGCCGGGAGCTGCGACGCATACGTTGCGGTGGCGTACGCCTGCGGGATGATGGTGTCGCAGAGCGACAGGAACGGGCCGAGCACGGCGAGGTTGCCGTACACGATGCACGTCACCGCGATATCGGCGCTCGTCGTGCGTCGAAGCGCGGCGAAGGTGCGCCGCGCCCATTCGGCCACGACGGACGGCGCCGCGCTCTTCAGCGCGAGCGTCAACGGCTCTTCGAGGTCCAGGGTCAGGTCGCACCCGAGCTCCTCGGCGAGCGGCCCGACGACGGTCTCGAGGCCGCGCACCCATTCGTCGGTGGGGCGAAGCCAGGTCGTGAGCGAGCAGCGGATACCGACCTCTTGTAGCGCTCGCACGAGGCGACGCACCTTGGCGAGGTCGTAGGTGTCGAACGGCACGAAGCCGTGGTCATTGACGAAGATGTCCGCGCGCGTGAGGCCGCACGCGACCGCCCGATTCACGGCCGCGTCCACGTCGGCGAGCTCGGGGGCGCCGAACCACGCGCCGAGCTCGCGCGGCGGCTGCTGCGTCAGCGCAGCGGTCATGAGGCCCGCGCCGAGGAGGGCGGGCCACCAGCGTCGAAGCCACAGCTTCATCGCGTGACCTCCACGGTGATGAGCGCGGGTACGGGGGTCGTGTCGTCGGGCGCTTGGCTCCCGGCGTAGACAACGAGCGCGCCCGAGATGCGGTGGGTGAGCGGGTCCTTCGCGGCGTACGAAATCCACGGGTCCCACTGCGAGGCTTCCCGCTGCGTCGCCCCGCCCGCCCATTCCTCGAGCATGACGTACAGCTGCCAGGTGTCGTTACCGTTCTTCGCGCACACCGCGGCCGTGCCGCCCATGGGTGGAGAGAAGCCGCCGACCTTGCGCTCGATGACGTTGCCCGCGAGCATGTCGGCCGGCGCGGCGAGCAGTCCTCGGGGCGTGCGGATGGCGAGCGTGGCGCACCATCGGTCGCGGTGGCACGGCACGCGCGCTCGGCCCGCTCGGAGCGTCCACGGCACGGCGACCGAGACGCCGCTCAACGGGTCGGCCGCGTCGCGCACGTACACGACGCGCCAGAACGCGAGCACGTACCGTCCGCCGCCGCCGAGCTCGCCGAGGTCGACCTCGGCGCCGGCCTGGGCGAGGTAGGGCGCGACGTCGAGGACGTTGCGCGCGATGATGTTGGCGGCCCACGCCTTGACGCGCGCGGGCGCGGTCGGCTCGTCCGGGTCGCCGATGGGCAGGTCGAAGCCGTGCGCGCTGTTCGCCTTCGGACCGGGCCAGGTCGCGGCGATGGCCTCGGTGTCGAACCAGTCCCACGCGGCAACGTAGAGCTGGATGGCCAGCGCGCCGAACGGGATGAAGCGCTCTCCCTCGAGCGAGCTCGAGGGGTACTGCGCGCGCAGGACGACACCGCCCGGCGCGGGCGTCGGCTTGAGGATCTCGACGACCTCGGGCTGATAGGCGCACTCGTCCGGGCGCGTGTCGTACACGCGACCCAGCATTTGCCAGGGACCATGCCCCGGTGCGGCCGTGGTCGCGGCCGTCCAGCCCGGCGTGAGACTGCCGAACCGGAGGACGCCTTGGGCGAGGTGGCGGCTCATCGTGGCCTCAGGAGATCGAGCAGCCGTGGAGGCTGATGCCGTAGAAGTGGACGATGGCCGTCACCTCGGTCCCGTAGAGGGTGCCCGGCCGCGCGCGGATGGTGAGCGGCGCGTTGGGCACGATGAGGACCGGCGGATGGAGCGGCCACGCTTCCTCGGCGTCGACCAGGGCCGACAGGTTCAGGCCCTGGGCCGAGTCGCCGACGAGCGCGAGCTTGCTCGGGAGCTCGATGTTGACGCGCACGCCCTCTGCGGAGTCGCGCTGCAACGAATCGTCTGACTTGAAGCCGCCGCGGAGCCCCCAGAGGATGAAGGGCACATCCACGCGAAGCGTCGTGCTCGCCTCGGTGGAGCTCGTGAGAGCGAGCTCGCGCGAGCGCGGCTGCGGCAGAAGCTGCATGCCGTCCGGCGCGTACTGCAAGCGGGCGAGGACGCGGCGCACCGCGGCCGCGAGCGTCGGCGGAAGGCAGTCGCCGCCGGCCTGACTCATGAGGGTGGTGATCTCGTTCGGGTGCATCGCGGGCGCTCCTGAAAGTGAGCTCGGCGCCGGTTGCGGCCCGGCGCCGAGCTCGGTGTTGGCCTTGGCTCGCCTCCCACGCCGCCAGGTCGTCGGCGCGGGTCCCCTTGGCTTTGGCCTTGCCTCTCAGTCGTGGCTTACCTGGGTCCGGTGCGGTAAGCCGTGGCTTAGTCTGCTCGAGCTCGCGCTCGTTCAGTTCTTGATAGCCGCCTCGTTGGCGAACGAGCGGAGGGCCGGGAAGTTGAACCACAGGGCATAGGTCTTGTTCGCGACCACGCCGCCGGTGAGGGTCTTGTTGATCTCGACCTCTACCGAGATCTGGCTCGAGCCGTTGACGCGCTTCTCTTCGGCGAACGCCTTGACGAACGGGAGCAGGCCGCCGGTCTCGATGGGGCCGCGCCAGTCGATGCCCTTGCCGAGGTCGTAGGGCATGCCCGCGACCTTCAGGGTGATGGTCGCGGCGTTGAGGAACGCTTCGCGCTCGGCCGCGGGCACGACCTCGTCGAAGGCGCCACGCGTGACGTGAACTTGCATCCCCTTGAGGAGGGCGCTCTCCTGGCTCTGGAGCTGCTGGTTGACGATGGTCGTATCGCCCTTGTTGATGGTGTAGCCGCCGGCCGCCGACTGGCCCTCGCCGTCGACGAAGCCCGTCTTCTTGTCGCCCTTGACGAGGAGGTTGCCGGACGCCGCCGCCGTGAACATCACGACCGTGCGGTGATTCTCGATGCTGCTCATGCCGATGCTCATGGGGTCTTCCTGCTGGTGTCGGTGGCTCGCTGCGCGAGCTGGTTGGGTGGATTGGCGGTGATGGGTGGAGCTCGCGCCCGCTCACTCGAGCGAGCGCGAACCGGGACTCAGCGGCCGAACGACGCGCGGAGGGGCGGCGACCCGAGCGGCGTCACCTGGGTCCCCTGGATGAGCGCGCGCCGCTGCTCGAGGCTGATGGGCGGGTTGGCCGCCATCTGCGTTTGCTGCGTCTGCGAGCTCGTCGGCGCCGACAGCGGCGCGCGCTGGATGGACTCGGACACGAGCGACATCACGGACGCGCCCGCCACGCC
>ERZ724522.1742-NODE-1742-length-11132-cov-3.211249_pt1 | contig 11132 bp, 23 predicted proteins | sample MGYA00376055_ERZ724522 | MGnify/ENA primary metagenome ERZ724522 (study PRJEB28724, sample SAMN07190884) | wastewater metagenome | isolation source: effluent of sewage treatment plant in Hong Hong | place: Hong Kong | collected 2016-03-17 ... | reverse complement strand
CAGTGACGGCCGAGGGCGTGCGGGCATTCGATAGGCTCCGGCGCAGGCGCGGGCGGCGATGGTTGATCCGCTGGCCTGTACGTTCCGCCGCACTCGTCCTCGGGGTCGTCGTCGTCACCGTGACACGTCGGCTCGAACATTTCCCACGCGACCATGCTGATGCGCCGGTCGCACCGGTCGCACTGGTACTCGACCAGCCTCGGCTCCGGCTTCGCGGTCGGCACAACAGGGGACAGGCCCCACTTGCGGAACGTGTCGCTGCACGTCTGGCAGTAGCCTCCGTCCGTGATGCCGTGGAGCGTGCCGCAGTTCGGGCAGCGCGGCTCCGGCTTCGCGGTCGGCGCGGCGGGCGGCTCGCTGATCGCCAGCAGCGATTCGAGCGGCGGCGCATCGTCGGCCAAGTCCGATTCGCCAAGCTCCACAATCTCGGCGTGCGTCTGCGGCGCAACCGGTCCAATGCCCAGAAGTTGCGAGAGCCGAGCCACAATCTCGCGCGCCGAACGCTTCTCGGTCGTCGGCCACACGTTGCCGTGATCGTCGGACTCGACCAGCAACCACGATCCGTCGAGTTGCTCGGTGATGACGAATCGCCTCATGGCGCGCTCTCCTTGGTCGGCGCGGCGGGCGGAGGGAAGGCGGCGCGAGACTCCGCGATCCGCTTCCACCGCGCTTCGACCGCATCCTTGTACTGCTGGTGTTCGTTCATCTGTCCACGGATGTAGCCGAACGTCGCGCCAGCGATCCAGTTGGCATCGGCCGACCGGTCGTGCGCTTCGTCGTCCGTGTGTTGTGCTGACGCAGGCAACGCTTCGCTGCCATGCGGATGGCACACGTCGCACGTTTCCGCCCCGCCCAGCGCGTGCTGAATCGTGCAGTCGATGGATTCGTGATCCTTCGTGCGCCAGCCGCGCAGCCAATTCAGCGCCGCGCGCAAATTCACAATTTCGTCGGCGGCGTCTTCCATCGCGACGCTGCCGATGTCCCCCAGTTCCGCGAACGAGCGCAGCCGCTCCACGATGTCGTCAGTCACTGTGCGCACCTCCGGCGGTAGACGCTTCACACGGAATTTCGGGCATCCGCGCCCAATGCGTCACGTAGTCCAACAGTTCACTGTCATCGCTGTACCAACTGCTTTTGTAGTCGTCCGTTACGTTCCAGCCGCAGTACACGTCGCCCGCGTTCACGATCATCACGCGCTCGTCGTCGTCGGGCAGGCGGTCGGTCACAGCAATCCATTCGATGCTTACTTGCATGGTTGCGCTCCGGTGACAGAAGCATCTCTTGGGGTTATCGCGTAGTTAGGCACGTTCGCTTCCTCGCCGGCATAGCGGCTGTACGTCCGCCACGTCGTGCATTCCTCCTCGTATCGAACGCGCGACCGTTTCGGACAGATGCGCACAAGGGTGGCAGCCCACTTGCGACGACCCGCCCAGCCGTCGAAGTGCACCCATACGGGATCGCCGGCCTTCATGATGTGTGCCCCGCGTTCTGTGAGTCCGCGTCTCTCGTAATCCTGTCGTCAACGAACAGCTTGTCGATCGCGTTCATCACGTCGATCGAGACGTGGCATTCGCGTATCCAGATCAGCAGATCGATCGCGCGGCAGTACGGGCAGCGGTCGTCGTCGCTGGTGTCGTTGTCGCCGATCTGCTGGTGCCCGTCTTGGCACATGCCGGAGTAGCTGTAGTTCATAGTCACGCTTTCCGTAGAGAAGCACGACGTTGCATCTTCGCGTCAGTCGCGCGACGCATGCGCCAACTCCCGCGCCGCCAGCATGCGGCGGTGCTTCTCCATCGTGCTGTCGGCCGGCTCGCGGAGCCAGTACGGCGGTTGCCCTTTCGGCGCTGGCAGTGTGAACGGATCGTCCGCCGCCATGGCGTCGTAGGCCGCCAGCCAGTCGGGATTCGCGCTGCCGCTAAGAAGGTAATGGCGTATCACTGCGGCAACCCCTTTCGCGGGTCACACACGCACGCGCTGTCGGGTTTCGGAAGACCGGCATACCACGGGCGGCGGAGGGCTCGGCAGACGCCATAGACGACCGCCGACGCCGTAACGCCGATGAGGATGCCCCACATCACCGGATCCTTCATGGATCTCTCCTAGAAAATCTCGCCAGCGTCCTGATGATACCCCTCGTAGTCATCCTCCGGCTCGGGCTGCGGCTGACGCGGGGGCGCCTTGGCGGCCTCCACAACGGCCTGCAGGCCGCGGGGGCGCTTCTGTGCAGGCGCCTCCGCAGCGGGCGCAGGCGCGGCTTCCGCCGAGGCCGTCGCGGGTTCGAAGTCCTGTTCCTCGTCCTCCTGCAACCGCTGCACGACATCCTCGGCCCCCAAGATCGCGATGCGCTTCCGCAGACGGTGAAGTGCGGACTTCTGCTCCATGCGCTCCGGCCACTGCGCCCACGGGCCGACGATCTCGCCGGCCTTGTTCTTCGACCGCGACGACTGCGCGACCCGCAGCAAGTCATCCATGTTCATCGCCTCGACGTACGTGCGGCCATCGCGGTCAGTCGCCCATGCTACGGCGCCGATGCGCTCGCCGCGGCTGCCGAACACGACCGGGCGGTGACTGAAATGCTGCCCCGCGTCATCGTTCCAGACGTCGACGGTGTCCTTCTCGTACACGCTGACCGCGTGCGCCTTCACGCCGGCCTTCGCCATCTCCTTGATGATGCCTTCCGGCATCGGCATGAACTGCGCCTTGGGCGGGCCGTCCTTCTGCCGGAACGAGACGATGGCGCCTTCCTTGCCGTCCGGCATCAGGCCGCGCGCGGCGGCGTCGACGCACGAGTTGTAGAGGCTGGTGCGATCACATTCCAGCACGGACGGGTTCTTCTGGATCGCCATCAGCGTGACGCGCGTGAAACGGTCCAGGCTGACGTCCGTGGGCAGCACGGCCTTGAACTTGGCCTGCATGTCGGGCGTCGTGATGGCCCGGCAGACGATCGCGACGGGGTTCTCTGCGTTCATTCTCATGCCTCCACGGCAGTGTCGGACTTGGGCTTCTTCGCGGCCTTGGGCTTCGACTCGGTGAAGCGCAGCAGCCGGTAGGACTTGCGGGTGTACGCCGGAATCTCGCATTCGGCCACCGTGGTCGCCGAAATCGTGTGGCCGCCCGGCAGCAGCACGCGCTCCGCGTTCTGGATCTCGAGAAGTACCTTCGCCTTCGCGGTGTCCTTCGCTTCCGTCGCGGCCTTCTCCGCCGCCGCTGCCGCCTTGTACTCTCGGAACAGCGCCGTCAGCGTCTCGCCGCGACCTTCGTCGGCCGCGCCCGACTGCGCGTCGATCAGCTTGCCCGGCTCGGCGACCCGATAGACCTTGCTGATGATGTCGGCATCGGCCGGCAGCGTCACCGGCGGCAGGATGCCCGCGGCCAGGTCGCGCCAGAACTGTTCCGAGCGGTTCTCGATCGCCTTGATGACGTCGTTGTCACGCAGCCGCGTCAGCAGATGCAGATCATTGCCGCCGACCAGCACGCCGATCGCAGCCCACTGCTTCGCGCAGCACGCCAACTGATGCTGAACCTGCACTTCGATGTGCGCGGGCGGCTCGACGCCTTCGTCGGTTTTCCACTCGTTTCGGAAAATCAGCCCGTCGACGTTCTTGATCTCGAGGATGCCGGAGCCGTGCTGCTCGTAAAGATCCTGCAACAGCGTGTCCTTGACCTCGACCTTGTTGCCGTCGTCGTGCGTGGCGACGCCGATGACCTCGTAGTCGAACGACGCGCCCATGCGGACGTGCCCGAACGAGTGCGTCGCGTAGCCGGACAGCGACCGTACCTTGATGCCGTATTCCTCGCCGATGCCCTTGGCGATGACGCGCTGCAGGCGGATACCCCAGCGCATTCGCTCGTTGGCTTCGAATTCCGGGTCTGGCTCGGGGCGCTGCCTCATCACGCCGAGCTCGTACGCCGTCATGTACGGCGACAGGCCGAACAGCGCCGGGGACTCCGTGCTGGACGTATGCGCGTGACGGAGCTTCAGCCACTCGTCGCGCGTCTTTGGGAACAGCATCGTCATAAGTATCTCCCGCTTGACAACCACCGGAGCGAACGTTACAACGTCCACATGGACGATGTCAACAGGCTTTTATGATCCAGTTACGCGACTACCAGACGACCGCCGTCGAGAGTGTACGGAACGCGTTTAAGTCACACCGCCGCGTGCTGCTGGTGATGGCGACGGGCGCGGGCAAGACCGTGACGTTCAGTTATATCTGTCGCGGCGCGCAGTCCAAGGGTAACAACGTCCTGATTCTGGCGCATCGTCAGGAACTACTGGATCAGATTTCGATCTCGCTGGCGCAGTTCAGCGTGCCGCACGGTTTCATCGCCGCCGGCTACCCGTCCGCTCGGGGCATGGTGCATGTCGGATCGACGCAAACGGTCATCCGTCGCGTTAAATCGATGACACCTCCGCGTCTCATCATCATCGATGAGGCGCACCACGCGACAAAGAAAAATACGCTAGGACAGATACTTGCAGCGTTCCCGAACGCTAACGTGCTAGGCGTGACGGCTACCCCGGTTCGCCTGTCAGGGGAAGGATTAGGCGAGGTATTCCAGACGATGATCCTTGGCCCGCAGACAGCCGAACTGATCGAGCGCGGTGCATTGTCGCCATGCAAGGTGTACGCTCCGCCCGGCATCGATACGTCGGGGCTGGACGTAAAACGTGGCGACTTTGTAATCTCGGAATTGGCCGCTGCGGCTGACAAGCCCAAGATCACCGGCGACGCGGTCGACCACTACCGGAAGCATGCCGACCGAAAGCGTGGCGTGGCGTTCTGCGTCAGCGTCGAGCATGCGCAGCACGTCGCCAATCAGTTCTGCGAAGCCGGTTACTCCGCGGTGCGGATCGATGGCGCGATGGACCGCCACGAACGGCGCCGAATCGTGCAGTCATTCAGAGACGGAGCCATCCATGTCATCACGTCGTGCGACCTCATCTCGGAAGGCTTCGACCTCCCCGCGATCGAATGCGGCATCTCTCTCCGACCGACTGCCAGTGCGGGGCTGTGGCTTCAACAAGTCGGGCGGTGCCTACGAACTTATCCAGGCAAGGAACATGCGGTCATCCTCGACCATGCCGGAAACACTCTCCGCCATGGACTTCCGACTGAGCCGCGCGAGTGGAGCCTTGACGCGAGCCGCGAGAAACGCGGAGCTTCTAAGTCAGACGCAAGTCCCGCAGTTCGCGTCTGCCCTCAATGCTTTGCTGCTTCACCATCTGGAACAAGCGCATGCCGATCTTGCGGACATGTCTTTCCTGTGCAGGCACGCAAGGTCGATCGCGTCGACGGCGAATTGCAGGAAGTCACGTTCTCGATGCGCCGCAAAGCCAGCCCGCAGCGCATCGAGCAAGGTATGACGAAGGATCTCGACGCGCTGATTCAGCTCGGCAAGACGCGAGGCTACAAAGACCCGGCCGGGTGGGCTACGCACATCATCATGGCGCGGGAACAGAAACAGAGTCGGAGGGCGTAATGTCGGAAACCGACGTCGTCAACGCCGTACGGCTGCGCTTTTCCAACGGCGACGTTCGCCTGTTCCGCAACAATGTGGGCGTGTTGACAGACAAGCACGGCAACCATATAACGTATGGACTTTGTACCGGCTCGTCCGATCTCATCGGCTGGCGTAGCGTGACCGTGACGCCGGACATGGTCGGAACGAGGGTCGCTGTGTTCGTCGCGGCGGAAGGCAAGGCCGGTAGACGCAAGGCAACGACGGAACAGGCGGCGTTCATCGAAACGGTGCGCGCGGCAGGCGGGCGAGCGGGAGTGTTCTACACGCCCGACGACGTCGAACGGATACTGAACGGGGAAGCATGATGGCCAACAGCGATACCCGCCGCCGCGAACTGCGCCGGCTCATGAAGTCGAACGACTGGACCGCCGCGGACGTCGCGACTCGAGTCCTGCGCGAGCCGCAGACGGTCCGGGCGTGGATGTGCGGGCGACGGAACATGCCCGAAAACGCGATGAGGCTCCTGAAGCTCGCCACCGCGCGGGAGTAGCCCATGGTCGACTTCCAGGCGCTCGCGGCGCAGCTGCTCGCGAGTGCGGACACACTCGTCCCCGCGTGGTTCCCACAGGGGCGGCGCCACGGGCACGAGTGGTGCGTCGGCAGTATCCACGGCGAGCCGGGCGAAAGCCTGAAGATCAACCTGCGGACCGGCCGGTGGGCGGACTTCGCGGATCCTGACGTGTCAGGCGGCGATCTCATTTCGTTATACGCACGCCAGCGCGGCCTGAAGCAACTGGACGCTGCGCGCGAGCTCGGGGGCGAGCCTGTTCGGCCGTTGAACGGTCGGCACTATCCCGCACCGCCGCCGGCCCCGGCCGCGCCTCGGGCGCCAGAGACAGTCGACGCCCCGCTCGTGCGTCCGCCGGTCGACGCGCCGGAGCCATCGCTCGAACACTACAAGTGGGGTCTGCCAACCGCCGCCTACGCGTACCGCGACGCGGACGGGATCCTCGGCTACGTCGCGCGCTACGAGCCCGACGGCGAGCGCAAGCAATTCGCCCCGTGGACGTGGGTCGGCGGACGCTGGCAGGCCAAGGCGTTCCCCAAGCCGCGGCCGCTATACGGGCTCGAGCGGCTGGCCGCAGCGCCAGGCGACGCCAAAGTGTTGTTGGTTGAGGGGGAGAAGTGCGCTGACGCCATCCGCGGTATGGTCGCGCCGTGGGTCGTGATGAGTTGGCCGGGCGGCGCGCGCGCGATCGGCACCGTCGACTGGTCGCCGCTCGCCGGCCGTCAGGTGATGCTCTGGCCGGACGCCGACGAACCCGGCCGGGAGTGCATGGCGAAAGTCTGCGAAACGCTGATCGGCCTCGGATGCAGCGGGCGGACGATCATCCCCGACGGCCAGCCGGAGGGATGGGATGCGGCGGACGTGATCGCGGAAGGCTGGACCCGCGAACAGCTGCGCGCATGGTTCGCACGCGACGGCGGCCGGTTCGTTGTAAGCTACTCCCCGTCGACCGCCGGGGGCGCGGGGGGCGCGCAACCGTCCCTCCCCAGCGGCCAGAGCGTTCCGGCAACCACCCTCCCGTCGGAATCCCCCGCGCCCCCGGAGGCGACAACTTCCGCCGAGCGACGCGCCGCGGAACTCGACATCCGGCAGCGTTGGGAAATGATGGGGCTGGATACGCGCGCCACGTCGAACGGCGTGCCCCCATGCAACGAGGATTCCGCGCTCCGCGTGCTCGGTCACAATGTCGCGCCGTTCTATCACGATGAATTCCTGAACTGCGACATGGTCACGGAGCCCGATGGCGCCGTGCGCCAGGTGCGCGACTCCGACGCGCTGGAATTCCTGATCTACATGCAGCGCGACTTGCACCTGCACAAGATGAGCCTCGGCGCCGCGCGCGCCGGCCTCGAAATCTACACTTCGCGCGTGCGGCGGAACTCCGCGCAAGAGTGGATGCGCGCGTTGAAATGGGATGGCGTCGAGAGGCTTCATTCCGTGATGCCTACGGGCTTCGACACGGCCGATGATGCCTACCATCGCGCGGTCGGTCGGTGCTTTTTCATGAGCATGGTCGCGCGAATTCTCGAGCCCGGCTGCAAGTGCGACTATATGCCCGTGTTCGAAGGCGGCCAGGGCATCGGCAAAACCTCCGCGCTCGAAGCGATCGGAGGCGACTGGTACGCGGAGAATCACGAGGAATTCGGCAGCAAGGATTTCATGCAGTCCCTGCAGGGGAAAATGCTGGTCGAAATTTCAGAGCTCGCCGGCTTCAACCGATCCGATCAGGAGCGCATCAAGGGCGTCATCACGACGCGAACCGACCGCTACCGCGCGAGTTACGGACGCGTGGCTGTCGATCATCCGCGTACGTGCGTGTTCGTCGGCACGACCAATCGCGACGACTGGATTCGCGACGATACCGGCGCGCGCCGTTTCTGGCGCGTGCGGACCGGTGACGTCAAGGTGCAATGGTTCCGCGACAACCGCGAACAGTTGTTTGCGGAGGCGGTGACGCGGTACACGCGCGGTGAGTCTTATTGGGACGTCGACCGCTCGGAGGCGGAGCGCGCGGCGGAAGGCGCGCGGGATCTCGACGCGTGGCATGACATGGTGTCTAACTGGCTTGCAAATCGGTCCGACACACGGCCGGACGAAGCGTTTGAATACCTTGGAATCGATGTATCGAAGCGCGACCGCGCCAACATGAATCGGCTGTTGTCGATATTCCGTGCGAACCACTGGGAAAGCGTGGTCACCAAACACTCGGGCGTCAGTGTCCGAGTGTGGCGACCGACCGCCAAGAGTCCGGGACGCACGGGCCGAAAGCCTGCCAGTGCGCCCCGGCTCGATGCGCCGGGCGATCCTGAGATACCGTTCTAGTCCGGCACGTTGCCGTAACGCTGGCCGCTGCCGATCGCGCGTACCATGCGGACCGACAGCCCGGTTTGCGCCGCGAGCTCGGCATCGGTCGGGAGCGCCTTGCGCTCGCGAAAGATCCCGCGGATGCGGCGCACGGTGTCGGGCGGGACGGTGCTGCGGTCGGGTTTGTCGTTCATGGCACGCTATCCGTCAGCACCAGCCACGCGGCCGCGCAAATGGCCAGGATCATGGCCAGCGTGCAGCCGAGTAGCACGGCATCCTCGATAGCGTCCAGACGCGTGCGCGGCACGAGCCAGGCGTTTAACTTACAGTTCGCCATAGGGGTCTACTCCAGCGTCGAGACAGTCCCGCACGCGCGCGCCTTCGCTCGTCAGCGGCGCGCGCTCGTCGCACTCGTCGGGGAACCGGAACGCGTGACGCAGCTGCGCGACGAAGCGCACGCGGTCGGCGCGGGTGATAGCCACGTCCGCAGCGCGTGACGTCTCGGCCGTCACGGTCGGGCGCACGGTCGCAGCCTCGAGTCGCGCCAGGTCGGCGGCGAGGGCGAAAAAGTCGGGGTCCGAGTCGGTCATGGCGTGATTCCCTCCGCGCGGGCGATAGCGGCGCATGCTGCTACTAGCAGCGCGTGCGGTGAGTTTGCATCCGTCGGGCTCGTGAACTCGCGGCCCCAGTCGGTCAGAGCTCGCAGCGCCGCTAGCAGGTCCGGCGCTGCGGCGATAATCGTCGCATTGGCGCGCGCCTCGATGCGCACCGCATCGTCGACCTTACAGACCGGTTTTCCGTCGGGCGCGTATACCCACACACATACGCGGTTGTTGTAGACCGTCCACGGTCCGGGCGTGGGCGCAAGCGTGGTGTCAGCTGTCATGCCTCCTCCTCCGGTCCACACTCGCGCACGTGCGCCACGTAATAGTCCATCAGGATGCGGGCGGCCTCCGCCGCGTCCCGCAAGCCGGCCGCCGAGAGCTGCAGGTCGCGGCGATAGCGCAGCACTGCGTTCATGAACGGCATGATCCGCCCACCGTCGCGGCCGGCGCGCTTGCGCGCCGCGTAGTCCATACCGCACTGCCTGCCGTCCCCGTCATTAATGATCGTCAACACGGCATCATTGATGCGCGCGTCGCTGTGATAGCCCATGCTCATACCCTCCGATGCCGACATGGCATCCCGCAGCGCACCCCGAGGGCGGATGCGCTGCAGGATGGCGAGTCAAGCGGTCTCTTCGTCGGTCGCGTCCGTGTCCGCGTACTCATCCCAGAATGTGCAGCATTCGTCCGCGTCGCCGCGCGTCTCGTGCGCGCAGCCACACTCGCGGCATTCCCACGTCGTGTGATGCAGCGTCAGAGCCCCGCACGCGTCCGGCACCATCGCGGCGCCTTCCGGTTCGAGGATTTCCCACTGGCGGCCGCGTTCCAACGTCGTGACCGTAAGCCCGCGTCGGCGAGCCTGCCGGATCTTGCGCGCCGCACCGTCGCGCGAGTCCGTGCGATCGCTCAGCGTGTTGTACGTCGAAGTCATGCCGCAGTACGCGGTGTGAGTGAGCGTGTACATGGTCAACCCCTCGTGAGTACGTGATAGGCGTCCGCGTCACCCGCGCGGGCCGCGTCCAGAATCCGCGCGCGGCGCAGTGCCTTGCGCAGCCGATGCACGCGCGCTTCCGCGTCCGCGAGCTCGTCGCAACAGCTGTGCCCTTCTCCCGGCCCTTCGTAGTCCCAGTGCGGGCACTCGGCCTCAGCGACCGAGCGATCGCGCACGGCGGCCGTCAGGGCCGCCCGGAGTCGTGTGGTGTGGCTCATGCGTCACCCGCCGCGCGGCCGTACAGCACGCGTTCCGCCTTGATCCGCGCATCGCGCACGCACGTGGCGCGGTGTCCGTCGAGCGATACACGGACGGCGTTCGTCCCGCGCGTCCGGTACACGCGCACCGCGCGGCCCGTCGCCTGATACTCCGCGAACAGGTCGCGGTGAAACTGATAGGGCAAGTGTTCCGATCCCTTGACGCTGGTGTGTGTCATACCGCCCCCGCCTTGACGTCCGCCAGAAACCGCGCCTTCGCGGCCCGCTTGGACGTCTCGAAATACCGCGCCGCGATCCGCCGGCCGTCGTGCATGACCGCGAGCAGCCAGCCGCCCGACACCAGCGGCACGCACGCCACGTCCGCCTGTCTCAGTGTGGCCATGTCACGCCCCCCGGTGGAACGGATACGGGTCACGCGCCCGACGCGCCACGTCCCGCAGCGCCTTAGCCGCGCACGCCGCCTGCGTGTCCCAGCTGTTATACGGGTCAAACCCCTTCCGCGCCGCGGACCGCATCGCCCGCCGCACCCCGTCGCCCCGCAGTGTGATCGTCGCCATGTGCTTACCCTCCTCCAGTCCGGTATGGACCGTGTGTTGCCATTGTCTACATTCCTGAGCCTGTGTCAACACTGACACTCAACTTTTTTAGATGCAGGGATTGCGTGGTTACGCCGCGCGTAACAGACACGCGTTATACTCGCGGCGTCACCATACACGCGAGGTTACACATGGACGATTTCACCCTGATCGAATACGCCGCCGCCCATGCGCTCCCCTTCGATCCCCGCAACGACCGCGACGTCCGCACGCTCGCCAAGCACCTCAAAGAGCGCGGATATCAATCCACCGTCACAAAAAAGCACGGGCTCAGCGTCCGCGTATGGCGCAAGCATCCACCCACAAACGCCGCGCTCGAATCCGCCCTCAGCCGCATCGCGCCCGATGATGACGAGTAGATGGCGTAGGAAGGTTGACCGCGTA
>ERZ724522.1741-NODE-1741-length-11138-cov-10.744293_pt1 | contig 11138 bp, 16 predicted proteins | sample MGYA00376055_ERZ724522 | MGnify/ENA primary metagenome ERZ724522 (study PRJEB28724, sample SAMN07190884) | wastewater metagenome | isolation source: effluent of sewage treatment plant in Hong Hong | place: Hong Kong | collected 2016-03-17 ... | reverse complement strand
GTTGCGGTAGCACGGATTCGAACCGGCGATCTTCTGGATATGAACCAGACGAGATATGACCACTTCTCCATACCGCATCATCTATATATCAACTCTTGATTCGTTTGTCAAGCCTAATCGGTATCAACAACCGAAAGAGTTTTCGAGACTTTCTTTTCTTTTGCAATTTCAAATATTGCAATTTCATCTTCATCAAGTCCTGTTACATCCAAAAATTCATGGATGGCAGTCATCAAATTTTCATTATCGAAAACAAATGAAATAGTAGTGGTATCATCAAAACCAGATACGATTTCATCGATTGGTACAATCATATACTTAACTTTTTTCATGGTACATTTCCTTTCATTTCCGTCTCACACATTACATATAGTGACTGTTGAACCAATTGTCAAGTGAAACATTCCTCTTGACAATTGGAATTGGTTTCATTACAATATGTTTTCTTTCATTTATAGTGAGAAAAACGGGCGCGCATTTCCGGTAAGTACAACCACTTTAGGTTCCTTCTATACACCATCGCGTTACAGGTATAGTGTAATATTACACCACCGTTTTTATTTAAAACTGGCTGATAGGATAGGATTCGAACCTATATCTGAAATATTAACAGTATTTTGCTCTACCATTAAGCTACCTACCAACAATTCCTTTTAGTGCATTATCATATCCAGCACATTGTGGACTACAATAATCACGATCAAAAACTATAGGAATCTTATTCCCACAGCCTTCCTTTTTGCATATTTTGTTTCCTTTGTCAAGCAAAATATCTTCATTTAACACCGAATATTTTTCAGGCAATTCTACCAAACCAGCATGAATTTCGCGATGACAATTAGAACAAAGTAATATACACTTTTTTAATTCTTCTGATATTTTTTGAATAGAAATCGGATTTGCTCTAACTCTACTAAAAGATAATTCTTTTTTTGATGGGTCAATATGATGTAATTCTAGCGCATCGCTGCATTTATCATACCCACAAATTTGACATTTTCCACCCATCGCCAAAACAATTTTTTCTTTTGTTTTATTACGCCATCTTTTTACTCTTTCAGAAACATTGCTCATATAAACTCCAATTAACATTAGTTGTTAACTGTATTTATATGCTAAAATATTTGGCGTGTCCTAAGTTTCGGTGGATGACCGCTAACTTTATCTTAATTCATGCCGACACGCAACATGAAAGCAATGTCACCAACCTTATGGCGCATTAATCCCCGTGACATTGGAGAATAATACCCCGACAAGACTTTACAACGGTCTTGTCAATGTCTAGGTGGCAGGACTCGAACCTGCGGTATCTTGCTCCCAAAGCAAGCGGATTGGCCGGACTATCCTACACCTAGTTAATAATTCTTGTTATGATGCATATAGGAAACGAACCTATACTACCTTTTCCGGAAGGCTTCCCAAAATCCGGACATTGGGAATGCGGTCCAACTACACCATAACAATTCAAAACTGGCGGGTATGATCGGAATCGAACCGACTTAGACTTAATAGACAGTTAAGCGACTATGCCAAATGTCTCCATACCCTAAAATCTTTGGGGAAATGTTCAACGAAAGGAGCAAGTCAAACATTTCCCCGCGTTCCCCCGGAGAATTCAATGGAGGAACAGTAAACACGTCCTTGAGCGGTATATTGATATTCACCCTATTTCATTTCCCAAGGCACATTGGTAAATTTTTGTGGATGAATTGTTTACCCAATTCTTCTTTGCGATGGCTATCCACATAACCCCGACATTAACGTATATCAAACGGATTGTTTTCCAGTAAAACAATCAACAATTAAGGCGACTGCTCGCAACTGCTATTTTATCGGAGAAAATAGCAACTCCCAACACTCTAACAGATCAGTTGGCTTCTTATCCACTACTGCAATTTATATTCCGGAAATAATGGCCCGGTGGTAAATTTTTCGGCTTGGCATATTCCGATAGCCATTCTTGCGATAGTTGGCCGAACAACTATTTGTAAGTTAGATTTACAATTTCCCCAAACGCTAGTAGTTGGGCTACTTGGTTCACTATAGCAGAACCATCCGCTGTAAAGATGTATTGGCCCGTCTATACATAGGCCACTATGATTTATATATACCGAATCATAGCCATCGGTTCGGAAACTTGCCAGTGTAAAGTTTTATCCATTCTTTACTTTTCATTGCAACTGGCATTACAATAAATGTTTCAATATGGTCAAACATATAAAAACCCCTACATATTAGCGAGCTTGTAGGTGGCTGCCGCAGTTTGTTTTATTAATCGGTCAACGCGAATTCCCGATGGATGTAGTTAATATAGCAACTCTTGATTCGTTTGTCAAGAGGAAATTTTGGTTGCTGTTCGTGGATTCGAACCACAGTCACATGGAGTCAAAGGCCAGTATCCTACCGCTAGACGAAACAGCAACAATTTGGAATTCCGGGAGGGATTCGAACCCATATCAGATAGCGACTCCCGAATATAAGGTGTATATATCATCACTCCTTATTTAAATTTGGAGAACCCCGACGGTTACGCTCCGCTTATGGACAGGTTAAAAGCCTGTTGCAACACTACGCTGCTTTACATTCGGGGTCCAGTTTTTCTTATATATGCTTTTTCCAATAAATCTGGTGCATATCGTAATATAAATTGTCTGGTTTTCTGTGGTGTTATTTCAATAATATCCGAAACTTTTGTCACCCAACCATGTTTACCAAAATCAATATTAGAATTTCTTAATTTTTCAACTTTTTCTTTATTCTTTTTTTGTTGGTTACTCATTTCTAGAATATGCAAGAGATTATTTTGAATAGCTAATCGTTTAACCCTAGCATAATTACCAGCACCTGTCAATCCTACAGATTCTAAAGATTCTTTAATATTCTTTGCACATTTTATTGATTCGATCAATTCTTCATCTGAAACTTTTTTTATTTGGTACCCATATTTTAATCTGTTGGCTTTTCCGCAATATGTATCAGTTTGACTATGACAATTAGGACATAAAAATCTAAGATTATCAAGACGGTTATCGTTATTGATACCATTGATATGATCTAGATGTAAAGAAAGTGAATTTCCTTTCCATTCTGAAATTCCGCACTTATCACACATATACGGTAATAGTTTGTTTTTAATAATCTCGGATCGGATTTTACTACGTGTTTTATTTGAAGACCATTGCATATAAAACATTCCTTTTGAACCTTATATGCATATTTAGTTCAAATTAAAATTTGGTGCGTTGTGAAGGATTTGAACCATTCGCCGCCAACCCCACTTGTTTCAAAGGCAACGGTTTTACAGACCGCCGTGAGGAACACAACGCAAAAACTGGTGCCAAAGGCTGGAATCGAACCAGCTTGTTCGGTGCTTCAAACCGATGCAATATGACCACATTTGCTACTTTGGCATATAGGCGGTAAGCTTGGCATCCCTTCATGCTCCACGTCAATTCGTGGCTAGCTTACCATTAATTCTACGGATTTTACCGGTTGAATCAGTTCCGAACTGTAATGTCTCCATACAACAGCCAATCATTACTAGACCGCGCGTCAGATTGGCAATTGAGCGCGAGAATAACCGTATTAACGCCGGTCAACGCGATTTTTTGTCAAAGTGTAGGCGTGAAATATGACGCCTCGTGTTAGTTTTCTCTGATATAAATCAGCTTCTTGTAAGCATGGGGGTGTCCTGTCCAACTAGACGACTTCACCTTTCGGCCAGACCGGATTCGAACCGATGTCTCCCCATTTATCCCTTACAACTCACTTCAACAAATTTGGTGCGACGAAGGGGACTCGAACCCCTGTCTTCCTGCTTGAAAGGCAGGTATCCTAGTCCACTAGACGACCGTCGCAAATACAAAAAATTCAATTGTCAAAGAACAGATAGTTTACACTATCATATTATTATGGTGATACGGCCCCCATTCCCGCCTATCACCGGTTCCCACCATTTAACACCGCAAAGGGTTTAATGAGGAACTTGCCGGATCATTTTTGTAATATAGCAGCTTTTTATGCCGTGTCAAGTTCTTTTTCAAACTTTTTCTTCAAACGCTCATATTCTTCGCGTTCTTTCTTTTCTTTGGCCTTCTGTGCCTTTTCATCATCAATTAGCTTTTTGGCTTTTTTGTCCGCCAACATTTGCTTTACATCAGAAACATATTTTTTCCAGAATTTTTCTCTGGTATCAGTGGCCAAACCAGAAATGTTCAGCGAAATACTATCATATTCACCAAGAGAATTGGGATAATTTCGTTCATAATAAACATAATTATCCGCAATATTCATGAAATAAAACCGATAATCATTGTACCAATAAAGACCATAAAAATAATCTTTGGTTTCGGATGATTCATTTTTCAATAAATTTTCAAGAATAACCATTGCCTCTTTTCGCAGGCTATTCAATTCATCAATCCGTTCGCTCAATTCCTTCAACTGTTCCAGTTTCATGACAAACATCCTTTCAAAATTCAACTGGCCTAACACCATTAACAATCAAGTGCTGTCTTAGGTATGGTCGGCCATTTCTCCATACAGCAGACATAGTTCAATATATGATTCTGTTCCCTATGTCAAGAACAATTTTGGCGCTCCCGGCAGGACTCGAACCCGCATACTCCAATTACGCTTTTAATGATCGGGTAGAAACCGATGGCGATACGGAAGCTAATTAGTGCCCGGTTATAGCAAACAAACATTCCTCCCACCGGACGAGTCTTATTCGGAAATGGAAAACACCGCTTACAACAGACAAACCCCGCAGGAATAGGCCATTATCGCGTAAGAAACTTTCTTATTGTTTCCCATTCTGACATTTCCAATATAGGGTATTACACTGGTAATGTCAAGCTATTTTCTGGTGGGCATGGACAGAATCGAACCGTCTCTCTTTTGCATGTCAAGCAAATGTTTTCCCAATAAACTACACGCCTATAAACAAAAAACCCGGCTGAAAACCGGGCTTGATACAATGCGCCAAAGCGCGACGATTCAAACCCGTCTCGTTAACATTCATTTCCAAAATAATTCGGTAGTTGTTTTCTATATGTCATAATTTTATTTAGTAAACATTGTATCTTAAAAGTTCCGATTTGTCAAGAAAAATTTACATTTTTTTCATTTTTTTCGGAGCGCATATTGGAAAGCTTAACTCCCAACAACAGCAACTCATATTTTCCTGCCGTAAGAGCATAGTAATGATTCGATTTCGGTTCAACTTGCTTCAACAGCAAATCCAAATCCGCAATGCGGTCATCAATGGCTTTGTAAACATCAAGAATGTTCATTTTCACTTTCCTTTCATCGTATCAAAACTCTCATATAATTCTTTTTTCCCATAGAAATTTTGAAAGAATCGTCTTCTTCAATATCCATCATTATAATATCATCATTTTCAATGATAAACAACTTCTTATTGATAGCATCATATGCTATTCTGGCATTGATATCGTTAATCTTGATATTTTGAACTCGAATAGCATTGCCTCTAATATGGTTTCTGGCTTGATTTTTTGATTTACCAAAACCACACTTCAAACATAAATCAACAACAGACATTCCAACTTCATGAATGTTCATTTTCATTTTTCTTTCGGTAACGTAGTTGCAACAGCAATCGGGAAAGTTCATACTTGCCTCTTGCCATAGTTTCCTTGTAGAGCGGACTATACTTATCATCCGGCAACGTTGCAATCGTATCAATTTCCTTGATACGGGCTTCAATCATCGCAATGAAATCATTCTTGTCCATAGCATCATCCCGCGAAGGCAATCCATAGTAAAGAAGAACGCTGTCCGCGATCATCCAATACTCTCTGATCACCAAAATTATAAACGGCTTCAAGAATGTCGTTGAACCAGTCTTCATCTTCACAAGCTTGTTCTGCGAAGTGTTGAAGTTCGGATACCAGATCATTCTTGTCTTGTTCGCGATATTCATCCAGACCGACATTCACATTTTCGTCCAGTTGGCGCGCAAATTCACGCGCCATTTCCGCTAGACTGATTTCACCGCTTTCGTAAAGGGCGCGGGTTTCCAGCAAATCAATTTTGTTCAACCAGTTATTCATGATCATTCTCCTGTTGGTCAGTCCATTCGGCTTTCCGACCACGCATTAACGCCATTGCGATAGAGAACATCCGCGAATGCATCACAAGCCGCTTCCTTGCGCTGCATAGACTGTGATCGGTCGTTAAAATTCAGAGTCTGATAAGACGGGATATACCAACCGCCAGCATATTCATCCCTGCGACCGATATTGTTGGCCTTAAGAAACTTGACGAAAGGTCCGCGAGACGGCTTGATTCGCACCCAAGCAAAACCGCAAACACCATCGGCAACAAATTCTTCGGTCCCCGGCACAATCTCATTGCCGAAAAGCCCCTTGGCCTGTCCAACAATCATCGGAATGGGCTTACATGCCTTCCAAGCTTCGGAAGCCGCGTTTCGTGCCATTTCATAGAGAGCAAGTTCATTGTTCATAACAAATTCTCCTTTCATATTACGGTATATAGAGACTGGCCTTGTAATTGTCAATAGCCTCTTTTGCTTCTTTCAGCGTGGCTGAATAGAGCGAACGATAGTGCTTGATGGCATTCAGAACAAGGCCCTTGACCACCAAAGCCTTCCATTCATCATCATTAACACCGTTTAAGATATTCATGTAATCACGAACGACCTGCTCCGATTCATGAAAATCACATTCATGAATCAGGCGATGGGCTTTGACTGCCTGAAAATATTCGTTGTGTTTGGCCAAAGTCCTCCAAACACTGTTATAGTCAACAAAAGGCTCTTGCCTGTGAAATCTCCTTTCGCTTCACATATAGGGATTGTTTTGGGATTTGTCAAGAGGGAAAGTTTGGTGGGCATGGTGGGATTCGAACCCACAGCGTTTCTTAAGTAGGAGATTTTAAGTCTCCCGCGTTTCGACCGGTTTCGCCACATGCCCATTGATGTTCTATTTAGGATAAAAGATAGATGACTGTCAATCCCAAAAAGACAATGACAAATCATGATTCTGTCATAACCTTACCTTTCCAGAATCACATAGTCACCGAAAACCTTTTCAAATTCATCCAGAAGATTTTCATAGTCACCGTCCATCATGCGTTTAATAAGAGCATCGATTTCCTCGTTGCTCATGGACAACTGCTTTCCGAACTTACGAGCCTTGGCCAGAAGCGAAAAAGCATTGCCATCGGGACCGGTCAAGTCAATGACAGGCTGTGCATACTTGTTCTTTTCACGAATCATGACAATTTCCTTTCTCACCTATACATAATGTGTCCAAAACCATTTGTCAAGTGGCAAAATCACCAAAATCGTCATATTCGAACAAATACCACAAAACAAATCCTGTTACAACCCCCAATGTTATAATCCAGACCATCACAAATAACTCTCCAATATATCTTTAAGATCATGTATCGGTGACCAATGTAACATGTCTTGGGCTTCACTGTTATATAAGACCAAAAAATCTCTGTCTCCTGATCTGTGGCCAACATAATTAACTTGTTTTCTGTCTCGTTGAACACGCAATTCATATGATTTTTCAATAACTTCATTGACAGAATATCCTGTACCAGAACTGATATTGAAAAAATTGATTCCATTTGCAACATGCTTTGTCATGTAAAAATACAACTTTTCCAAGGCTGTTACTACATCATGGATATGAATATAATCTCTGACTTGACTCCCATCACCATAAACGTCTATAGATGTATTCTCGGAATTCATCAATTTTGGTATCAAATGGGTTTCTGGCCAGTGATTTTCTGTCAATGGAGAAATTTGTCCCGCCACATTGGAAAATCGCACAATAGCGGTTTTCAATCCAAATTGATGTGTTGCCGACGCCACAAGTCTTTCGCCAATGAGCTTTGATTGACCATATGAAGAACCTCTATAATCCATTTTTATGGTTTCATCTTCTTCATAAAGATACGAATCGTTTTTTTTCGCATAAACAGCGGCGGAAGATGCAAAGATGAAAGCATTTGTTCGCAATGTTCCGTCTTTAATATTATTCAATATTTCGGCGGTTGAAACTACATTGTTATACATGGCCTCAAATGGTCGTTCGTTGCATTCATCCACATTGGAAGAAGCGGCGAAATGATAGATGGCATCATATCTTTCATCATCTGTATATCCAAGAGTAAGGTCAATACCATTTTCCATATCCACATTAACAATTGTTGCATGTGGATATTTCTTGTTCATGTGTTCAATAAAATGTGATCCTATATAACCACTTCCACCCGTAACTAAAATTTTCATAGATTCTTTTCCCATTCATTCATGCATAATCTTATAGCTTCTTTTGTATTGACTGTTGGTTCAAATTTCAACAGATTCTTTGCCTTTGAAATATCTGGTGCTCTATAGCGAACATCATTTTCAATATACATTTGTGTAGTGAAACGCAATTCATCATCCGGAAGATATCCGCGCTGCACACCTTCATCATAAATCAATTGACCGAATTTTCGCATTGATAATGGTTCAGGATTTCCAATGTTGAAATCCTGATTATCGGTCGCTGGAATTTCCAGATTGTCAACAATAGCATCCGCAACATCGTCAATCCATGTGAAACACCGAACCTGATATCCATCACCAATAATTGGAATTGGATTGAGTTTTTTCACAAGAATATTATTGAAAAAATCAGCAAAAACATGGCTATATCCAAGTTCTTTCTGTGATTCTTCATATGGAGTGATGATATTGAACGGTCGCCATATTGTGAACACATTTTTATCGTTACTATTGGCCCATTCACGAACCAATGCTTCACCAGTATATTTGGACAAACCATAGCCGGTTTTTGGTGCCTTGCCATTCAAAAGAGATTCTTCGGTAACACCGCGACCCGGTTCATAACCGGATCGTTCATAAACCATTGAAGATGAAAGATAAATAAACTTTTCGGTTGTGAGATTATTCAACAGATTGATTGTCATGACCAGATCATTAGAAAGAATTTTGTATCCATTCTCATTGAAACCGGCTACACCATAGATTGTAGCTGCACAATGAATGACATAATCAAATGGTAACCAATTTTCCAAAAAGAAGTCTTCAACACTTTGCTGATTTGTCAAGTCAACATGGAATTGTGTAGTAGGAATACCCATTACTTCTGGATTGAAATCAATACCAACAACCTGATATTCCGGATTCTTTCGCAATTTTTCAACGATAAGACTACCAAGACTACCTGACGAACCAGTTACTAAAATTCTTTTCATTTGAATACCCTTTGTGTATATTTCTTATTCAGAGAATAAGAAATACAATATGATTCTCTTTCTTGCTGCAAATATATGGCATAAGGATTGATCACTAATGCTTCACTGTTCTTATATGCCAAGATTCTATTCAGGAAATTTTCAATAATTTCTTTGTGTGGTGTCATGATAACAAATGCATCATATTTCCCAATTTCATCATTTAAAATGATATTATCAGGATCAACGACCGGATCATAAACGTCAAGTGTTATTAAACCACGAGGAATCTTTTTTGTCAAGAAATTTTTCAATTCAATCGCATTGGAATCACGCATATTGTCGCTTTCGGCCTTGAACGATCCACCGACAATCAAAACACGTTTTGGGAGTGGAGTTTGAATTAATTCATTATGTATCATTTCATACCACTTTGTCGTGTTGACAGACACGATATTTTGTAGATATGAATCTTGCGATCCAAATGCAGACCAATCTTTGCTTAGACAAGGACCACCTACAGGACCGGGATATGACATGAAGTCCAATCGTGGATATCTCCATTTCATTTTTGTAAAAATATCATCAAATTCAATGCCGTTTTCCAGCGCCAAAAAATACAGCTTATTTGCAATAGCAAAATGCATCATTCTTGCTGTATTCGTGGCCAGTTTCATGAATTCTGCTTCTTTGGCGGAAACAGTGATCAAATCTTCTTTGTTATTACGACCACAAAAAACTGATTTCCAATGTGCAATATTAATATAATTCGTCCCCTTTGGAAGACCAATAATTGATGGTAGATCATCAAATTCATTAAGAGCATTTCCTTCCATGACTCTCTCTGGCCAAAATACAACTGTTGGTGGATTATTAAATTCATCACTTGGCCAAAGGTCTTTGATATAATCGGTGGTTCCAATTTCAACCGTTGAACGAATCACCAACAACCATGGGGAGTTCATTTTATAGGAGGATTTCAATGTATTGACAATAGACAATAATGGACCATGGTCAAGATGGCCATCGGGCATCAATGGAGTCCCGACAACAATAAAGACAGCATTGGCATTTTCAACTATGGATTGATGATCTTCCGAAGGTCCGGAAAATGACAATCTACCGGTTTTTACTGCTTGACTCAATTTATCTTTCAGACCATATTCCTTGAAAGGAACATATTGACCAGAATTGAGTTTATTGACTTCTGTTTCGTTGATATCAATACCAACAACATTATCAAATTTTCCACTTAACCAAACAGAAAACGGAAGTCCTATTCTTCCAGCGGCCCCATATACAACAGCATTTCTTTTTGGTGTTTCAGTTATGTAAATACTTTGTGCCATATTAATTGTATTCCTTGTTGTAAAGTTCTGGAAAATCTGTGCAAATACCTAACGGAAGACTATCTTTGTAATATCTTTTTTCATATATTTCCGGCAAAACATCAATGATCGGCAAAGTTGAATCAAATATCTCCATAGGATTAGGATACATCCAAAGCCAACCACTGTCGGTTAGAGCAAATTTATCTGTATTATGAAAGAAAAAATCATTATATATTTGATAATTTTGTTTCATTTTCAACAATTTCGTTGCTGCTCTAAATGTCTTGCCATGCAATATGATGCGTCTGCTTTGAAAAATCCATCTATTGAATCCGGAATGATAATCAATCATTTCATCAACAACGTCATGCCCAAGATAAAAAATACCATTATCATCAATATCCAGAACATCAATTTCTACATCATAGCCTTGGGCAAGAGCATGTTTGATGGCCGCGACCGTGTTTTCTCCACCTACGGCTGTATTCGGTCCATTAACATTTCCACGGTGAGCAATAATAATCATGATTTGTGTCTTTCTGTAATCATTTTATCTGC
>ERZ724522.1740-NODE-1740-length-11157-cov-14.171951_pt1 | contig 11157 bp, 6 predicted proteins | sample MGYA00376055_ERZ724522 | MGnify/ENA primary metagenome ERZ724522 (study PRJEB28724, sample SAMN07190884) | wastewater metagenome | isolation source: effluent of sewage treatment plant in Hong Hong | place: Hong Kong | collected 2016-03-17 ... | reverse complement strand
TTCCCGGCGACCCCTGCGCGTTATAGGTGGGCTGCCGACCTATCGGCGGCCCGATCGATGACGGCCGCGCCAGCACGAGGCGGCGATGGCCAATCTCATCCAGGACAATCGCAAGCAGCCGATCCAGGCCTTCATGGAGAAGCCCGACGGCTGCACCGTCCTGTCGATCGACAGCGCGACCGGAAACGTCTTCCAGCCCACGGTCGACGGCAAGGCCAAGACCTTCGCCATCCGCACCACGGCCGACATCCGGTTCGCGATCCACGACGGCGAGTTCGTCTTCGACTCCGCCACCGCCCCGCCGCTCTGGGCCGGCGAGGAGAAGCTGTTCGTCCTGGACGGCAACGTGCGCGACCGGGTCACCATGCTGGCCGTATCGACCACGGCAGCGGTCTACATCACCGAACTCGCCGACGACTGATGACTGCTCCGGTCGTCAACGGCGACGAGGTCACGGCTCCGGCGCAGGTCAACCCTGACGACGGCACCTCGCAGGCCAGCGTCTACAACGGAGTGACCGCCGATCCGGCGATCAGCGCCCGGACGCTGGTGGCGCTCGAGCCGGGCGAGACGCCCGTCATCGGCGCGCGCCGGATCGACCACAACAACTCGACCGACTATGGCTTCGGTGCGCTCGGCATCGAGTACGTGCTGACGACCACGAGCGGCGTGCTGATCCCTGACGTCGCCGGCCTGACCGGTGTCGACGTGCTCGCCAACGATGCGCCGGGCGGCTCGGTCACCGGCGACGACATCGATCGCGATGCGATCACCATCACGGTCAAGCCGACCCATGGTGCGAGCGCCGCCTATCGCGGCAGCATCTGGTACGCGCCGGTCGCCGGTCATGAGGGCGACGACGAGCTCACCTACACGGTCGACAGCCGCGGCGGCGACACCTCGGATCCGGCCGACGTCGCGATTTCGGTAGCCTCTGTCGCGACGCCGTCCCTGGAGACCATCACCAAGCGCGCGGCGCGGCGCGAGACGATCTCCATCGAGCCCGGGCTGGCCCTGGCCGCCTACGAGAACACGCCGGTCGTGCAGGCGGTCGAGATCACCACGGCCGCCGTGGAGGGCGTGGCGAGCATCGTCGGCCGTCGCGCCAGCTACACCGCTCCCGCCGATTTCGCCGGCCGCGACACGTTCGCGTGGCGGGTCATGGTCGACGGCGTCTGGACCGAGCCGGGCACGGTCAATATCGAGGTGGGCCCGAGCCGGTTCATGCGCGGGCCGCTCTATTCGCGCAACCGCCGCTGGCCGAAGCGCATCGCCGGCGCCGGCGTCGCTTCCGAGCCGCTCCCCGAGCTGCAGGCGATCAGGGACTCCGCCATCACGGCGTTCGGCACGCCGATCACCATCGACGTGCTCGAGAACGACATCGGCGAGGGCATCTCGGTCTTCCGCGTGGGGCCGGCGCCGAACGGCACGGTGGTCGACAATGAGGACGGCACGGTCACCTACACGCCGAACTCGACCTTCTCCGGCGTCGAGACGATCCCCTACCGCATCACCGACAACGTCCGGACCAGCGGCTCGACCATTCAGGTGACGGTGCTGCCGCCGTCCCTGTCGGCATCCGACGACGCGGCCACGACCGACGCCGGCGATCCGGTGGTGATCCCCGTCCTCGACAATGACGAGGGCGTCGATCTGTTCGTGGACTCCGTGACCGAGCCCGACCACGGCACGGCTGAGATCACCGACGACGACACCACGGTCACCTATACGCCCGACGAGGGCTGGGCCGGGGTCGACAGTTTCACCTACACGATCGAGGACGGGGCCGGCCAGCAGGCGACCGCCACTGTCCAGGTGACGACCGTCGCCGCGATCGCCGCATCGGCCGATGCCGCGACCACGACCACCACGACGCCGGTCGAGATCAGCGTGCTCGACAACGACACCGGGGACGACCTGGCCGTCGTTGAGGTGGATGAGCCGGCCCACGGCACGGCGGAAATCACCGGAGGCGGCACAACCGTCACCTATACCGCCGACGCCGATTTCGTTGGCGTCGACACCTTCCTCTACACGATCGAGGACACCTACGGGCAGCAGCGCAGCGCGTCGATCGTCGTGCGCGTGCTCGAGACCCCGAACCCGCCGGTGGTCGCCGAGCCGGATGTCGCGACGACGCCCGTCAACACCCCGGTCGAGATCAGCGTCCTCGCGAACGATGCCGGAACGGACCTCACCGTAACGTCAGTCAGCCGGCTCCCGGTCCCTACCGACGATGGTTCGGGCTCCGAGGTGCAAGGCGAGATCGAGATCACGGGCGACGGGGCGACCGTCACGTTCACGCCCTATCCGGCCTTCGCCGGCGAGACAGCTTTCTCCTACACTTGCAGCGACGGCTCCACGGAAAGCTCGGCCGACGTCATCGTCACCGTGCCCAGGCCTGCCATCAACGCCCGCGACGATGCGGCCGTGGCGGTCCAGGGCGTGCTCAAGGCCATCGACGTTCTGGCCAACGACACCGTCTATGGCGAGGCGGCCGTCTTCGCGACGCAGGCGATCGCGGCCAAAACGAAAACCACGACCTGCCCCAAGAACACCAGCATCCTGATCGACCCGCGCGACGTCTGCTACGGCGCCAACCTGACCATCGTCTCCGCGAGCGACCCGCCGCACGGCACGGCATCGGTCAATGCCGCCGGGACGCGGGTCGCCTATTCGCCCGACACGAACTACACCGGCGCGGACAGCTTCACCTACACGATCACCGACGGCATCGCCCGGCATAGCTCGACCGTCTCAATCACCGTCGAGGCCGCACCCGAGACCGTCATCGCCAATGATGACGAGGCGACCGCCGAGTTCGAGACGGCGGTCCTGATCCCGGTGCTGGACAATGACAGCGGCTCCGGACCGCTGGTCGTCTCCTCGGTCGGAACGCCCAGCAGCGGCGCGGCGGCGATCAGCGGCTCGTCGATCCGCTACACGCCCAACTCGGGATTCAGCGGCAGCGACAGCTTCAACTATACGGCCAGGCTCGCATCTGGGGCGGCCACCGATTCGGCCGCCGTGCGGGTCACGGTGCGCTCAGGCTCGCAATTCGTCAGGGTGGCCACGCCCTATTGGACGACCGTCAGCTCGGGCAACGTCACGCGGCCGAGCTGGAGCGCGCAAGCCGAGAATAAATTCAATCCCGGCGCCGGCAAGGTCGTGGACCTGCGCGACCGCGAGGGCCGCAATCACATCGCCGGGCAGCAGGGCCGGGTGACCTTGGTCCAACTGACCGCTGCGGCCGGGGCCGGGGTGTACGGCTTCAAATGTCGCGGCATGCAGGCGCCGGGCGACACCTCCCCGGCGACCGGGCCGACCAATCCACTGCCCTGGCAGGCGATGAAGTTCGGCTCGTTCGGCAACTTCCAGACCGGCTCGCTGGCCTCCGACGGGAGCTGGGACGACAAGCACGTCAAGATCAACGGGTCGATCAACGGCACGGTCTATGTCGAGGACTTCGCGTCCTATGACGCGATGGACGGCATCGATACCGGCGACTCCGGGAATCAGAACTACAAGCTGGTGATGAACCGGTTCTATGCCCGCGGAGCCCGAGACGACTTCATCCAGAATGACCAGCTCAAGGAAATCGAGTGCAATGATTTCCTGGTCGACGGCACGCACTTTTTCTGCTCGGTCCGACCCGGCGGGTCGCTCACCAGCACCAAGAACATCACCTTCAACAACGGGCTGATCCGCCTGCGCCGCCAACGTTACTATGGCGATTGGGGCGGCGGTGGATCTGCGTCCTGGAACCAGAACGCTCTCTACACAGCGCCGTGGAACGGCCCGAGCAATCTGGGGCTGCCGTCCCTGGTAAACGGACGGGACGGGTACGGCCACAACCAGTTGATCAAAGACTCCGCCGGATTCCAGGGCCGGGTCTTTATGACCAACTGCCTGATCCTGATGGAGTCCCGCCCGCTCGGCGGGCCGACTTCTCTCGTCTGGCCGTCCGGGACTTATACCAACGTCGTGGTCTGCTACGTCGGCGAGACGACCAATCTCGGCCCGACCCCGACCGGGGTCACGATCATTTCTGACCGGGATACAGCCTGGAACCTTTGGCAGACCGAGCGCCAGCGGTGGCTCGTGGCTCACGGCGACACAACGGGGACGGGGAATGACTTCTCGTTCCTGCATGCTTGAGTAGAGGCCCCGATGCCGATCGCCCCTTCCGCAGGCACGGTGACCGTCAACGGTGACGGCGAGATCGAGTTCACGCCGCTGGCCGATTTCACCGGCACCTGTGCCATCGGCTACCAGGTGATCGACGGCGTCGGGCAGAGCGACACCGCGCAACTCACCGTCACGGTCAACGCGCCGGGCGCGGCCACCTTCCCGAACGGCTACGAGGCTAGGGGCGAGGTCTGGGCGGTTGCCCAGTCCGAGACCATGGCCGACTTCCCGCTGCTGATCGACTACACCGATCCGTTGCTCCGCACCCAGGCCAATGGCGGCGTGGTCCGCAACTCGAGCGGCCACGACATCCGGCTCGAGGATGGCGCCGGCAACAAGCTCCAGCACAAGCGGATCCTCTACGACGGCACGGCCGGTCGCATCCTGGCCGTGGTGAAGCGCAGCCTCGATGATGAGGACGACCGCAAGATCGAGATCTACGCCGGCAAGCAGGGCAGTGTCACCGACGAGGAGAACGCCGCCGCGCTTGACGGGCATCACGCCTATTGGCGCATGGATACCGGCGCCGACCTCACCGGCAGCGGCCGCAACCTGACCGTCTCCGGTGCCGTGGCCGCTACGCTGTTCGGCTGTCCGGCCGCGACCTTCGACGGTGTCGACGACGGCGCCACGCTGAGCGATCCCTCGACCTGGCTGAACGGTGTCTCCGAGCTCACCCTGCTCGTGGACCTGAAGCACGCTCAGGTAGCGACCGATGCCGGCTTCTACCGGGTCGGCGGCACGGCCAAGGGCGCGGACACCAGCGCGCACTGGACGGCACGGCAGGACGCCGAGTCCAGCTCGGCGAGCCCAATCTCCTACCGCAACTATAACTGCCACTGGAAATTCTCGGGCTCGGTCAACTGCCGGATCGAGGGCGAAGCCGAACGTCTCCAGACGGGCGATGCCGACTGCTTCGCCACCGCCTGGAAGGCCGGGGAAGCGATCGCGCAGTTCTCCCGCGGGACCAAGGAGACCATCGCCTACGCCCAGGTGGCGACCCCTGGCGGCACGCTGGCTGTCCCGGGCGGACCGCTGGCGTTCGGGAATGGCACCCGCGCCTACTGGTCCGGGACGATGGGCCTGGCCCGCATCGCCAAGACCCGACGCTCGGATGCCTGGATCCTGGCCGAGTGCCAAAACCGACTGGCACCGATGGCGCTGCTCGCCAAGGGCGTCATGCGCACCCCGTCCGACACGACGCCGCCCGTGGCGTTCCCGGATGAGGTGCCGATCATCGGCTCGCCGATGTTCATCGAGCCGCTCGGGAACGACACCGGCACCGGCCTGACCATCGTCTCGGCGACTGCGAGCTCCGGCTCGGTCAGCATCGTCAGCAGCGGCACCAGGCTGCTGTTCACGCCGGTCGACCTCGGCAGCGATGCGACGATCACCTACACGGTCCAGGACTCCCTCGGGCGGCGCAGCACGAGCGTCATCGTAGCCCGGGGCATCTCCGTCGTCAGCATCACCGCCGACGCGGCCAATGTGAACGAGGGCGACAGCGGCACGACCGCGGTCACCTTCACCGTCCCCCGCACCGGCAATCTCGACCTCGCCTGCTCGGTGGCCTGGGAAGTCGATCTAAGCGGGCCGCTGTCGGTCGGCTACGACGACTTCGTGGATGGCTCGCCGCCGGTCGACCAGGAGCTGACCTGGGAAGCCGGGGACGGTGCTCCGAAGACGATCACGATCAACATCCAGGGCGACGCCGACGTCGAGCCGGCCGAGACCCTGACCATCCGCCTGTCCGAGCCGGTCAACTGCCGCCTGGGCTCGTCCGAGGCGACGACCACCATCGGCAACGACGACGCCGGCGAGGCCTACCTCGCGGTGGCCGCGGCCTCCTCGACCATCACCGAGGGCAACAGCGGCACCAAGATCCTGCGGTTCGTGGTGGCCCGCTCCGGCGAGACCAGCACTGCCTGCTCGGCGAGCTGGACGCGCACCGGCACGGCGAACAGCACCGACATCACGGCCGGCGGTTCCTCGGGGACGGTCGAGTTCGCGGCCGGCGAGACCGCCCAGAACATCGACTTCACCCTCGCCGGCGACACGACGGTCGAGTCCGACGAGACGGTGATCCTCACCCTCTCCGACCCGGTCGACTGCACGCTGCTGATCTCGTCGGCCACGACGACGATCCTCAACGACGACACCGCGGGCGAAGCGGGCGAGTTCCCGACGCCCTTGCGGACGCTCACGGTCGACAGCTCGAGCGAGCTGACGACGCTGATCAACACGACCAGCGGCACCTTCCCCGCCGCCATCACCATCTCCGGGCCCGACCGGAACGCGCCCTATCGGGCCGGCGACCTGATCGTCCTGAAGAACGGCGCCTACAACAGCTTCACCATCTCGCGCTCGGGCTCGACGGCCAACCCGATCTTCATCAAGGCCGAGAACAAGCTCGGCGTTACGGTCAACGGCACCTGGACGCTGTCGGGCAATAACCTCTCCATCTGGGGCTTCGACTTCAACGGCGCGGATGCCAAGCTCGCCACTTCCGGCGACAGCATCAAGGTTATCCGCTGCAAGGTGCGCGGCATCCGCACGGACGCCACCGCGAGCGGCGGCAAGATTGCCGTCGTCCCGACCGGGCAGGACAACTGGTTCATGTTCTGCGAATGGACGGACATCGACGGGCGCGGCGCTAGCTGCGACAACTCAGGCGCGAAGCCGCTCCGGCCGCTGTTCTATCGCTGCTACTTCCACGACTGGAAGAACCCCCTGTCGGGCTCCAGCGGCAACGGCCGCGAGTGCATCCAGTTCGGCCAATCTCAGGCCCCCGACGGCTCGCCGAATTTCTACGAGATGAAGGGGCGCGCGCTCTACTGCCTGTTCGAGGACGTGTACCAATCTGCTCCAGGCATCGGCGAGCGCGCTCACGATGAGAACGAGCCGCTCTCCAACAAGTGCTCGGGCAACGAGATCACCGGTTGCACCTTCATCCGCTCGAAGAACCTGAACATCCGGTTCGGGACGAACTGCCTCGTCAAGAGCAACTGGATCGGCGCCGGGTCGCAGATCGGCGTCTATGGCGATGACCATGTGATCATCGCCAACAATGCCTCGACCGGAAACTACATCGGCATCTTCAGCGGCAGCCAGTATCAGGATGTCGGCAGCACCGGAGAAAATGCCGGCCTCGCCAGGGTCTATGACGGCAGCAACGACTATCCGGCCTGTCGCCGGGTCAAGTGCATCAGCAACATTGGCGAGCTGCGCGTCGGGCAGAACAACGTCTCGATCACGACCCCGGCGCACCCGAAGGTCAAGGCAAAGAACGTCCGCATCGAGGCACACAGCGGCACGATCAGGACCCAGGTGAACTATAGCGGCTCCTGGGACACGCCGACCTCGGGCTACCTTGAGGAAAACACGACCTACACCACCTCGCCGAGCATGACGGCACCGGCTGCGGTGCAGCTCACGACCGCGGATGTCGGGCTCAACGCCCCGTGGTCTGAGCCGGACAGCGACCCGGGCGGGCCGACGGACAGCTACACGGCAGCCGACGATACCGCTTCAGCCAAGACCGGAACCGGCAACGTCGACATCGACGTCCTGCTCAACGACACCGCCTCCGGTGCGAAGACGCTCATCTCCGTGACGGCGGTGGCTCCGCTCACCTCGGGGCAGGTCAGCATCGCCAACGGCAAGCTCCGGATCGTCAAAACGGGTCTGGCCGCCGGCACCTATCAGGCCACCTACCGCGGCGCGCTGCTCTCGAACACGGCGATCGGCGGCACGGGCACGGCCACGCTGACGCTGACCGACGACGAGCCGCCGCCGCCGCCGGGTGATTTTCCAAAGGAGCCGCCGGCCGCAACCGCCACGCTGCGCGTGCCTGAGGACTATTCGACCATCGCGGCGGCGCTCGCGGCGGCCTCGCCTGGCAACCACATCTCGGTCGCCAACGGCACCTACCGCGAGGAGATCACCAGCGCCAAGAACGGCAGCGCCACGGGATGGATCGTCATCAAGGCGCGCAACCATCTGGGCGCGACGCTCGCCGGCTCGAACACGGCGGACCCCGATGACAGCCTGCCCAAGAGCTGGAAGTTCACCGGCAGCTACATTTGGGTGACCGGGTTCGTCTGCAACAACCCGCAGCACAACAGCCCGAACTTCTACGTCGGCGGCAGGAACAGCTACTACAATTCCGACCGGCCGGAGTACCAGTTCCGGCTGGCCGGGGACAATCTCCGTGTCACCAACTGCCTGATCAACTCGCCCTGCGGCATCGGCATCGCCAACGGCACCAGCGGCGTCACCGTCTGCTACAACACCTTCACCATGAGCCAGACGCCGCGGTGGCCGCAGGCCAACGGCATCTTCATGGGCGTGTTCTCCTATACCTCGCGCGGCCCGGACAATGTCACGATCGCCCGCAACAAGTGGGTGGTCTCGGTCGAGTACGACAAGATCGACGACGACGGCGACGACGGTCGCTACTGCCTCTACACCGGGAACAATGAGCCTCGGGACAACGATGTCGGCAACAATCGCTCGGTGCTGATCGCTGAGAACTTCGTCAACACGACGAATGTTCCGGTTGGCTTCTACTGCAAGCGCGGCTATGAGCTCCGCCGCAACTTCATCCGCGCCGGGGTGGTTGCCTTCAACCTGCGGCACGGTGGCTGCAGCAAGTCCGACGGGACGGTGTTCTCCGGCCTGACCGACGCCAAGCGCGCGCTGATGGTCGGCAATAATTTCGACCGCGGCATCTTCCGGCTCAACGACACCGACCATCTGGTGGTGAGCAACCGCTTCGGCGGGAACGTCGAGCTCTACTATGGCGGCCGCAGGACCGAGGGCACGACCACCTCGAACTATACAATCAGCGGTGTCCCGCCCGGCTGGACCCAGGCTGCCTCGCGCGCGATCTTCGTTGGCAACACTTTCGTCGGCTCGTTCCGCCTTGGCGATGACGAGGGCACCAACGCCAAGAAGTGGAAGGTTTGGGGCGCCGCCGAGCAGACCAAATGGGGAGCAGGCGAGCCTGACCAGGGCGGCACGATCAAGGGTGTGAAGAACTACGCCGCCGGCGTCACGCAGCCGACGCCGGTCCGCGTGACCAATCTCTACGGCGAGGCGACCTCGGCCGCCGGCACCGCCGGCTACCAGGAATTTACCGGCGATGGCGGCTACACCAGCTACCTGACCAGCTACGTCACCCGCGCCGAGCTCGAGACCACCACCGGCTGCGACGACCCATGACCGGCCGCCGCACCGCCTCAGAGCGACACTTCACTGATGTCCAGGCTCAGCGTGCCGACCAGCACGACATGGTCGCCGGTCAGCATGTCGCCGAAGCGGATCACCAGCCCGTCGCCGGCCGCGTTGTAGCCGACGGCGCCGAACTCGGTCTCCACATCGCCAGCGCCGATCTCGCCGTCGTCGTTGGTGTCGAGCGCGTCGAAGGTGGCGAGGCTGTCGCGACCGTCGGCCGCGAGGAAGGAGATCTTGTCGCCCGGACGCCAGTCGAGGACTCTGGCCACGGAGCGGCCTTCGTCCCGCTGGTCGACGATGATCGTGTCCGTCCCCTCGCCCACGGTGAACTCCGCGGTGGCGGTCGCATCCATGCGGACGAGCACGGTGTCATCGCCAGCGCCGGCAGATCCAATCCCGTTGGATCCCTCGAACACCAGGGTGTCGTTGCCGTCGCCGCCGTCCGAGCTGCCGCCCTCGTAGCCGAGGTAGAGGGCATCATTGCCCTTGCCGCCGGCGAGCGTGTTGATCCCGGTCTCGCCGTAGAGGATGTCGTCGCCGGCCATGCCGCTCAGATAGTCGTCGCCGCCACCACCCCAGAGGGTGTCGTCGCCGTTGCCGCCCCAGGCGCGATCGTCGCCGAGCATGGCGTAGATCACGTCATTGCCCTGGCGGCCGTTGATATGATCGCCCTCGAGAAGGTCGGTCGCATAGATCTCCTCGGAACGCCACGATCCCTTGATGTAGAACATAGCCAAGCCCTTCTTCATTCATTGCGCGATCTTGCGCGCCGCCCCGCGGTTCGGGAAGTGAACAAAGTCACAAATCTGCGGAGGACTGGCGCGCTCAAGTGCAGTCGTGACCCAAGCGACACGGCGAGCTTAGGTGCGCGCAGATCGCGTCGCGCGCTCAAGAAGCTTCCGCAGATTAGGCTTTCGTTGTTGTGGAGGTCGAGAGATGGCATCCTCGATCGGCCAGCCGCGCTTCACGCGGATCGCCAGAAGCTTGGCGCATATCCCATGGCGCTCTGCCAAATCAGCCAAGCGAACGTCAGTGCCGTTCATCCTCACGCGAACGGTGCGGCGCGTGTTCCGCATTTGCTCGCCCTGCGTCGCCCATCTGCAATTATCTGGCGAATAGGGGCCGTCATTGTCGCGACGGTCGAGCGTATGCCCTTCAGGGCGTTCGCCCATGTCGGCAACAAAGGCGTGGAAGCTGGACCAGCGCTCGCAGATGCCGATGCCGCGCCCGCCATAATCCGGCCAGTTCGGATTTTTGGGGCTCAAGCACCTCTTCCGCATGTCCGCCCAAGTCCCGTAAAGCGGATGCTTCTCGACGGGCGCTTTAATCCTCGGGGCAGGGCGAGTAGAGTCGTCATCAGCCATCGTCGTGCTCCTATCTCGACGGCGGTTAGCGGCGCGTTGGACTCTGACCAGTCCAACCGCCGCGACATTCTAGGCGTTCTCCTTTTGTCCAGCAAGGCGCACGGGCAAGATCAGCGCCGACGCAACCAAAGGGCCACGGCGTACCCGACCGCCCCGGCAATGGCTGCGGTCACCAGAACGGGCCATGCCTGTGGCTGCATGACCACAAGCGCCAGCACGCCGGCTGTCGCGGCACAGGCGAGCGCAAAGCCGATGTCTGAGTTCATGTTTCCCTCGCGCGGTTGGCGAGGGCTGAGCCGTGGGCGGAACCTACACGAAGGGCCTTCAACATGGAGTGGCCCGACGCGGCGCACGATGCCTTCGTGGGGTT
>ERZ724522.1739-NODE-1739-length-11170-cov-4.476833_pt1 | contig 11170 bp, 22 predicted proteins | sample MGYA00376055_ERZ724522 | MGnify/ENA primary metagenome ERZ724522 (study PRJEB28724, sample SAMN07190884) | wastewater metagenome | isolation source: effluent of sewage treatment plant in Hong Hong | place: Hong Kong | collected 2016-03-17 ... | reverse complement strand
GAAATATATCATATAATTCAACATGCAATTAAAAGTGTTGATGGTGACATTCTTTTCAGGGAATTTCATTCTTTTTATTCAGAGGAACAAATTGTTTTTCAAAACTTGTTTCACTCAACAAGAGATCATTTAGTTAAAACTTTAAATTCTTTAAAATTGGTGTACAAAAATTTACCAATAGTTTTTTATTCTGAAAGTTGAGTAAATTGATATGTTAGATTTAATTATTCCAGGATTTATCGTTGCATTTTTAAACATATTTTTAATGTACAACTTATTTAAAAGTAAAGTTGCTTGGTTTGAGGTCATCCCTCCAGTTATTTCTTCAATTTTTATTGGAGTAATAATGAAATTAATTGTTTCATTTTCTATGACGACAGATTATGAATATCATGGTGGATATGCTGTTAGAATTGAGAACCAAAAAGCTTGGACTGAATGGTATGAAGTTGATGTTGACGATTATTGTACTGATTCTAATGGAAAAAGATATGTATGTGGATCTCACAAAGAAACCAGATATACATATCATCCAGAAACTTGGATGCTTAAAGATTCTAATGGTTATCCTGTTTATATTGATAGTTCTAACTATTACCAAATCAAAAATTATTGGAAATTAAATGAAACTATAGATCCTGGTCATAGTGATGATTATCATCACTATAGTGGAGATGGAAGATTGTTTTATTGTGTTTGGAACAGTGATATGAACACAATTGTTCCAGTAACCACAGAGTGGAGATATACTAACAAAATCCAAGCAGCAGATCAAAGCTTATTTCATTTCAGAGAAGTTTCAAAAGCAGATATTGATTTTTTTCAACTTTATGATTTACCTAAAATATATTCATTTTATAAAATGAATTACATTTCAGGAACTGCTCCTGATGCTTATCTTGCAAATAAAGAACTAGAAATACAGAATGCTCTGCTTGGTAGATCAAAACAGGTTCAAATGAGAATTCTTTTGTTTCAAAACAAAACTGTTGATGCTGCTTTAATGCAAGAAGCATACTGGCAGGGTGGAAATAAAAATGAATTTAATCTGTGTATAGGAATAGATGGAAACAATAACGTTCAATGGGCTAAAGTTTTTTCTTGGTCAGAAGAAGAATTGTTAAAAATTAAAGTGAGAGATTATGTCCAACAAATGGGCAAATTAGATTTAGTAAAAACTGTTGATTTTATGGCTAAAAGTGTTCAATCTGATTTTGTTAGAAAACAATTTAAAGATTTTGATTATTTAGAGCTTAAAATTCCTTTTTGGGCACATGTTACGACTTTTATATTAATTTTAATTGTAACTTTAATGTTTGATTATTATGCAATTACAAACGATGTTAATCATGATGATTTAATTTCTGATTATTTTGGAAATTCCAGTTCTAGATTTCGTTGGAGAAATTACAGATAATTGTTGTTTTTAATTAAAGTTTTTCGTAATTTTTACGATTTAATGTCAAGGGGAAATTTATGGCGAGTACAGAATTATTTATACCAGACAAAATCAAAGTTGGTTTTCAAAAACGTAGTGGAACATACAATGGTATGCTTGCATATGTAATTTATTTTGATAAAAAAGGTGTTTTGAGAAAAGAATTATCTTGGAATAGTTGGCGTGATCAAAAAATTGATGATGTTGAACATGAAAATGTTCCAACTGAAGGTTTTGTGTTAAATAAAAAGGTTGGTGGATATAAGTCTGATTGGAATTATAGATCTGCATACGTTAGAATTTATGATCCAAGAGGATTTGAATTTGAAATTACAATTGAAAATCTTTTGTTTATTCTTGCTGAATGTGATTGCAATAAAGGTAAAGGATTAAGTGGAAAATTTGTATATTCTTGGGATGGTAAGGATTTAGTTTTATTACCAGTTAGTTCTTCAAATTATATTGAATCTCAAAAATACACTAAAAAACAAGAAAATAAAATTGGTGCTAAATCTTTAAAAATTGGAGAATCATATTCAACTAAAGAAAAAGGTAATACGGTTCTTACCTATTTAGGTCATCATAAATATTATGAATCTTTAGATCTTAAAGATAAAGAAAAATCAATAAAGAAAAAACATGTTTTTTCTGATGGTAAAAGCATTATTCACTTTAATAATGTTTCTCACCTTTCTGAAAAAATTTCAGATTATGACGGAAATCTATCAAAGCATTCAGATTTATTGAAAAAACATCCTGGTTTTTGGGAATGGGTTTCTTTTGAATTAAAAGATGTAGTCGATACAAGAAATCAAGCTGGATGTAATTCAGAATATAATAATTATAAAGCATTAAAGATTTCTGATAATAAGTATAATGTATACGTTGCATATACTAAAGAAATTTACTCTTATGAGTTTGAGTTTAAAAATGGTGTTTTGTATTATAGCGATACAATTAGGAAATATATTGATCATCAACCTTATTCATACAGAAGAGTAGAAAATACTTTTTCAAAAATATCATATGATGAATTTAAAAATTATAAAAATAACAATCTATGTTTAGTTGGGACAAAAGCAAATGGTGACCAATATTATATTGGTTGTAAAAATACTATCTATAAATTACAAGGAAAGGTTTAAAAATGTCAGATTTAGATAAAACAACATTGGACTTAATTAAAGATGTTGAAAACAGAAAGAAAGAAATTGCAAGTTTAAAAAGACCAAATTATAAAACAAATTGTACGTTTTGTTGGATTGAAAATGATATTAAGACTTCTTTAAACCTTCATGTGGTAAATGATGTAGAAGTTTTAATATCAATTGTTGCTCATTTAATGAGTGTAGAAGATTATTATCTTAAAGCTGCTAAAGCAATTGGAGTTTCAAAGCCTCAATTGAAAAAATGGCAAGGATTTTTAATTAGTGACTGGATAGAAGATGTAAAAACAAGAATTAATGTTGTTTCTTTGTCGGAAAAGAAAAGAAAGCTTGAATTACTTGAAAATCGTCTTGATAAGATCATATCACCTGAGTTGAAAGCAAAAATGGAATTGGCAGCAATTCAAGACGAACTTTCAGAAAGTTAGTTCACTAAAATTCAAATGTATGTAAAATGTAAGTGTGGTTAGTTTTTATTTTTAATCTTAGTTTTGTTGAAAGGGTATCGTAATGAGCGAATCTGAAGTTGTAAAGAAATCTGCTGGTCGTCCACCAAAATATACTGGTGAAGTTCTTGAAACAATCATTGCGTTGTTGAAAGAAAACACAGTTCTTGGAACACAAAAAATTATGGAAGAAAAGCATGGCAAGAAAATTTGTATGCCAACTTTGCTTAAAATTGGACACGAAAATGGATTGGTGAGAAAACCTGGTGCTCCAAAGAAAGAAAAGAAGAATACTGTTTCAAATATTGAAACAGTAGAAACGCCGTCAGATGCATCAACAGATGCGGCTTGAGTTTGATTGTACAATAAGTTTTTAAAATAACACTTGAAACGCCAGATTGAATCTGGCGTTTCTTTTACTTTTAAAGAAAATTAAATATGACTTTTGAAGATATAACTTCTTATTTAGAAAAATCTAAATACATTTCAAGCAATGTGGTTGAAATGAGTCATTGTTGCAACAACAGCAAATTAACAGTTATTACTGGAAATAATGCTTCTGGAAAAAGTGTTTTAAGAAAAATAATTAGTAATAAGTTTTATGATTCTAAAATAGAATTTATTAATCTAAGTTTAGCAGGACGCTGTGAAATTGGAATTGTTAAAGGAATGATTTACGGAACTGAAACAGATGAATCTAGTGGTTACAACTCTACTAAAAGTGTTTTTACTGCTATTTCAACTGGTTTGAAACGTAATAATCCATTTGTTATTTTTCTGGACGAGCCAGAAATAGGTTGTTCTGATGAATTAATTGCTGCTTTTTGTATACACATTAAAGAAAATATAGAAAAAATGTCAAATTTAGAGCATTTTTTCATAGTAACTCACTCTAAATTTTTAATTGAAAGTTTATTGGAATTTAATCCAAATCATATTCATATGTCAAAGGAATATATTGGATTACATGATTGGTGCAAAAGGAAAATAATTCCTTCTAATTTTGAAGATTTAAAAAAACACTCACACAAACTGTGGAGTGAAATTGAAAAGTTTAAAAATCAAAAATGAATAAAAAAATAATAACCATTATGTTTTCCGTAACAATTATAACATTTTTTGTTTCGTTGATAATTTATTCAATTGCAACTGGTTATTTAAATAATGTATTTACTTATTATTTAATTTCTATTTAGGAGTTTGATTGTGCAAATTAGAATCTTGGTTGGTTGTGTTGATGGCAACGGACCAGCACTTTTTCCAGTAATTGCAGATGTTACTGAAAATCATTATAACAATCAATATCATTATGATGATGCTGAGAATATTATCAGAGAAAATTATGAAGTAGAAGGTCCATTTTGGGTTGTTGATGAATTTGACAATCCAAATAATATTTTTTCTCTCAAATTTGATTGGGATGCAGCAGATCAAATTTGAAGTTTGATTGTACAATGCTTCGTTGTTATGATGTTTCATCCAATTTTAACAGGAGTTAAATTAATGTTTGTCCAAAAAGTTAAAGAATTTGCAGCCTTGCAGGAAAAATATTCTAATTTTGGTGCTTTAAATGATGCTACTGATTATATCTTTCAAGATAGACTCATTAGAATGATGAATAAAGAAGAGTTTTTAACTCCCAAAAATTGGTATCTTGACAATATTCTTGGAAGTTTACTTATTGCAGAAGTACTTACTGAAAAGTTGGTAGAAATTAATAATTGTTATGATCCAAGTTGTGATTCTTTCATTAAAGATTACTGTTGGCGTATTGTGTCTTAATTTTGGAAACAAAAATGTCTGGAAAATACGTTTCTATTTCTAAAGATGAAATGGATCAATTCCTAATTCCTCAAGGATTTTCTTTAATTCAAATTGAAAACACTTTTGAGTTAGTTTACGCTAAAAGAGTGTTTCAAGATGATTTAAAATTATCTTTAAGAATTTATACGGGAATTAACAGTTCTGGTGTTTCCAGAGATGTTGGTGAAGATGCAATTAGAGTTTATCTTTTCATGAAAAAAGAAGACAATTCTATTGTAAAAATTTGTGGTTGTAAAAGAGTTAATCGCATAGAAACTTGGAAAAACAATTTGCAGCAAAGAATTAATTCTTGGAATGATTCATTTCCAAAGCACAAATGTGATTTATGTAAAATGCAATGATTCTCAGAAAAGGATCTAATGGTGATTTTTTGGGATGTTCAAACTTTCCTAATTGTAAATTTACAAAAAAGGCTTCTTAATGTTTTCTCTTTTTAAGAAAAAAGTAGAATTTGTTCTTTTCAGAGAGAGAACAAATTCTTATCTAAGATTAGTTGAATTTTTTCCTAAAAAACAATTGGCACAATGTGATACGATTGTTTTAATTGACAAATATGTTTCACTTCATTTCAATGATTGGATTTTAATTTCAGCAAAGGATAATTTTATGTTAAGTCAAAACAAAAAATTTCGACGTGGCGTGATTGTTATTTCGGTAATTTGTGCATTGTATGTGTTGGCTAGGTTTGGAGTTTTGTAATGATTTTAATCAAATTAATTGTTGATTTATTTTGGTTCTTAGCGATTTTATGTGTTGTGACAATAACGCCAATTATTGTAATTATATTTGAATTGAAAGAGCTTTCAGATTCAAATAAGAAACTGAATTTAACTGAAATTAAAAGAATCTTAAAGTCTTCAATAGGAATTTGATGAAGAAAACAAGTTTTAAAAATTTTTTTGGTGGCACAGTAGCAGATTTTAGTAGATGTGAAATTCCAGATAGAAATCCAGATTATGTATCATTTTCTGGTTCTGCTTATTGGAATAAAGGTAATAAAGTTGTTAGACAAAGTGATCATTGGGGAAATTTAATTTCTTCAAGATGGTTATTAGAAGGAAAAGAGTCTAAAATTTTCACTTGTGCATATTGTTATTATGAAAATTTTAGACCAATCAAAAATATAGATTTTTCCAAAGATTGGGAAATTTTACATCAAGATGATTTTCTTTTTTAATAGAAAGTTTAATCATGTTAGAATTTGCATCAATTTTGTTAATTTTGTCGATTTTAGAAAATCAAGGAAAATATGTTGATTCTACAATAGATTCTTATCATAAAATCAGACAAGAAACAATAATCTTAAAAGAAGAGTTTAAAACCGCATCTGATAGACGGAAAAAGATAATTATTCAAAAAATGGAGTCTCTTAAAGCTAGATTAAGAAAGATAAAAGAATATGACAGAACAAGAAAATATGACAATTAATCAATTGCGATCTTTGGGTTATTCAATAATTGTAATTTCACCAGACGAAATGAAGCCTGTACATTCAAAATTTATTGATAATTTCGGAAAGAAAATTGTAATTTCTTCAATTGAAGAAATTAAAAAAGAATTTAATTCTTCAGGAAATTTACCAAGTGAAAATGACGAATGGGATTTTGAATATGAAGATAATAATATGTTCTTTGAAATAAATGAAGGTGAAGATTTGAACGCATGAAAAATAAAAAAATAAACATTGAAAAAGTGCATTCTGATATTTCAGATTTAACTGGAATTAATAAGATTGAAACTAAAAAAATATTAAAAGATATATTTTTTGTAATTAAAAAATATATTTTAAATGGAAATGGAGTTTCGATTGATAACTTTGGTATATTTATTGTTAAAACTCAAAAAGAAAGAGTTTATTACGATAAAGTAACAAGAGAAAAAAAAAAAAAAAAAAAAAGAAAAGTAGTTAAGTTTAAACCGTGTATAGAATTTAAAAATTCCATGAAAGGGGTTACAAATGAAACCGATTAGTGAAAAAGAACTTGCTCATTTTAAAAATTTTAATAAACTTGCAGTTAAATTCTTAAAGACAAAAGGAATTACTGTTGAATTTGAGCATTTTCGTTGTCTAAAACGTTATGATAATTTCCATGTTTGTAAGACAAAAACATCTTATTACAAATTATTTAAACAAAATAATTTTGGAGATGTCGTCAGTCCAACTGGTGGATTTACTTGGGCTAAATTTAGTTCAAATGGAATTGAAACGATGGTAAAATACAATCACCCAAAGGATAAGGCTTTTTGTAAACTTAAAGCTAACTTTGTGTGTATTAATAAATATTTAAATAACAATGTTGAATTTGAAAGGTGGGTTGAAAATGAATCAAAAAGAAAAAACAGAGCAGAAGAATCAAACAGAACAAGTTCATTTTAAAGGAACAGAATATTCTGAATCATATCCTTGGATTGTAATGGGAATTGGTAATAGCTGGGTGGCATTTAATGCTTTAACTGGTGCCTCCCTTAATCCCCATTCATATGATCCTGAATCAGATGATGGAACAACTGCATATCGTGCCGCTATGACAGATTGTGCTAATTCGAAAAAGTTTAAAATTCAAGTTTGATTTTACAATCTACGTAGAATTATAATAATTTATAGGAAAATTAAAAATGAACAACAAACGATTTATTATTAGATTAAATGATGAAAACTCTCAAATTCCAAAATTTGAAGAAGTAACAGAACTTGTATTTAACAACAGACAATATGCTCTCACAGATAATGGAGAAAAAGCCAGATATCTTCCCGAAGATTATATTGTCGTAAATGGTTCAACAATTGAAAAATGTTCACTTAATTCTGTTTCAAATGATGTTTTATCTATTCTGACAAGAATGTTTAGCGTTCGACCTTTTGATTCAAAAGTTGAAGGTGGATATTTGAAATCTCCAACACATGTAAAATTTAAAAAGGCTAATAGTCAATTTTTAATTGAATTATTAACTGATATTAAATATAGAGTTGCATCATAATGAAAATTGTTATTAAACCATCAGGCAACAATGGTGAATCCAACATATTTGTAAATGACAAATATGTTGGATTCAAGAGTCAAAAAACTGGTAACATTTATTTACAAAGATGTTGCCAGTGTAATTCTGAAAATTATGCACCAGCCGTTCCAAGTGGAATTTGTGCTTTTTGTAATTTTGATGTAAAATCTTTAGAGGAAAATTAAAATGAAATTAAAAATGAAATTAGATGAATTAGTTAAAAATAAAACAATCCAATCTTATAAAATTGATAACATGGATGAAAATGGGAATGTTGGAGAAAAAAGTACCCGTAGAAACTCTGAAGTATTATTCATTGAATTCAATAATGGTGAAACTCTTGATCTTTACACGTTTTGCTCTGGATCTTTAGAAAATACTTGTTTTGATTTATTAGATAATAATGATTAAAAATTGGATTTGAAAACTATACAAAAGAGTCACTTTTAGATTAAAGAAAGATAAAAATGAAATTCGCTTCATTTCCTTCAATTGAAGGATTTCATAATGTTGTAAGATTGGTTAAAGATTATCCGCATTTAGCTGAAAATTCAGTTAAATATAAGGGTAAAATAAAATTGCATGGCACCAACGCTGGAGTGAGAATATTTAATAATGAAGTTCTACCACAATCCAGAACTCAATTTATTGATGAAAAAAACGATAATGCTGGATTTGCAAGATGGGTTAACTCTAATGTTCAATATTGGAAATCTTTATCAATAGACAAAGAAATTACAGTATATGGAGAATGGTGCGGTCCTGGTATCATGAAAGGAACTGCAATTAACAAAATTCCCAAAAAGATTTTTGCTGTATTTGCAATAATGATTGGTTCTGTAAATTCTGAGGAAGAAGAAAATTCTAATATTTTGGTTACAGAACCATCTGAAATTGAAAATATGCTTAAAAATAAGCCAGAAAATGTGTATGTGCTTCCTTGGGAATTAAATACATTTGAGATTTCATTTTTGAAAGATGATCTACAAAGTGTAGTTAATTCCATTAATAAAATTGTACAAAACACTGAACCTTGTGATCCTTGGGTTAAAAAGACCTTTAATGTTGAAGGAATTGCTGAAGGCATTGTTTATTATCCATCTGTTAATGATTTAACAACTAGAAAACTTTTTTCAAATTTTGCCTTTAAAGCAAAGGGAGAAAAACACAAAGTTGTTGCAACAAAGCAATCGGTACAAGTAGATCCAGAAGTAGCTAAATCAATTGATGAATTTGCAAATTTATTTGTAACGTCACAACGTGTAGAACAGGGAAAAGAGTTTGTTGGCGCATATGATATGAAATTAACTGGTAATTTCCTGAAATGGTTTCTTTCCGATGTTAAAAAAGAATCAATTGCAGAATTAGAGGCTTCCCAATTATCTTGGGAAGATGTAAGTTCTGTTGTACAAAATAAAGCGAGATTAATGTTTGTTGCAGAATGTAAGAAAGTTTGATTGTATATCTTTGAAATAAAGAAAGTTATTTTAAATGAAAACTGGCTATAAAGGAACTTACAATCTCACTTGTCGAAATCATAAGTTCGAAATTGGGCAAACTTACGAATTACCACATAAACCAATTATTTGTGAATATGGTTTTCATTATTGCACAAATCCAAAAGATGTTTTGCAATATTATACAATTCAACATGATTTTCGTTTGTTGGAAATTGAAGATCTAAGTGATGAAACTGTTATTGATGGAAATAAATCAGCAACAAACAAAATAAGAATTGTAAGAGAAGTTCTAAAAGAAGAATATTATTCTTTATTTGGAATGATTGATAATGTATTGACGATTAGTTATCCATCTGGATCTTGGAAAAAATTTAAATATGATGAAAGAAATAATTGTATTCGTTATGAAAATTCAACTGGTTATTGGATAAAACATTCATATGATGAACGAAATAATTTAACGCGTACAGAATATTCATATGGTTATTGGATTAAACGTTCATATGATGAACAAAATAATCTGTTAGATTGGGAAGATGGTTTTAATAAAAAATAATATAATAAAAACAATATTTTCTTAATTGGTTTACAAAGTTTGATTTCAATATTTGCATAATGGAAATAATTATGAAACTAGGATATAAAGCTACTTACAATCTTACTTGTCTTGATCATAAGTTCGAAATTGGCAAAACTTATGAATTGCCAAAAAAACCAATTTTGTGTCAATATGGCTTTCATTATTGTGTAAAGCCAAAAGATGTTTTAAACTATTATTCAATTCAACATGATTTTCGACTATTAGAAGTTGAAGATTTAAGTGAAAATACAGTTACTAAATATGATAAATCTGTAACGGATAAGATCCGTATCATAAAAGAAATTCCAAAAGAAGAATATTATTCTTTGTTTAGAATTGTTGATAATGTATTAAATATTGTTTGTTTAGACGGCTATTGTCAAACTTATAAATATGATGAACGAAATAACCAAATTTATTACGAAACATCAGATGGTTTTTGGAAAAAATGTGAATATGATGAAAGAAATAATCTAATTCGTTTTGAAAATTCAACTGGTTATTGGGAAAAATTTGAATTTGATCAAAATAATAATCAGATTTATAACGAAAATTCGACTGGTCGGTGGAGAAAATACGAATTTGATGAACGCAACAATTGTGTTAGTTACAAAAAATCAAATGAATACTGGGAAAAGTCATCATATGATGACAGAAATAATAAAACTAGTTTTGAAAATTCAATTGGTTATTGGATGAAAATCGAATACGATCAAAACAACAATGAAATTAGTTATAAAGATGGTCAAAAATATAATTGATGAAAGAAACAATATGAAAAAAGGATATAAAGCAACATATGATTTTTTTTGCAAAAATCACAAGTTTGAAATTGGTCAAACTTATGAATTGCCAAATAAACCAATTCCTTGCGAATATGGGTTTCATTATTGCGTGAAACCAATTGATGTTTTGGAATATTATTCAATTCAACACAATTTCCGCTTGTTAGAAATTGAAGATTTAAGCGAAGATACAATTATTGAAGGCGATAAATCGGTAACGAATAAGATCAAAATCGTAAGAGAAATTCCAAAAGAAGAATATTATTCTTTGTTTGGTATTGTTGATAATGTATTGAAAATGCTTTATTATGATGTTGGGTGTATGGAATTAAAATTTGAATATAATGAACAAAATAATTGTATTAGTTACAAAAACTCAAATGGTTATTGGGAAAAACGTGAATTTGATGAACGAAATAATTGCATTCGCTTTGAAAACTCTAATGAATATTGGTTAAAACGCTCATATGA
>ERZ724522.1737-NODE-1737-length-11172-cov-4.443465_pt1 | contig 11172 bp, 15 predicted proteins | sample MGYA00376055_ERZ724522 | MGnify/ENA primary metagenome ERZ724522 (study PRJEB28724, sample SAMN07190884) | wastewater metagenome | isolation source: effluent of sewage treatment plant in Hong Hong | place: Hong Kong | collected 2016-03-17 ... | reverse complement strand
TGGATTTAATATATCTCTATTCTAGAGTATAGAAACTAATCCACATATATATATATAATTAAAAATAATTATAAAATATGTAAAATAATTATTGACATTTCCTTAAATTTATGGTATAATATAGTAAAATGAATAATTTATATACTTATATCTTTTATAATTCTGAGTATATGAGTAATAGAAGTTTAAGGGTTCTATTATTTGAGAATGAACTTAATATTTTAAGTAAATTTCTCAAACATAAATTTAATGATTCTAGAACCATAAAAGAAATCAAACAGATAATAAGAGAAGAGTACCCTCCTGCGGATAAGCTCTAATAATTTCTCTGTGAAAGAGATTGGTTCACTGTGGCGAGTGGTTGGCCCCGGCGGTAAATTACTTGATGGCAAGTACAAACTCAAACAACAGGCATTAGCTGCCCTCAAATCTGAGGTTAATAAACTTTTTGAGGAAACTAAGTATGGTTTTCTTAAAGATGTATCTGATTCTATAGAACAAACACTAAACTCACTTAAGGAAGAATTAAATGGCAAAGAAATCAAAATTTCCTCCAATGATGGAGAAGGAACCAATGACTGCAAAGGGAATGATGAAGGACATGAAAATGGACAAAAGTCAACTCAAGAAAATGAAGTCAAAGAAAAAAGTAAAAAAGTAAGAGGACCTAAAGTCAGTTCTACTATTAAAGCTACTATGAGAAGGCATAATATATAATGAAGAAAAAAGGTAAAGGCGGCGGAGGCCGTAAGTGCTAATAGATGGCAAAGAAACCTAGAAACTATAAATCTGAGTATGAGAATTATGGTGGTAAACCTGAGCAAATAAAACGTAGAAGCTCTAGAAATAAGGCCCGTAGGCTTATGGAAAAAGAAGGTCTAGTTCATAAAGGAGATGGTAAAGATGTTGACCATAAATCCTCAAATCCATTAGACAATAGCAGAAACAATCTAAGAGTGCAGGATAGACATGACAACCGCTCCTACCCAAGAACAAAAACTGCTAGAGAAAAAAAGAAAAAAAGATAAGAAAGTACTTAAGCTTTCTGTGTATAAGAATAATCTTCTTAAAGAAGAACAAGAGTTCCAAACTCAAATTTTTACTGATTATTTTAATTCAGTATTAGAAGTAATACCAAGCCCTACTTCTTTTGCTATTGTGGCTTGGGATGATGAATATAAGTCTGCGGCTTTTATAGTCAATCCTAATGATGATGCAGACTTATTCCCTGAAAAAGTAAAAATAATGTTAACTAGAGAATTGGATAAACTAGAGAATGGCAACTCCTAACCTATATAATGGTGCTACTACTAACGTAGACTCAAATATTATTGAGTTTAAGTCAAAAAATGGTATGACTCGCAATCTTACTCTTAGTATCTGGGGTACTTGGGGTACTGCTACTGTGACTTTGTATGGTTCGCATGATGGCATTACTTATAAACCAATTACTAATGGAGTATTTACTGCTGATTATTTTGATAATCTAAATAATTATAAGTTCTCATTTCTTAAGCTTACCATTTCTGGTGCCGGTGGTACTAATCTTAACGCACATATTCAGTAGGTAGTATCTTGGCTATTATATCTGGGATTGTCTCTAATCCTCAAAATCTTACAGCTCTAACAGCTACTTTATCTACTCGTGTTACAACTCCACAAGTAGTTGGTGGTACAGGTACAACTTCCACTTTAACTCTTCAAACGACTACTGGTGCTGGTACTACAAACTCAGCTATTATCTTTAAAGGTGGTAATAATGGCTCTTATGAATTTGCGAGATTTATAGATGTAGGAGCTGGGGCTAGAGGTTCTCTTAATATATCTTGCACTAACTCTGGTGCATCTACTACTGCATTATATCTACAAAATTCAGCTACTGCTACAAGTACCGCTGTAGCTCTTGCATTTAGTTTATCTACTGCAATAACTACAACCAGTGCTTATATACTTGCTACCCGTACTAATTCCCCCGGCGGCGGTGCTACTAAACTAGACATTGTTACTAATAACGGTTCAGGTAACGTAGTAGCTGGTACATTCACTGAAAGTGCTGGATTTGCTGTAGGTAATGCAGCAATTGCAACTAATGCTACTGATGGATTCCTTTGGATGCCATCTTGTGCAGGAACGCCAACTGGCGTACCAGTAACATATACTGGACGTGTTGCAAGTGTTTATGACTCAACTAACAATAAAATTTATGTTTATAATGGTGCTTGGAAAGCCACAGCAGCTCTAACTTAATAGGATTTATGCTCCCACAAGATTTAGATACAAATACATTAAAAAGAATTATAGATGAAAATCTTGGTTCTATCAGTTTAAAAGAAAATAATTTATCTATTACTCATACTGACCATGATATTTTATCTGGTAAAGCTAAAAATACACTAACTACAGAAGTGTCTGTACAGCTTATTAAAGGACATATTGAAAGTCTTAAAAGTGATGTAAAGATTCTGGAATCTGTAATTAATAATTGGAATTATATTTTAGAAAAGGCCACTGTTTAATGTCTATAACCCGTAAAGAAGTAAGACGTATTGTTGACGAAATGAGGGAGAATCAAGACCTCGAAGGAGCAGCAATTCCTTATGGTAGTGTAACACCTACTTTTATTAATCAAAGATACTTTGATACCCGTACTTCTAAAGCATATAGGGCTACCGGTCTTACAACTTCTTCATGGGTTCTGGATTCTCCTGTGCAACCAATTGGTGCTATGAAAGCTATTCTTCTTGGGGATTCTATTACATCAATTATGGGTAACTACTCTTCAGGTTCTTATATCTGGGCTGAAACTCGTTGGTTTAACGTAATGCAATGGAAGCTTGGATATCCTTTTATATTTAACCAAGCTGCTGACTTTACTCTTGATGCTCGTATCGGCCATAACGCCGGTGTAAATGGTGACACAACCACTCAGATGTTAGCTCGTCTTGAGACTGATGTTCTTGCTAAAAATCCTGATATTGTATTTATACTAGCTGGTACTAATGACTTAGCTAACTCTGCTATAACTGATACTACTGTTATTACTAATTTACAAACTATGTATGAAAAGATTCTTTCTACTGGTGCTGCTGTAGTTGCTATCCCTATTCTGCCACGTAACTCTTCATCTGATTGGCCAAATGCTAACCAACGCAAAAGACATCTTAAAGTAAATGCTTGGATTAAACAATATTGCCGTAATAAGAAAGGTATGATTTACCTTGATTTGGCAAGTCCAATCACTAATACTTCTGGTGAAATGAATACTCTATATTCAAATGATGGTCTCCACCCTAATACTCTTGGTGGTTGGGTAATGGGCCTTGCTGCATATAACCAAATGCAATACGCCTTACCTAAATTATTTGATAATGGTCTTTATAATCCAACTGATGACTATGATGCAACTTATAATCAATATGGTAATCTGGTAAACGGGGATTTCTCAGGTACTGGTGGTACTAAGACTGGTTCTCAGGTATCTGGTACAGTTCCTGATAGCTGGATTCTTGTACAAACAGGAACTCCGGTATCGTCTGTAGCATCTTCTATTACCACTCGTTCAGATGGTAAACCGGGGGCTGCTGTACAACTTAGATATACTACAACTGGTTCATTAGGTTCTACTGCTGAAGAATTTGCTTTCCGTACTGCTTCCAGTTCTACTGGTGTAGTAACTGGTGAATATTATCAATTAGAAATGGATATTGAACTCACTCAATCTACAGGTGGTTCTACTCCTCTTCTAGGTTTTTCTCTACAATTAGTAGATGTAGCTAATAGTAAATATGCTAATATGGGTTCTAACCCTGCCGCCAACTCCTATATAACAGATTCAAATACTGGTATTATGACTGTAAGAACTCCTCCTTTTAAAGCGCTTACAGGGGCTTCATTTGCAGCCTATCTATATATGAAGGTTAATAATCAAGCAAGTTCTGGTACTGTAGATGTTAAAGTATCTAGAGCGAAGTTGTATCGTCTACCAACAGCTCCGGATTTTAACTAATGATTGAATTGATTAAAGGAGGATTAACTCTTCCAATTGATTCTAAAGGTAAATCTACAGATACTGCTCAGTATATAAAAGAATTACCTTCAGGATATGCTAAATCTCCTTATTTTTGGTATGATTTATCTGACCAATCGTTAGTATTTGAGGCACCCGTAGAGGGGGCAACTACTTCTGGGTCACACTATTGCCGTTCTGAACTTGGTGGAAGCTTTGCTAAATGGTATTTAGATAAAAATCATAGATTATCTGCTACAGTTAAAGTCTTAGAAGTTCCTAAAAAGACTACAGGTGTTGAGGGTAAGATTGTTATCGGTCAAATTCATGGTCCTAATGACGAATTATGTCGTTTATACTATGAAAAAGGTAAAATCTACTATGTAGATGATAAATATGGTTCTAAAAAAGCTGAAACTAAGCTTGAGTTGAAGAATAAAGCTGGACAAACCACTAAAATTCCTCTTGGGGATGAGTTTAGCTACTTAATTGATATTAAAAACAAGGTTTTAACTGTATCTGTAGTATATAATGATGAAGTTTACAGTTCTTCTCAGAAAATTGGTTCATTCTGGACTAAGAAATACTTCTATTTCAAAGCTGGAGTATATCTTGGTGTAGGAAAACCTAATTCTGGCGCAGGTACTGAGGGATATGGTAAGGGTAAAGTCAAATTCTACTATTTAAAAGAGTTACATGGCACATAATTTAACAGATAAACAAAAAGCTTTTATTGATATCTACTTTGACCTCTTGGATGAGCCGTTTCCTAATAATCATAAACGTATGGAAGAAGCTAAACGTAGAGCAGGTTATGCTGAAGGTTCTAAAGTACACACAATTTTGCAGGGCGTAAGCAAAGAAGTGATTGAAAAATCATTTGAATGGGCGGCTCTGCACCTGCCACAAGCATTACATGGCGTTATTAATGTGATTGATAATCCAACAATGCCGGGGGCCAAGAACTTGATAGCAGCCGCAGCCACCATTATGGATAGAGGCGGATTAGCAAAATCAGAAAAACTTAATATTGAAACTGAAAGCTCTAATGCAATTTTAATCTTGCCAGCAAAAGAGCCTATTAAACTTAAAGAGGATGAATAAATGGCACACTTTGTATCTGCAAAAGAAATTGCAAGAAAACTTAACTTAAGCCCACAGCAGCTTACTAGTTTAGAAAGTCTTTCTACAACTGAACTAGCTTGGCTTGATGGTATTATAGCAGGGACTGCTTCTGCATCAAAAGCAGTAGTTCTTGATTCAAACCGAGATATTAGTAACTTACGCATTGTAACTACTACTACACTTAATGCTGGTACATCTATTCAACAAGATGGTGTAACACTATCTGCTGTGAAATGGGTGGATGTAACTGTAACTGCTGCACTACTTGATGGTGGTGGCTCAGTTAACGTTATTGCAGGTGTATCTGGAGATACTTATAAGATTCGTAATATTCGTCTTGTAGGTGGGGGTACTAACTTTGCGGCAGGTGGTAATAGAAATATTTCTCTTACTGATGGTACTACGACTTGGACTACTATTGCAAACGCTGATATTGAAGCTGCTCCAACAGCTACTTTAGCATGGGGGGATACTAAAGTTCCGTTCCTAACAGGTACTTCAGATACTGCATCTGTATCTGGTCAGGCAATCCGGTTTGCTTATTCGGGAGGTACAACTGACCACTCAGGTACTGGCTCAATTAAATTCTCAGTACAGATTGAGAAAGTATCCTAAATAAATTAACATACGGCCTTCCAGTAGAGGCTAAACAAGGTGGTAAAGCACCATTTGGTTATATACTGGAAGGTTCCTCGTATATACCTGTAGATGAACATCTAAGGTTATTACTAGAGGCTAAAGAACTATGGTTTGCTGGTTCAATGAGTCTAAGAGAATTAGCAGATTATATTAATTCTAAAATTAATATTAAACTTAGTCCAGAAGGATTAAGAAAAATCTTCAAAGAAAGAGCACCTCATAAAATTATTAATGAGCCTCTGGAAAAAAGAGAAGAATATTGGATGAATTTGGAAAAATAAATCTTCCTATTGTTAAACAACATTCTTTAAAAGATGTTGAAAAACAAGTAAAGAAAGTTATAGAAGTTAAAGAAAATATAACACTTTCTAACAGTAGAAAAAAAGCTAATAAGATGATTAATGATATAGTAGGAGACATCTCTCATATTGTATCTAGTGATGTTATAGAAGCTTTTAGTCCTGAAGTCAAGGAAATAGTAGATAATAAAGTTAAAATCTTTATTCCTGATGATGGCTTAGAAGAAATGTATCCAGAACGTATTCCAGGGCCTCAGACTAGATTTCTTCAATCAGATGAATATGAAGTCTTATTTGCTGGTGGACGTGGTTCTGGTAAATCTATAGCTCTTATTGTAGACCCGCTTAGGTTCTGTCATAAGAAAAAGTTTAAAGCTCTTATTATTCGTAAGACTATGCCTGAACTTAGGGAGCTTATTGGTAGAGCTAAAGATATCTATCCTCAAGCATTCCCCGGTTGTAAGTGGAAAGAACAAGAGAAATTATTTGAATTTCCATCTGGAGCAAGAATAGAATTTGGTTATTGTGATAACGTAGATGATGCTGAAAGATATCGTGGTCAAGAATATACTTGGTTAGGTATAGATGAAATATCTCAATATGCTACTGATGAGATTCTAGAGAAACTTTCTAGGTCTATTCGTACTACAGACCCAGAATTAAAGTGTTTTATTAGAGCTACTACGAACCCCTCCGGTGCTGGGGTTTTATGGGTAAAGAAAAGATGGATTGATGCTGGTCCAGCAGATACCACTATTCAACAAACTTATGATACTGCTCTTGGTAAAATGTCTGTTACTAGAAAATGGATTCATTCTACAGTATTAGATAACCCTACTCTTCTCAAAGCTAACCCTCAATACTTGGTAACGCTTGCCTCTATTGAGAATAAAGCTCTTAGAAAACAATGGTTGGATGGAACTTGGGATGCTATTGAAGGTTTAGCATTTAATGAATTTAAGCCTTCTACACATGTTATAGAACCATTTCCAATACCAAGACATTGGTATAAATTTAGAGCAGCAGATTGGGGGTATAACCCCGGGATGGCTGTTTGTCTCTGGTTTGCAAAAGACCCTAGTACAGGAAATCTCTATGTATATAGAGAATTAGCTGTAAACGGTAAAGATGTTGCAGCTAATGAACGTCTTACAGCAGATAAATTTGCTTGGAAGATTATGGAAATGGAAGAATCTGAGTATATTCAGTTTGGAGTATTAGATGGTTCCGCATGGGCTGAGAGAGGCCAAGTAGGTGATTCTGTAGGTGATACTATGCTTAATCTAGGTTGTAGTTGGATTCCAGCAGATAGGTCTAAAGGTTCAAGAATATCTGGTAAACATTTAATACACTCCTATTTAGCTATAGATGTTAATACTAATGAGCCAAGAGTTAAAATATTTAATACTTGTTCTCAGATAATTAAAGAGATGCAACACTTAACTTTAGACCCTAATGATAAAGAAGATGTTGATACTAAATTAGAGGACCATGCTTATGATGCTTTCAGATATGGTATTTTAACACAACCAACAATATATGACGGATACGAACCATTCGATAATAGAAGAGAACGTAAGCCAGTTTTAATAAATACAAAATACGGATTTTAGTCCTTGGTAGAAAATTTAGATAACTTTGCCCCTCAAGCAGAAATACCATTAGTTGAAGGTATTAAAGCAGATGAAAAAGCAGTGGATAAGCAGATGGCTAAATCAAGTTTTATCTCTTTTGTTAGAGAAAAATTTGCAATTGCTAGGGATGGTAAATATGTCACTGAACAAAAAGCTTTAGAAGCTTTCAGAGCTTGGAGAGGTGAATTATCTCAAGAGGAAGAAGAAGCAATTTCTAAGATTGAGGAGCATACTGGGTATCCATCTCCAAGAATCTTTATTAAGATAACTAAAACTAAAGTACAGGCAGCTTATAGCCAACTTCTAGAGATTCTATTAGCTAATAATAAATTCCCTATTGGGATAGAGCCTACTGAAGTACCTGAAGGTGTACCAGAAAAAGCTACTATTGTTAATTCTGACCAAGAGGCAATTGTAGACCCTTATGGATATGCTGGTGATGGAGAGGATATGGCTCCGGGGGATACTTGGTATTCTAGGCTTAAAAATAAATTATCTGGTGCTGGTAAATCGGTTATAGCGACTCCTAGTTTAGATAAGACTAAAATGCCCCAGATTTATCCTGCTGAAGAATCAGCAAGAGCTGCTGAAAAAGTAATTCATGACCAATTAGAAGAATCTGATGCAGAATTTGCTCTCCGTAGAGCGTTATTAGATTGTTGTATATTAGGTTCTGGTGTTATTAAAGGACCATTTAATTCTTTTAAGACTAAGCACATTTGGGAAGAGACTGATACAGATGAGAATCTATATTCTACTGAAGAGGCATTAACTCCAGTAATTTCCCATGTAATGTTTTGGAATATTTATCCAGACCCGGGTGCTAAAAAGATAGATGAATGTGAATTTGTAATTGAAAGACATTTATACTCACGTAATCAAGTAAGGAAGCTCGCTGACTTTCCTATGTTTGATAAGAATGCTATTAAAAGAATTATAAGTCGTTCTCCAACAGTATATACTAATGAAAATTGGGAAACTATAGCTCAAGATAATAATAACAATAAATATGGTAGATATGAATTGTTAGAGTTCTGGGGCTTTATGGACGAAGAGTTAGCTAAACGACTTGACCTTGATTATGATGAAGAATCTGATGTAGTTCTTGGTGAAGTTTTAGTTAATGGATGGATTTGTGATGATGAAGTTCTTAAACTTGTAGTCAATCCCTTTGAACCTCAAAGATATCCATATATGATTTTCCCATATGAGGAACATCCAAATCAATTATGGGGTATCGGTGTTCCTGAGAATATGGAAGATGTGCAAGGGATTATGAACGCCCATATGCGTATGGCTGTAGAGAATCTTCGACTTGCTGGTAATTTAGTATTTGAAGTTAACGAAAATCAGCTTAAACCCGGTCAAGAAATGAATATTTGGCCCGGTAAGATATTTCGTAAACAAGGTGGTGCTCCAGGACAAAGTATCTTTGCTTTACAGTTTCCGAATGTAGCTACAAGCCACTTTCAGATGTTTGATAAAGCAAGACAACTTGCTGATGAAGCTACAGGTATACCTAGTTTTAGTCACGGTTCAACAGGTGTAACAGGTACAGGCAGAACTGCTGCTGGTATGTCTATGCTTATGTCTGCTGCTGCTATGAATATTAAATCAGTAGTTAAGAATATAGACCACTATTTACTTATGCCTCTTGGTAGAGCTATGTATTATTGGAACAGACAGTTCAACTTTAAAGACTTTAAAATTAAAGGTGATATTCGTATTGTTGCTAAAGGTACAGCATCTCTTATGCAAAGAGAGGTTCTTACTCAAAGACTTATTACTCTGCTTCAGGTTGCAGGTGGAAATCAGCTCACAGCTCCATTTCTTAATGCTCCTGAAATACTTAAACAGATTTCTATTAACATGGGCTTAGACCCTGATAAAGTAGTAAATGACCCAGACAAAGCTATGCTTTATGCTGAAATGCTACAAAAAACACAAGGAATGACTAATGGCAATACCGGTTCTCTTCCCCAAGGAAATAGCCCTGACTCTCAGGCCGCTTTTGGACAATCTCAAGGCCAAGGAAGCATTACTCCTAATGCTGGATTATCTGGAGAAACAGGGCAGCAAGGAGCTGGTGGCGGAGGAATCGGAGTCGGAAATGTACCGCAAACAGGGGAGCCTTCGTTTACTGGGTAATCTTAAAGAGTTTGAACAAAGAATAAAAGATGGCATCATATAATAACTTTACACCTGCTGCTCTACCAAATGTTGCTGCTACTGCGGTAAATCCTCCTGCGGCCCCTCCTAGCGTATATAATCCTAACTTTACTCCTCCTTCTGGAGCAAGTACAGGAACACAAGTACAGCAAGGAAGTTCTAGTGGAGGTGGAATTGGTAATGTAACTAATTTTTTACCTACAAGAGGCATTACTTCGGGTATTAATAATATTGGTGGTAGTCTAGGTTTTGGTACTCAAGCTGCTGCACCTGCTGGATTTGTAGGTCCTATGCCTATGACTGGAACTTTAACTAATGTACCTTTATCTGGTGTATTAGGTGGGGCTGGTGTCGGGGGTATTGTAGGGGCTTTGAACCCTCTTGCTGGCGGCTCTACTGCTGGTAATGTGGGGGGTATGGTTGGCGGTGCTTTGGGGGCTGCTTTAGGATTTGGTTTACCGGGGCAAGTTGTAGGTAGTTTCCTTGGTTCTAGTATTGGAGGTATATTTGGTAAAAAGAAACCGGGTGTTCACCTTTCAGAGTTTCAAACTGGTGTTCTTTCAGGTAATAATTATACTGGAGCTACTGGTTTTACTAGCAAAAGGGCAGATAAGTCACAAGCTGAATCTGTACACAGTGATTTTACTAACTACCTTAATGATATTGGTACTAAATATGGACTAGATTTTACTGGTTCTGCATTTAGAGGTGGATTTAATGATTTAAGGCAAGGTGGTTGGTTTTTAGCAGCTAAGAATGATTTATCTAAAGGGGACCCAGATGTAAATCCTGATGCATGGACTAATTATAAATTTGACCCAGAAGGTAAAGATAAATATAAAACTTACGCTCAGGTAGCAGGACAAATGTTAGCTTCTCAGGGTAAATTAACTAAGGAATTAGCGGATAAATTGATTGCTGATACTCAAGAACGAATGACTGCTGAGCAATTAAATGGTGCAGGGCTAGGTGGTAAACAACCTGTAATTCCTAATGCTAATCCTTCTGGAAAAGAAGATTTTAATACCTTTTTAGCTAGATATAGAGCAGGTAATTTAGATGCTGGCCCAGTTACTTCAGCTAGAGATATTCCACCTGTATTCGGTGCAGTACAAACTAAAACTGATGCAAATGCTCCTGCTGGACAGTATGTTCCCGGAGCTAATAAAGCAGAAAACAACCCACTATTATATATGGCTTAATTTATGTCTAGTCAAATGCCGCCACAACAACCACAAATGCCACAGGGTATGGAGCCAATGAGTCAAGACCCTACCTCTATTCGTCCATCTGTTCCTGA
>ERZ724522.1736-NODE-1736-length-11174-cov-16.530174_pt1 | contig 11174 bp, 10 predicted proteins | sample MGYA00376055_ERZ724522 | MGnify/ENA primary metagenome ERZ724522 (study PRJEB28724, sample SAMN07190884) | wastewater metagenome | isolation source: effluent of sewage treatment plant in Hong Hong | place: Hong Kong | collected 2016-03-17 ... | reverse complement strand
TTATCGAGAACAATGGGACGGTTGAAGAATTGCACAAACGCATAGAGGAGGTCTTAGAAAGTCTCCGATAAGCGTATTTTGTCTATATTTACTGACATATATACTTGACAATAATTTGTATATAAGATATTATCCGCGTAGAAAAATAAAAAGGTGTTTCAGATCGTATTCGCACCTTCCCAATTCGTGTGTTCGCCGACAGTGGCGTTCTGCGTGGGAAGGTTTTTTGATACATTCCCGACACAGAACGTCATTGGGGCGTTCGCTTAAAGACCCAAGGAGGTCTGTCATGAAAAAGTTACTCGCAACAGCGGTTGTTTTATTGTCGTTTTCAGGGGCGGTTTTCGCTCAGACCAACACAAGTTCGGATGAGTTCCTGTCCGAACATCGCATGGTTCAGGAAGTGAATAAGAGTGTAGCGGTACGTCTGGGGGATGGAGCTCCTTCGCAGCTCTTTACATATCAAGGTATTGGCGAAGCGTACAAGTACGAAGATGAATTATGTGCGTATGGCGGGTATCCGACGCAGGACGATATGGGATCACTCTTGACTGATCCGTCAGTCCAACTCGTGACTGAGGATGGACCGCTGGCAATTCTTCATTGCGAGAACCCGAAAAAAGATATCATCGTTCGCGTCAAGAGAGAGTCGTACCGAGAACTTCTCTTGGCGTATGCCGCTCCAGATGGATCGGCGATTAAAAAGGGTGACAATATGTTCTCGGTTAGGATGTCGAGCTGGCCAACGCCTAGCAGTTTCTGGCATGCGGGAATCGTGCTGGAAGCGGCGTACGTGGTCGTTGCAAACGAGACGGCCGGAATCAGATTGATCGACAATGGAGCCGAAGTAATTCTACAGATGTCCCGGGACAATCTTTTGAATCTGACAGGATGGGGACAAGAAGATTTGAAGTGTAATAGCCAGGACAGCCAGACGGTGTCTTTGATGATTCCATTGAAGTGGCCAGACTATTTCCCTGGTGATACGGGGAATATCTATGTCTCCGCGTTGTTCAGGGCTTTATTGGACAACACAGTTGTCCTTAATGTTCATCGATATCGAGTAGGGCCAGGGTTCTGCCAGGAGGGTCTTTACGAGGTGATTGTCCCTCTGCTTCCCGGCTCCAACTGAAATGAAGAGAAAAGAGAATAGAGCGGTGTATTTTGGGCAAGGAGAGCGTGTAATAGCTTTCCTTGCCCATATTTTTATAAAGAAGTTTACTTTTGAGGAGAATTTTGTTTATATAAATGAAGAGATGCTTGGGAGGGTCGACTCTTCTTGACGGGGTATACTTTTGTTTCTTGCTATGAAATACATTCCAGTTATTGGCATGGAGGTGCATGTCGAACTCAAAACGAAGTCGAAGATGTTTTGCTCGTGTCCAAACGGGCAGGGACTTGAGAAAGAGCCGAATACGCATATTTGTCCTGTGTGCACGGGGCAGCCTGGGACGCTGCCGGTACCGAATCGCGCTGCGATCGAATCGGTGCAGCGAGCGGGGATTGCGCTTGGTTGCTCGCTTCGTCTTGAGTCGAAATTCGATAGGAAGAACTATTTTTACCCCGACCTTCCGAAGGGGTACCAGATATCGCAATATGATAAGCCATTGTGTGAGGCGGGCGCGCTTGCGATTGATGGCAAGACATTTCGTATCACGCGCATTCACCTCGAAGAGGATACAGGGAAACTGTCTCACGCGGCGGGCGGCGGAGCAACGCTTGTTGATTTCAATCGTGCCGGCGTACCGCTTATGGAGCTTGTGACGGAGCCGGACTTCGAGAGCGGCAAGGAGGCGCGCGCTTTCTGCCAGCGGCTCCGGCAAATTCTCCGCTTTATTGACATTTCGGATGCGGATATGGAGAGAGGGCAGATGCGGTGCGAGGTGAATATTTCTCTCTACAGAGAGGGTGCGGATCGATTGAGCGGGACGAAAGTCGAAATAAAAAATCTCAACTCGTTTCGTTCGGTTGAACGCGCGGCGGACTATGAGATTGCTCGGCAAGGCGAAGTGCTGCAGGCGGGGAAAAAGGTGGTGCAGGAAACGCGCGGATGGGACGATGCGCGCGGATCGACGGTGTCTCAGCGAGTGAAGGAGTCGGCGCATGATTATCGGTACTTTCCGGAGCCGGATATTCCCGCGCTGGTCTTTTCCGAAGCGTATGTTGATCAACTTCGTCGGAGCCTCCCGGAGCTTCCCGATGCAAAAGAAATGCGATTCGCGGAAGAATATGGATTACCGAAAGCGGATGCTGTTTCGCTTGTTTCCGAATCGGATATCGCGGACTACTTCGAACGAGTGGCGAGCGAACTCTTGGAGAAGAAGGCGTCCGGAGAAACGAAGAGTGATCCGAAGAAACTCTTGAAGCTGGCGGCAAATTATTTTTTGACCGAAATGCGCAAGTTCCTTTCGGAACACGGGAACGATATGCGGAGCGTCCCAGTGACACCGGAGAATTATGCGGAATTTATCGGGTTGGTGGCGGACGGCGTGGTTAACTCGAGCGGCGCACAAGCTGTGCTTGCCGAGATGATGAAGGGCGGTGACAGTGATCCGTCGCATATCGTCGAGCGTCTCGGGCTCATGCAGACGCACGACGAGTCATCTATCGGCGTCTTTGTTGAAGAGGTGATTGCTGCGAATCAAAAGTCGGTCGAGGACTATCGCGGCGGCAAAGAAAACGCGCTGCAGTTCCTTGTGGGTCAAGTCATGAAACTTTCCAAAGGCAAGGCGAATCCGGAAATGGCACGCGAAATGCTTCTCAAGAAACTGAAATCGTAGCCGCTTGACAGAATTTTTTGTAGGCGTACAATGATCGCTAATGAATCCGAAACGAAAAATTTGCGGAAATAGTTTTTTGAAAGCGTGAAAGTCGCCCATTGGGGCGATTTTTTTGTGCCTTAACAACTTTGAATTTTTGTTTGGATGGGAACCGGAGGTGGATGTATGACTGATTTTCGTGAAGTGCTTGCTCTGCTGCTTGGCGGGGAAGAACATGTGCCGCTTGAATTTCCGGAGTTTCAACCGAATATCTGGTGGCACGAGCGTATGGATACCCTTTCCTATCTAACGCGAGATTGTTCGTATGTTCGAGAATCGTTTGGGTGGTATTTCTCGGTACTTTTGGCAGGAGGGCATAAAGAGAAATTTGTCGGTGTCGTTATCGAACCTTTTAGTGTGTGGATAGATATCATCCGAAAGACCTATCCGGGTATCGGTATCGACGGAAGAGATTTTCCACTCTGGCCACTCATCGAGCTCGCAACCGGCAAAGATTGCCTCTTTCCTCGAGTGTCGCAAAGAAGGGTTCGCGCTACGCTCTCAAAGATTCACGAATTCGTCGGTATCGTCACAATTCCGTTTCAAGTACTGCAGGAGGTTCGTCATGTTTGCAAAACAGTGTCCATTGCTGCAGAATGTCAATCTTCAAGGAGTCTGTGATTATCCGGATTTGCTCGAAAAATTTCCTGCTCGTATGCGTGAGAAATGTGCCGACGGAGGTCAATGTTTGCTTCGACATGTGAAAGTTCTTGGATCGGATGATGCCGGAGAAGGCATTAATATTGTTCAAGCACGGGAATTAACTCGGGAATATTCTCATCGAGGTCAGAGTATTCCTTCTCAATGCATAGATACGAGTATATGGTGGCATATTCGCAGTTTAGCTGTTCCATGATGGGATGTGCGGAAAATATGCACAAACAAAAGCTCGGCATACCGCAGTATGTCGAGCCGATTTTTTTTGGTTTGCTTGCCCTTCTCGAGATTCACTCGAATGGGATTTTGAGAACAACTCCGACGTTTGAGTGCGACGCTTTTATGGAGAGTGAAGAATCTTTTCCAATGGGTATGGAGAATGAGGGGCGACTATTCGCATATGTCGTTATCCGTAGTTGCCCAAGGTCAATGTTCTTGTAGGGAATTGATGTCTCGTCCCGCTTGGTTTCCAAGGAGGAGGGCAGTGCATTTTCTCTTGGTTGGGAATTGAGGACCTGAGGATCTGCCAGTGCTTGAAAGGCGATTATCAAGAGTGTTGCAGCAAAGGTAGGCGCAATTGCAGACTTGGTCATGATTTCTCTCCAAAGGAAGAGGCTGAACGAATAAATACGGCGTGAAGAACTGTCGTGTACGCTAACGGGTTTGCAGTGTATTGTCAAACGGCACTTTTTTCTTTCATGAACGCGCTGATTTTTTGGAAGGCTTCTTCTCCTGTCTCGACGACCGTGAGTGGCGCACCGAGCTTTTGCCATCTGCGGATCCAAGTCATCTGGCGTTTGGCATAGTGGATACTGTCGAAAGAGAGGCGCTCTTTCATGTCTTGTTCGTTCACCATACCTCGGAAGAATCGGGATATCCACCGGTATTCGAGTCCAAAGGCATCGAGACGCTCCCAAGAGACGCCGCTTTTGTGGAGGTGTTCAACTTCCGCGATCATTCCCTGATCGAAACGCGCATCGAGCCGGGCTCGTATCCGTGCGTCGAGAATATCCTTTGGCGGACAGAGAGCGAGGATATATGGTTGAATGGTTTTCCGGTCAAATGGTTGTTCGCTTTTCGGATTCAGATTCTTCTCTTCCTGATTCCTTGCTTGATTCTTGATTCCTGATTCTTGATTCCCATTTTCCGCTATCTCTATCGCGCGGATCAGTCGCCGGGGGTTTTTCTGGTCGATTGTTTCGGCGCGTGCCGGGTCGAGCAGTTGAAGTCTCTCAAAAAGTTCTTCGGGGGTTTTCTCTGAAAGTTCCGCGCGGAGAGCTGGGTTGGGCGGGATATCGGGGATGTTTTGGTGTTCAACGAGCGCTTGAATCCAAAACCCCGTGCCGCCGCAGACGATGGGGAGTTTGCCGCGGCTTGCAATGTCGCCGAGTGCCGTGCGCGCATCGCGGAGGAAATGCGAAATATTGTAGTCGTCGTTCGGATCCGCGACATCGAGAAGGTGATGGGGGATTCCTTCGGAAAGATAGGGCTCTCGAGTTACGAATTTCGAATCACGAATTACGGTGGGGGAGCGATATTGTTCTTCCGCACCCCGTACGTCGTACCTCGTGCTTCGTCGCACGTTGTCTCTCGGGACTTTTCCGCTTCCGATATCCATACCGCGATACACCTGCCGGCTGTCGGCGGAGATGATCTCGCCGTTCCACCGCTTGGCGACATCAATCGCCAGCGCCGACTTTCCCGACGAAGTTGGTCCGAGGATGACAAGGAGCTTCCTTGATAATATTGACATATAGTCGATTATATGCTATATAAATATTCGGATGTACCTGTGCCACTTTACCGCTTCTAGACAGGTATATTTGGCAGTTCTTTCAAATTCCGAACAATTGAGGGTTGAAGCTATGTATGTTCCTTCAAATGCAATGACTAGGTTTTGGCAACTCTACATTATTATCGCGATACTGGTAGTATGTCCAGTTGTTCCTTGTAGTGCAAATCAGTTTTCTCCGATGCTGCCGGATAAAGAAAATATTTTTCTCCAGGGGCTTTTGCAAAGTGGAAAGTTCGAAGAAATGGATAGCTATTTATCTTCGTCAATTTCCTACTACGAAGATCAGGTAGCTGCGCAGGATAAAATCATTGAGAGCAACTCTGGTCAGAGTTCGACAGAACGAAAGATCGCAGATGCTCGTGCTCAATTGACTCGCTGCCTGAATTTTCTGTACATTGCGGAAAAGCTTGAGTTTCGTGCGAAACTAGCGGAATTACTACTGCGACAGGAGGATGCTGATCGGTACTTTGACGAAATGGTGAAGGCTCACGATAAAGCACTCGAAGCGCGTGGTGTTTCGCATCAATTGATAAAAGAGATAAAGGCGGAGGCACCAAAATAGTGTTTGTGAAATTGTGGTAAGCTGGAAAAATATCCCGGGATATGGAAACATATCTCGGGTTTTTTATACGAAAAACGCTTCATCTTATTTCTAGTTTTGGATTGCTGCCTTTCAATGCCTCAACTATTTCCGATGTCTCATCAACAGAAAACGCGGTCTCTATTGTTTTTCCGCGGAGACGGATGCAGACTTTTGTGTCTCCTTTGGGAAGATGCTTCAGGGTTTCGGCGAGGTGTTCGAGTGTTTTTTCGGTGGCGGTGTCGTCGAGCGCGATGATGATGTTTTTGTTTTGAAGGGTTTGATTGTTGGATGGCTGAATGGCTGAATGGTTTGATGGTTGAATAGTTTTTGCTTCCTCGTTGTTTGTTGTCAGTTGTTTGTTGTCAGTTGTTTGTTGCGGGTTGTGAGTTGCCTCTCGCTCTTTGCCTGATTCTTTATTCTTTATTCCTAATTCTCCTGCTTGTTCTCTCGATTGCCCATACTTCTTCCGGGTGAGGAGTGCGCGTTGCCAAGTTTCTATCTCTTGTGGTGAGAGGCGGTCGGCGCGCTCGACCATAATCTTTGGCGAGCCGTCGCGGAGGGAAATTTTTCCGGTGACGGTGACCATGTGTTCGGCGACCCAGAGGTGTTCGGTTTGCTCGGCGATGCGCGGGAAGACGACGGCTTCGATGCGACCGGTTGTGTCTTCGACGGTGGCGAAGTACATCGTCTTCTGATCTTTGGTATAGGCTTTGCGGAGTGCGGAGATGACGCCGCCCACTTGCGCGACGGAGCCTTCGGCGAGTTTTTCGACTTCGTGTACGGGGGTGGCGATTTCTGCGAGGTATTCTTGATAGTCACTTGCCGGGTGGTCGCTCACATAGAGTCCGAGGAGTTCTTTCTCCCACTGGAGTTTCTCGTGTTTGGTGGCGGGGGCGACCGGTGTGAGGCGGATGGCGCTCTTCTCGATCGGCATGTCGCGGAAGAGGCTCATCGAGTGCGTCGCCTTGGTTTTCTCGCTATTCTTCGAGTAGAGCAGAATCGTATCGATGCTTTCGAGAATACTTTTGCGTTCGCCGAAGGCATCGAGTCCGCCCACTTTTGCAAGTGCTTCGATCGACTTTTTGTTGAGGTCTTTGGTGCGGACGCGTTCAATGAAGTCGGTGAGGTCTTTGAATTTCCCGTGTGCTTTCCGCTCGCGAACAATTTCTTCGGTGACGGTGGCACCGACATTTTTCACGGCATTGAGTCCGAAACGGACGCGTTCGATTCCGTCGTCTCCGCGGATCACAGCGAATTCCTCGAAGCTCTCGTTGACCGACGGGGGCAAGACCTCGATGCCCATGTCGCGCGTCTCGGCGACTTCGATGGAGACGCGATCGGAATTGCTCTGATCGCTTGTCAAAAGCGCCGCCATAAATTCCGCCGGGTAGTGCGCCTTGAGATAGGCGGTCTGGTAGCCGATGAGTCCGTAGCAGGCGGCATGAGAGCGATTGAATCCGTAGCCGGCGAAGGGTTCGATAAAGGCGAAGACTTTTTCGGCGATGGATTTGGAAATGCCTTGCTTGACGCAGCCGTCGATAAATTTGATTTTCTGCTCTTTAATGAGCTCGATGATTTTCTTGCCCATCGCTTTGCGAAGCACATCCGCCTCACCCAGAGTGAATCCGGCGAGATCCTGCGCGATGCGCATGACTTGTTCTTGGTAGACGGCGACGCCGTAGCTCGTGCCGAGTATGGGTTCGAGTTTCGGATGGAGATATTCGACGGTTTTTGTGCCGTGCTTGCCGGCGATGAAGTCCGGGATCCAGTCCATGGGACCGGGTCGGTAGAGGGCGACCATGGCGATGATATCTTCGAGAACGGTTGGCTTCAACTGTTTGAGGTACCGCTTCATGCCGTTTGATTCGAGTTGAAAGACGCCGGTTGTGTGCGCTTTCTGAAGCAAGGAAAATGTTGCTTCATCGTCGAGCGGGAGTTTGTCCATGATGTCGGCGGTCGAAGCGGTGTCCGGGTTGAGACCGAGTTTTTCGGCGAGTGCCTCGAGTTTTCCGAGCGCTTTCAAGATGCGGATGGTGTCTTGGATGATGGTGAGGTTCTTGAGTCCGAGGAAATCCATCTTGAGGAGACCGATCTTCTCAACATAACTCGACTTGGTGGAGGAGGAATACTGCGTCACGATACCTTCTTTGGAACCGGAGATGTTTTGTATCGGGGTATATTCAGTGACAGGATCTTTGGTGATGACGACGCCACAGGCATGCATGGAGGCGTGCCGGGAGAGGCCTTCTATCTTTTTGGCAACGTCGATAAGGCGTTTGGCATCGGGGTCGCGATCGTAGAGCGCTTTGAAATCAGGTGCCTCTTGAAGCGCTTTTTCCATTGAATGAAACTGCGGAATGAGCTTGGCGACGGTGTCGCAGAGGCTGTAGGAAAGTCCGAGTGCGCGGCCGGCATCGCGAATCGCGGCGCGCGCCGCCATGGTTCCGAAGGTGATAATCTGCGCGACGTGGTCATTGCCATAGCGTCTCCGGACATAGTTCAAGACATCGTCACGGCGATTGTCGGCGAAGTCCATATCAACATCGGGCATGGAAATACGCTCCGGATTGAGGAACCGTTCGAAGAGCAGGTGATACTTAATCGGATCCATGTTGGTGATGCCGGTCAAGTAGGCGACGAAGCTGCCGGCAGCGCTTCCTCTTCCGGGTCCTACGACAATGCCTTCCCGTTTCGCCCAGTTGACGAAGTCCTGAACGATCAAGAAGTAGGAGGCGAAACCGGTTTTCTCGATGATGCCGAGTTCGTATTCCATGCGCGCGCGATGCTCATCAGTGATGTCTGTGCCGAAGCGTTTGGCAAGTCCCGCTTCGCAGAGCTCTCGCAAATAGACTTCGGGCGCTTTGTTGTCAAGCACATCGAAATGAGGGAGCTGTGTTTCGCCGAGCCGGATAGTGACGTTGCAGCGATCGGCGATAGCTCCTGCATTTTCAATGGCTTCGGGAATGTCTTTGAAGAACGCTGCCATGTTTTCAGGCGAACGAAGCGAGAGATCGAGATGACGAAGCGAGAGGCGATTTTCGTCGGAGACTTTTTTGTTGTCGCGAATGCACAGGAGAATGTCTTGCAGGTCGCTGTCTTCGGGGTGGACATAGTGCACGTCGTTTGCCGCGACGAGCGGAATGCCCGTTTCTCGAGAAATTTGGATGAGTCCGGCATTGGCGATTATCTGATTCTCATAGTCGCTATGCGGCTGGAGTTCGAGGAAGAAATTGCCTTTTCCAAAAATCGCTTCATAGCTGAGTGCCGCATCGCGAGCGCGCTCTTCGCTGCCGGCGACGATAAGCGAGGGCACTTCGCCGGTAACCGACCCCGAGAGCGCGATGATTCCTTCGTGATATTTCAAGAGGAGTTCCTTGTCGACGCGGGCTTTGTAGTAGAATCCCTCAATGTGCGACTCGGAAATGATTTTCATGAGATTCTGGTAGCCGGCTTGTGTTTCGGCGAGGAGGACGAGATTGGAACGCCGACGGTCTTCGATCGAGACGCGACTGTGCATATTCGCTGTCACGTAGATTTCCGCGCCGATAATCGGCTTCATGTGCCGTTCTTTCGCCTTGATCGAGAGTTCGACCGCGCCATAGAGCGCGGTGTAGTCGGTGAGAGCGAGCGCGGTCATGCCGAGCTCCTGAGCGCGATCAAGAAGCGCGTCGATGCGAGCGGGCGCGGTGAGAAGACTATAGTGCGAGTGAACGTGGAGATGCGCGAAGGGCATGAAGGAAAGCGTTATGCAACACGAACTCTGAAAAAATCCACGGAAACCAAAACCGGAAACTGAGGAAAGTTCTTCTCTATAAAATAGTACCGTACCGAGCAACGAGAGGGAAGTCTTGACAGAATTTTCTCATCGGAGTGTTTCATGATACACTACTCCCAGTAGTCGAGAAATATTTGTTTCGCAACCGGAGAGAATGTCTTCTCGAAGGTTTATCTTCGCGAAAACGGATACATAATTTGTAAAACAAAACTCCATGCCGCTCCAATTCTCTTCGAGATCACACAAAATTCTCTTCTGGTCTCTTCTTGTACTTGCCATTGCAATGGTTCTCGCTGTCGCCTTCGCTCTCCGCGGATTCAATCGGGAGATGGGGAAGGAAGACATGTCTTTGAAAACTTCAAACTCACCGCAAGGTGGCGAAACCACCGTTCCTCTCTCCGAAGCCATGACCGAAGAAATTCTCATGGGATGGAAACGGGATGCGAACCAACATATTGTTATCACCGGAACCGCTACCAATATCCACGTCATTCCCGAACAGAAAGACATACAAGGAACAGAACTTGATCTCATGGTCTCTCCCGTGGTTGATCCGGCGATCTATCCGGCTCCCGACAAAGTCTATCACTTCTTCCTCTCCGAACGGGATACGGAAGGCTTTGCTCAAACCATGAAAGCGGGAGACAGACTTACGGTAACCGCTCAATCCGCTCCAATGGAAGATGCGTATGTGATTGCGACCAAGGTGGAGAAGGGAGAGGGGATGATGGAAAAGGAACAATAATTCTCAAGAGACCAACACATAAAAACAAGCGATTATGAAACAGGCTCTTTTTGGAACAAAAACAAAGTGGACGCAAGGAATTTTCTCTCTTTTTTCACTTGCTTTCCTTTTCGGCGCTTTTTTTGTGGCATCACCGACGGCGAATGCGGCTACTTGGAAAGTGTATAGCAACCTTCTGACGAAATCTTGTGGCACTGAGAGTCCGTCAGGGTCGGGGAACTGGACGCCAACAAGTAACGTGAGTTGTCCGACAGATGGCTCGACGTGCTCTACGGTGGGTCAGCAAGTAGGTTGCGGGACGTGCAGTTGTGTCTACAGCATCCCTCGATGTATGCTCGGCAGTACGGCAACCTGCGAGGATAGCGGTGGATCTAGCGGAGGAGGATCACTCTGTGGATCAGCGGCAAAGTCCTACCCATATGGATCTACCGCATATTCCGGATCTCTCTGTGTATCCGGTTCGTCACCTACTGTTGGAAATGGTAATGTTCCTTTTCCTGCGCCGGGAAAAACAGTGACCTGGACGTGTTTTAATCGGTCGTCTCCATCATCGAATTGTTCCGCTTCCCAAGCAGCTGCTCCCATTACCTGCGGATCTGCTAATGGGGGTACTTTTCCCGCATCCGGTCCCTCATCAAATCTTTGCAGTGATGGGAGTAAGCCAATAGTATCCTATCGTTTGTCTGGAGGATACAAAATAGGTTTCTCTTGGACATGTGGAACGAATTCCTGTAGCGCCAATCTCTCTCCCGGTGTCTGCGGGAGTGCGAATGGCACAACGAGAACAACCGCTCCTTCAA
>ERZ724522.1735-NODE-1735-length-11180-cov-52.314876_pt1 | contig 11180 bp, 14 predicted proteins | sample MGYA00376055_ERZ724522 | MGnify/ENA primary metagenome ERZ724522 (study PRJEB28724, sample SAMN07190884) | wastewater metagenome | isolation source: effluent of sewage treatment plant in Hong Hong | place: Hong Kong | collected 2016-03-17 ... | reverse complement strand
CCAGTCCGATATTCTCTTTCCATAATCGCCATACAGCAGCCATTGTAGGGCTTGTCTCAATATCAAGCAATAAGATGCGTGGTTTCTTCAACTCGATAGGGACTGATTCATTGTGTTTCTTTAGGAAGTCATTCACTGTAGACTTGCCAATCCCTAACAGATTTGCAATATACCTACTGCCATAACCACATTGTTTCAATTCAAGAATCTTCTCCTTGAATTGTTCTAACTTTGATTGTTTCATCTACACCCCTTCAACCAATTTCTGTAGGCATTTTTACGCTTCTCTACATTAGAGAATTGTGTAATGTTATCATATCCACATTCATTTTGCAAGATATTCTTTTGCTCTACCACAGATAGCTTACTGAAAGTGATTACTTTCTTTTCAATGATAGCAGATTGTCTGTCCACCCCATAACGTTCCATGTATGTTTTCAAATCATGACAGTTGTCACACAACACTTGTAGTTTGTCTACCGAACAAAACAGTTTTTCAATAAAATCAGCAATATCGGATTTCTTCAATAATGTCCCAACAGGTTCAATATGATCTACGCTCACATTCTTACCGTCAAACAATTGCTTACAATCAGAACACTCATACCACCATTTCTTGCGTTTGTTGTCCCCAGTGTAGGGCACTTTAGCATTAGCTAGAGCCTTATATACTGGGGGCCATCTACGCGATATACGTCTAAGCTGAGAGCGTAACCACGTATAGTCATTAGCCTCCATACTTAGCCTTTAAGCGTTCAAATTCTTTACGTTCTTTTTCTTCAGATTGTTGTTGAATACGTTGTTCCCGTTCAATACGTCCTTGATATTCACGGTCTGTTTCTAGTCTTTTACTTGTAATGTATTCATTAACCCACCCATTGTCTACAATAATCTCGTACACAGCATCACTACCATGTTTTTCAATATAATCATCAATCTTTGCTTTTAGTTCTTTTAATGTTTGATCTGTAGCAATTCGAGGTATTTTATTTACTACGTATTTAACCATCATTTTATCAGTCATTATTCAATCTCCATACCACTAAGATAACTCACAGCTTTGCATACTTGTTCTAGCTCTTCTGCATTAGCTACAGCATACTCCCTACACCACGTTTTAACACTCATTTCTGTTGGTTTGATAATGATTGAGACACTTTCATCTAAGCACATATCTAACAGAGATTGTAATTGCAAAATAGCATCTTCTGTTGTCATAGAATTGTCTGTTTGTGTGTTTGGCACTTCTTTGTCCCCTTTTTGAACCAGAACGATATCCTTTAGTAACACCCCTTTATCTACACCATCAACATTGACAAGTAAATAATCCCAAAATGAAGTATCTACACACGATACTTTATACTCTTGTCCGATCTTAGTGTTATACCACTGAAAAGAATGGCGACTACTTACAATCTTTACAGTATCGCCTACTTTATAATTATGAATATTCATAATTTAACCTTTCATTTTGTTTAATACGTCAGAGGCTTTAACATAGTCATTTTCAAAACGCCACATGCGAGCCATATCAAAGCATTCGTTCATTACATATTCCCAGTTAATGTGGAGTGTATCACCTCTCCAACCTGTGAATTGCTTTGGTTCAGGATACAACAGTTTGAATACCTTTTCAACAGCTAACCACGCTTCTTTATCATTCTTGCAGTCTTTTAGTGCATTGTACGCTGACATTTCACCCCATTTTACATCAGATGCGGCATTAGCACAATAGTTATCAGATTTGTCTCCCGCACACACTTGATAGTACAAATGTAATCTACCGTAGCCTTTAACTTCCTTCCTGTCATTCAATGCTAACTTACCAAAGCAATCACAGTTGATAGTACCTACTTTAGCGACTGCATTGTAATATTTAACAGGGCAAGAATAGAAGTCTTTTTCTGCGCCCACTAAGATAGTATTAGATTTCTTATAGCACTCTATAACACAACGGTCATCATTTTCAATACCTGTAACAATCTCTGCATTATAAGTATCAATCAAGTATTCTTCAACATCTGTAAGATATAAAGGTTTTAGTAAGCTAGTACGATGACCTTTATACTTTAGTAAGGTAGAACGCTCTACACGAAAGCTATCTCCACGCCCAATAAAAGCTTTATACTTATTTGTACCTAATCCCGCAAGAGCTGATTTAATCTGATAATCTACTACGTTTGTACAATTAATAAAGTCTAGCTTAGTTTGAACATCTTGAATAGTAAAATCTTCAGCAGATAGGTTAAGGTCTTTAGCTAGATTATATTCTCCCAGCCAGCCGCCATTCTTAGCCTTACCACGTCCATAGAACTCTGTACGTGTCTTGAACTTGTATTCATCACCTGTTTCATTATTAATCACAAGGATAGAGCGCTTCTCACCACAAGCTGCTGCTGCATATTTAATGAAATCAGCATCTACGATAGCTGTCTGGAAGTTACTCATTCTGTTCTCCTACAATAATACAATCCCTTGGACGGATAATATTTAGATAACCATAAGCATCACGTACAAGGTATTCATTGCTCTCTTTAGAGTAATCCCTAAGCACAGTATAAGTTTCACCTACATGCTTGCAATACCACATAAGGCTATCACTACATTTAGTAATCTTAATTTTCAATTGATTATTCACTGAATACATCTCCCTCAATAGTTCTAACCCTTGCTGAAATGTCATCTCTTTGTTTTGTATTTTATACATCAGATTGATACAGAAGTCAGATGGCACAATGTTGTCTACAGCAAGGATTGCTAATGTTTGTTTTACAGAGTCTTTCATTATACTCTCTTTCAACCAAAAATAAAAGCCCAATGACACGGTAAATGTCAAAGGGCTTTATGTTATGAGGCAGCTACGTTAGTAGATGCTACCAAGGACTATCCTCGTCACCATCTCCGTCGTCAGACTCTGGTTCTTTCTTAGCTGGTTTCTTTGCAGCAGGCTTTGTAGCTTTAGGCTTCTCTTCCTCTTGTTCTTGTTCTTCCTGCTCACCGTCACTATCATTTACACTGGCCTGTTGTTGTGCTTCATATTCCTTAATGGCTTTCTCCATATTACTACCAGCATAATCATTAGCCAGTTTAATCGTGTCGATTAGTTTCTTACGGATAAACTTAATGTCATCTGCTTTAGCATTCTGGAAAGTAATACACTTTGCTGGAGTATTCAATTCAGCAACTTGCATTGGTTCATCATCATCATCCAATGGCACTTCACTACAACCTTTGTAATTTACATTACGATAAATGATTGGTTCACCTTTATCGTTTTGCTTACCACTATCTTTTTCTTTAACTTCCACTTGAGCCATGAATGGACAATCAAGCAATTGCTCAATATCACCAGATTCAATAATATCTGGTTTATTAACAGCCTTAGCCAGCTTGGTCATAAGGTTTGCAGGGTGAAGTGTCCAAGATTTACCCTCAATAATCTTACCTTTAGCATCCTTTGGTGGTACAAACATAAAATTAATACCAGTGATTTCACCAGCAAATGTTTTATTCAGTAGCAGACGATAGTGTTGCTTACCAATTGTACCACCATAGTCAACAGTATCGTTTACAAGATCAGCAAAAATTGCTACTTGCTGACAAGGTTTCTGGGGCTTAGTTTCACCTGTCTTTTCATCCTCAAAGTCAGGGCGATTTTGTTCACCTAGATCGACAATCAGGCTTACACGAGCCTTACGACTACCTGCCTTTGGAACAGGGAATAGCCCTGTGTTTTCACCAGAGTTGTTGGAACGAGGGGTGTTGCTATTCTTAGGACGAAATGCCATATTTTATTCTCCTTCATAGGAAAGGCGTTTACAACGCATAATAAACAAGCACATTTATGTGCAAGAAATGTTAGCTTCTGCTAACAATACAACTGAACACTACTACAATGTTCATGTGTATTGTTGCTGACCCTTCCTCAGCCCGTTACAGTATTTCGACATACACTATCTGTACATAGTGCTGCAAGCTAGGCTATTTTCCTGTAGCCTGAATGTCTTATTCACTATACCACATGAATGGGCAGCCTTTCAGGCTCCTACAACCTACGCGGTAGAAACACGTTGCTCTAAATCCAATTGAGCTAAGGGGTCATTTTGTTAATTATACCACGACATCAATCTTGTTTCAATCTTTTGTTCATCTCTCTTGCTGTCTTGGCTAAGAGTTCTAATGCTTCCTCAGTAATATCTACTTTACCCTTTTTGAAGTAATATGTCAACACACTCACAGGACTAAATTCTTTCCACTTAGGCCAGAAGTCAGCAGAATTGGTTGTTGTTTTTTGCTTACTCATGGCTCGGGGCCATTCAACGGGCACGTGTTTTCCTGCTGGAAGTTTAATCCTTAACATCTTACCCTCAAGTATACACCTTTTACACTGCTCAATCAACATTTTTTCTTGCTCTGGTGTGAATGTTAGTTGATTGTCTTTCACTTTGTCTGGTCTATTGTTGGCTGGTTTTCTGCCAGCACGAGGGCGAAGATGAGGTTCAATGTAGACAGGTTCCCGATGATGCCAACAGCGACCCGTTGCCACCATCTCTACGGTCAATCTGTGACAGCCAAGACGATATGCTACTTCTCGCCTAGAAAACCCTCTTTGTAAAAGTACAACAATCTTTTTAGTAAATCTACGTGTCATCCAATCTTTGACTTCACCATCTTCAAACATACAAAGTTGTACATCTCTCCTACCATTAGACTTATATCTCTTTTTAGACCAAGGCATGAGCTTATCAACTTCTTTTTCTAAATCTTCATCAGAGATTTCTAACTTCGGCATATTTATCCTCCAATCACCAACTTTTCAGCCTCAGCAATGTAATAATCATAGTCGATATCACCGTCGAATTCAGTAATGTCATTGCAAGTTTTTACGTTCCACTCTTTATCAATAGACAGTCTACGTTCTTCATCCTTACCTTCTAATGGTGGCATAATCTTAACCAATTTACCACCCGTTTTACAAGGATAATACCTACAAATGTTTTGCTGAGGATGTTCTACACCATCACCATCTACTAACACTAATCGAGATGAACGTGGTACTTTAACACGCAACATAAAGTCATAAATTTCATTGTGTTGAGTAATGAATTCACGAATGTCTGTGCCATGTAACATCTTAGCTTCAGCAGCCATTGGGATAACCAAAGATGATTGATTCTGGTGGAATCCCAAATCTTCATACTGGTATGCACCTTTACGTTTGACTTTCCCATTTGTGTATTTAGCAATGTAATTGTTGACATCTCTGATCCACATTGTTTCATACTCAGCATACTCTAGTTGCAAACCAACTTGTTGTTCCCATTGTTTACAGATTTCATCATATTGTTCTCTATCTGTTCGTTTAATTGCAACAGTGATACCATCTGTATTAACTTGTGCAATTTTCATATGTTTTAGTTGCATAAGTTTTTCAGCCAGTAAACACAACGACAGTTGACCATTGATAGTAATAGTCATTGTATACTGTGAATCATAAAAAGGCCCAAACTGATTATTTGAATCACCATACACACCGTTCAGTGCCAATTTCAACATTGCATTTTCTGCTGTACCTTTAGCATATGATTTACGTTGTTCATAAACATCCTTGTAAATATCACAGAAACGTTTTGTCAGATGTTGTGGGAATACATTGTTTGAGATAGCAATGTTTGGGTACATACTTGACTTAACTGAAATACTTTCATATTTCAACTGACTATATCTTCTGTAATTTTCTTCCATAAGAACCCTCTGTAGGATTTCTTATAACCATTCATACAATTATAAATTGCAATTGGAAAATATGTTGGATTATCTTTTAACAATAATCTCATTCTATCCCATATTTTAATCAAGTTTCCTTGTTTATCATATTGGGCGATTTTGAAAGTTGTTCTACTTATAGAAACATTCTCTGCCATTTGCGCTTTTAGATTTTCATCCTTCCATTTTTCAGAAGCTGCAATAGATTTTTTTAATTTTGTTTCATCAGAAGAATATCTTCCTTCTAAATGTAATCTTTTTGCAGTTTCTGAGGCTCTGGCTTTCTGCTCGTCTGTCCACTTATTTCCGTAATTTGGATTGTTTTCACCTGAAAAAATTTGTCGTTGTAATTCTTTTGTATCTTCACTAACTATACATTTTGTACCAACATCTTTTCTCAAGTTGTAACCGTTATCTCTACTGAGCGATTTCAATTCTAACATCCAATGTAATTCTCTGTTAGAAAGTTGTATTTCATTTGGTTCGTCAAATAATTCTAAATATTCAAATCCAAAATTTGATTCACCATACTTCTTAAAAGAACTATACAAATATCGGTTACAATCCTTACTTCTCTTAATACACCTAAGTTGTGACAAATGAGATGTCCATCTCTGTTCTATATTTATAGATTTCCCAACATATCTTTTTCCATTTACTTTATTTACAATTGCATAAATACCAATACTCATTACAGCCTCGCGTTTCGGGTAAAATCTTATAATATCATCGTTTAATGATATGTCAAGTATCTACCCTACTCTACTCCCTTCCAGCTATCACTGTGGTTTCGATAGTCGATGAACCTTCAACCCATTGGGTTGCTTGGCTGCTGATTGTCCAATACTATAGTTTTTAAGCATTCACGCTCATGTTTACACATCACGTTGTAGCCTATAGTCTCTAAGGAGGTTCCAGCAATTAACGAGGTTTATAGACGCCCCAAGTTTCCTTAAACGTCTGCATCAATTAATTCCCAAAAATTGTTGCTTCTGGCAATAGTTTCACTCAAACTACCATGAATACCACCAACACCAAAATCAAACCTGAACCCATCAATGACAACATTCAGAGTTTCAGCAACCCTCCACATTCCCCAATAAGAATACTGAGTTTCACCTTTCTTCTTTGCTTTTAGCTCTACACGTTCTACCCAACCACAAGGATGTTCACGCTTGAACTGGTCATATTCTGTTTTTGTTGGCTCTTTCGGAAACTTCTTACGCTTTACAACCATTTCAGCATACTTAGCAACATCACCCAACAAGTGTTCTTCAATGTCACTAAATACACCCTTGGTTTCAGTGATAACCTGCTTTTTAAACCACTCATGAATAGCAATAAACTCAGGACGTGTGAAGTCGTAATAATCAAATAAACAATCTTTGATTTTAATCATACTACGCTTGGTTTGATTAGCTTTTCTACGCCCATGATTATCTTTGATGTAAACAGGAATACCTTCTTCTTCAAGACGCATAATGAAATAATCTTTACCAATTTTGGTATCATTATGATTCATGAAATTGCGATTGTATTTGTTTGTCAACTGTTCACGGAATTCGATCATTGGAATTGTTTTCTTGTAAAACTCCAAAGTCATCTTCACATCATGAGCATTATAATGCAGCAATACATCAATTTCATCAGACGTTAGATGCTTCCCAACAGGGAAAGGAAGGTCTGATATATTACTTGCTCGCATGTTGAATTCAAGCATTTTTAAGCTAGTGGACTTAGCCTTGTTGTCGAAATGATGTATCTTAAACAAATCAATCTGTTTCACATAGTGTTCGTCAACAGGAACAGTTGAAGCAAATTCCCCTTTCATACTCTCAATTTGTTCTTGTGCAAATTGATACACTTTTGATGCAAGGTTCTCCCCCCTAAGGGGGATTTTATTATTCTTGCGTAGCTGTAAAACCTTGTGTAACACAGGGTAGTCGAAGTTGAGTGAATTGAATCCAACCAAGAAATCACCCTGTTTTGCTAGATAGTCTAGACAACTGAACACTTTATCAATTTGATTTTTACGTGTGCTTACTTCATACGTAACAGCATGTTTACCATCCTCACGTATAATAGCAAAACTGCAGCAGTTAGGGTAAGTTTCGATATCATAAATCCACTTCATACCTTCTCCTATTTACAATTCTTCAAATTTCTTAGATGCTTCCTTAGCCTGTTTATACACTTCTTCAGCCTTCTTTGTGTCTTTATTCTCCAAAGCCTTATACAAATCACTAGCTAGAGCAGCATATACATCTTTGTACTTCTTACATCTTGGAGACATTAGTATGCACTCTGAATAGTTACAGTGTCCCATTCAAGCATGACTTGTGCATCTTTACCAACTTTATCAGATAATGTAAGTTCAAGTATTACATCTCCAAGCTCTTCAAATGTGTTTAGACGTACACTAAGACGATTTGCTAAAACATCCATTACAGCATTCTCAAATTCTTCCTGAGAATTGAATGTAATCATGTTACCTCCCTATTTAAAATTAGCCCTATCCCACCATTTCTTCTGGCAAGCTTCACAGCAGAATTTATGTGGGTATTCTACTACACGTCCACAAGTTAGGCAATGACCTCTGTCATTGCTCATTATAAATACCCTCTTGGGTATACTCTAACTCAAACTTATCAATCAGTTTCAAAGCTTGTTCCAGCTTAGACTTCTCATATTGTTTACCGTTGAATTCTATGTATTCTGGTTCACGAATAACATTACGACAAGTATAACTAATATCAACAATACGGTCAAAAATAATCTCTTGATCGTAATCAGACTCGATAAACACATCCCTTGAACATTGAGTAATACACCCATCCCTATCAATGTTCAATTCCAAATATTCACCTTCTGTAAAACATACCTTATGATGATAAACAATACTTTGCCAACCGTAACCAAAGTCAAATAACCAAGGCTGAATCTCGAGGTGTGCTTGTTCCAATGTCAGATTATACTTCTCAGCATATGCTTGTACATCAATATATTGCTTTTTCATTTATTTCTCCTTAATGTTGTTCAAACGTCTGTCGTTGCTTAAGCCTGTATTTACAAACATTGTATCCGATGATGGGAACAAGTGCAACAGCTAAAATTGTTGTCAGGAACAATCGTTTCATTGGAATACACCTCCACGAGAGCTAAAATATTCATCCTTATCCCACAGTGTGTGTGATTCAGAATCATAATATAATTCACACGCCTTCCCTGTCCAACCAGTTGCACGTGATTTTAGAATGTGTACAGATGTCGTATTACGAATTACTTCATCTTCATTGTTCTTATCTCGTTGCAATGCAATATTAACACCAGCAGAGCGAAACTGACTACCACTACCAATCGTAGATTCCTCTGTTAAGAAAGCCCCCGATGATGCAGTCTTTTCACCACCACCAGCTTTACGAACATGAGACACGTGAAAAAAGATACAATTGTATTGCTTTACAATACGCTTTGTCCACCCCATCCATTTTTCAACTTCATCAAGAGGCATTGGCATTAGGATGTCAGAAATTACATCAATTACAATGATCTTACAATTACAAGCAATAATCAACTCTTCAATCTTTTCTTGTAGCATTGAAAAATCACCACGATCATCTAGCAGGAACAATCTACTGCTTCCATCTGGACGATGGAACATATTGTATGCAGCCTGTTTAGCTTCTTCTGATTCTACAAAGCTAACACGTTCTTCTTTATCCTTAATGAGAGCAATTTTCCTGCCCATTTCATGACTTAACAGATTCTCAGCAAATTCTCCTGCTTCTGCTTCAAGAGATACAACACCGACATTCATATCTAAATCAGTCATCCAGTATTTCACACACTGGTTAATTAAACTTGATTTACCACTACCACTACCTGCAATAATATTGCAAATATATCCAAAGTTTACGCCACCAGCAAGAACTTTGTTTGCCTTTTCAAGCATTGGTGGGAAAGGTAGTTTGTTTACCTTGGCACGCTCCACCACTTCTTTATACAATTCTTCGCTGGATACAATACCTGCCGGAGTGTACTGTTTTGCCTTAAAATAGGCATTAATCCATTCTTTCTCACGTCCTGCCATCAGCAACTCATTACTGTCTTTCATTGGCAATTCCATGACGTACACTTTGTTCTTCGGTAACACTTTCACTAGAGCTTCAACTGCTTTCTTACCTGCTTCGTCTTGATCTGGACAGATTACAATCTTGTCAAATCGATTGAGCCAATTGTAACGCTTCTGAAATTGTTTATCACTTCCAGTTTCACCAATGGTAGATGATACCACAGGTGTTGGTTCAAAGTCATTGTTCCTGCTTTTTCGATAGTTCTCCAGCATTTGATAGGCAGATAGGCAATCGACTTCCCCACTTGCAATCAATACAGTTTTACTGTTACTTACTTTGAAAATCCATTCACCAAATGCGTCACAGCTTTTCCCGGTCAGACCTACTGATCGAAACTTCTTAGGAATTTCCCTGATCTTGAATCCACTAATTTCATAATTTGTTGTAACAGGGTAGAAGTGACTACTCACTTCTCCAGATTCTTCATCATACTCAAAGCGTACACCATACTTGCGAAATGTTTCATCTGTAATACCACGACTGTTTTGCCCTTTGTTCCCTGTGGTATCACGAATTTCCTTAATCTGTTCCTTCGTCAATGGTTCACTCATACTTGTTTCCTCATAAACATAATTGTTTAGTCCTCTCCGTTCTTTTTCTTCTTCACTTAAAATAGTATGGCTACAAGCAAAGCAATAGGCAGATTCATCCTCATAGATGACTAGGTTATCCCCTGACTTGTCCCCACCCATTTCTCTACATTTAGGACAAGGCTCTTTCCTTACAACATTACCCATTTACCCTCCAAACAAAAATAGCTCAAACGACAAGCGAATGAGCTATTGTATATCACAATAATGTATGTGTCAACATTTTATCCAACAAGGAGCCAGAGCATGACGTGTGTCAACACAAGATACACTCCACTACTAACCCAATTAGTCTTTTCTACCAGTTTGGTTAGCTTTATTCGCATATCAAAAAAGAACATCCCAACAAGCGTAGACAATCCTCCGGCTTGCCACAAATTAATAGTGCTAACTCCAAACATCTTAGCAATTGTCAAGTTGTAACCATACGCCATAACCCACCAACCATACAGTACATACAACACTACTACTGTTGCTAGAGCAGCAAAGGCAGTAAATCCTACCAGTGTGTTATCAAACTTAATTTTCATTAATAGCTTCCTCGTATTGTTCAATGCATATACGTTGTAGTGTGGAGTTCATTCGTTCATAGATATCAGGAATGTTTAGTGTTATTGTTTTACGCCGAATCTCGTCGATATCTTCTTCAACCCACAACCCTTGATTAACGAGTAATCGGATATCGTTCATC
>ERZ724522.1734-NODE-1734-length-11181-cov-7.777189_pt1 | contig 11181 bp, 9 predicted proteins | sample MGYA00376055_ERZ724522 | MGnify/ENA primary metagenome ERZ724522 (study PRJEB28724, sample SAMN07190884) | wastewater metagenome | isolation source: effluent of sewage treatment plant in Hong Hong | place: Hong Kong | collected 2016-03-17 ... | reverse complement strand
AATGAGTAATATAAGATACGGATTAAGAACAATAAACAGTTATCAACACTTGGGTGGCCAGGTTCGACCGTTGATTGAGGGAAAGAGCGGAGTTAATTTTCTATTAACTAAAGCGAGTAATGCTACTGTCGCATATTCATTACGTAAACTAAATCCTAACTACACTGGAAATTGTATAAAAGTTAGAAGAACTTCGGATAATAGTGAACTTGATATAGGATTTGTTAATGATTATATTGACACGAGCAGCCTTTCATCATTCGTTGGTTCTTCTGATGGTCGTGTAAGTGCTTGGTATGATCAGAGTGGTAACGATAATCATATATATCAATCCACAGGTAATGCGCAACCATTTATTATACAATCGGGCACATTGTTAATGTATAATAATAAAGTATTAATATACTTTATACCTTATACATCTTTTAATATAACAGCATTAAATAGTAAGTCATTTTTGGATCAATATTTTGTTGTATCACCAGCTGGTGATACAATATATTTATACCCAGTGAGTGGTGGTAATTTTGGATATTGTGCTCAAACGAGCAACACACTTGCTAAAGGATATTCATCGAATTCAAAATTATTTGCCAACTCTCAGGAATTCTTAGGAACCACTAGATCTGAACTATATTATTTTATAAATGGTTATAAGTTGGTGGAACATCGAAATGCGTCGACAATTAATTGGACGGCTTACAATTTCGCATTTTACCAACCTAGTAATCTTTATAGTTTTTCAGGTTATTTACAAGAACTTGTGGCCTTTGATAACGACACGACACAGGTGGAAAATGATATTCGAGATGATATAAATTCTTTTTATGGGATTTATTAAAAAAAAAACAAACTAAAATGAGATATCATAAGTATAACACCTTAGAAGAAGTAGAATCAGCGATTAATCAGATAAATCAATATTGCGGTATACCCGTTTCAGAAGATTCGATTACTCAGACATATGCCAATTATTATGAATTTGAAGATTATTATTTAATTTTATCCGATGATGTGACGACGTATGTTTTGGGTGAAGAAAATATTTGGGAAACGGAAGATGAGTAAAATTAAGATTGTATTAATTCAGAATTAGATATAGGATTTGTTGGATATGATCTTAGGAGAAGAAAATATTTTCGAAATAGATATAAATAATATATAATATATGATTAATCTAACTAGAGTAGAAATTGAGAAAATTTTCTCAAAAATTGATAAAATTGCTAAAAAGGGAAATGATAATTATTTAGAGTATCATATATTAATTGATAATCTAATTAATCAAAATAAGTATTATTATTTAGTCGAGTGTCTTCAGACCAAATATGAATATGATGCCACATATCAAGATATTCAAACAATAAAAAAAGAGTCTTGGAAAGAAATTCTATTTAAAACAAATACTAATATTCAAGATTTTAAAAAAAAATTATTTAAATCAAAAGGTATATATCAACAAGGATTGTTTTATTACAAAGATATACCACTTACAAAAGCAAATGTTATTGATCTAACAGGAACTGGTTGCGAATTACAACCAGTTGTTCAAAATGGTTCAGTTATAGATGTAAAAGTATTTAGAACAGGATCTAATTATTCAGCATCCGCTTCAATTGTTATTATAGGTGGTACAGGAACCGCATCAGCAACGCCTATAATAAGATCTGGTAAAATATATCTAACCATTGTAACCGCAACAGGATCAGGTCATAATGAATCTTTTAAATTGGGTAAAATTGAAGAAAAAGATGAATATGAAGTTCCTATTACTAATAAGTTCAGTAAAGATTTATATCAAAGAATAATAAAAAATAAAACAACTTATCTTTTAGCAACAAAAGATGGACATACACAGGGTGTTACATTCTCTTCATGGAATATCAATTATTCTTATGATAAAAACATATCTAATTTATACACACAGGCTGTTAATTATTTATTGAGTTAATATACACAGACAGATTGAAATGATTAATGTGAAAAATTATTAATCTGCATGAATCCATTGTAAATTTTCTCTAAGAGTTCCTTGTATAAAATTAAGTTTTGCCTCTCTCATATCTGAGATTAGCATTTTCCAAAATGTTTTGGAATACATGGCGTGACATTTCCACCATTCATCAAAGTCATAAGGTTGATACTCAATGCAGTATTCAATCTCACTAATATTCATCCAGTTGTATGGATACATGCCATCATCTTCAAGAGAATCAGGTAGAATAGGCTTGCCACCACCAGATGCAGTGAAATACACACGACCATCTTCTGTGATAATAACACTGCCTAATATCATTGCATTACGATAGTCTTTTTTAAAAACAAAAGTATCACTACTGGTGTTATCTTGGTAGTAATACTTTATTGTTGCGTACGAGGGATCTGTTTTGAGTCTCATACTATGAACTACACAAAAACAAAAGATTTTTGTGTTTCGGAATCATAAAGATTCTTCTTTTTAAACGCTTCATAGCTTTTGCCTTATGTTAGACTGCCAAATTTTGGTTAGCTAATCAGGTCTTATTTTTGCTCCACGTCTGTAATCGACTGTCCCAGCCGATGTTAAAAAAATCTTAACATAATTAATTTAACATAATATATATTAAATCCCTAAACTCTCCTTTTAACTTTTTTAATTTTTTGGTAAATTTTAAGACAAATTCATCACAGAAGCTAAAGACTTCTGTGTTTTCTTTGAACAGACATATATAAAATTGAATTAATCAACTGCTACTTCATACATACCTTCAACATATTCTTGATAAAATCCCTTCGATTTTATCAAATCAACTATCTTCTGAGTTATCTCAAACTCTGGCTTTACAAATACAACGGTGTTTTTATTTACAACTAAGTCAATATCATTTTCTTTAGACCAATCATTAACCAACTCAATGATTTGTTGAAAATTCTTCTCAAGTTCATCATTTTGTTTTGTGACAATATTAGCTCTGAATTCAGATTCCGCTTGAACTGCTTTAGTTTGTAACTCTCTGAATCTTATTTGATTTTTTTGATTAGTTGCATCATCTAAAATTAAAGACTTAGAACTATTGATAATAGTTTCCATTTCTTTTTTAATTCCATCGATTAAATCTGCGAAATCTTGTTTGTCTTTTTGAATTGATTTCAATGATTCGTGATAAGGTGTGAAGTTTTTCAATACTTCTTCAAAGTCTAAGATATAAGTCTTCATAAATTATAAGTTTTTTTATTATATGTTCGGTCAAAGAAAACACAGAAGTCTTTAGCTTCTGTGATGAATTTGTAAATATTTTAGTCAAAAATAGTAAAAAAGTTTAAAAATACATAAAAAGAAGGAGCGATTGTCTCCCGATTGCGCCCGCAATTGTTACTTACAGCCTGTCATTTAGCAGGTGGCAGTGAGAAAGATGCAATTGCGAAACACATTAGTCTTTACATATATTAACAAATGGTCATTTCCAATTGTAATTTTTCAAATAAACTTCTAATCTATCTACTAAATTTCGACTTTTATATATGACAGCATCTGTATCTGGTCCTATATGTAACAAATATCCTTGTCTTATATCAAATCCCCATTCTTTCAGAATTAAAGAATATAGTGAAACTTGAATTGAGTATTCATTCAAATGATTCTCATATAAGTCTTCAAATGGATAAAGAAGTCTATTATATTTACCCTTTGGGTGATCATCATGTTTAAAATCACCATTAGTCTTATAGTCAATTATAAATAACTTTCCTTTATACAAAAAAATAGAATCTATAGTGCCAGCTAGTGGATATTTCTTTGAAAAAATTCTTAATTCAAATTTAACTGGTGTTAATTTATAGAGTTGTTTACCAAATACAATATTAAATTTATTTATTCTATCAACTATATCTAGATCATTTGGAACCCATTGTGGTATTTGTTTAAAATAGTTCTCAATCCATTCGTGAGTGGCGTGACCAACAAAGTTTGCCCTATCATTCTTATCTTTCCAATCTTTTAAAATCCACTCTTGTGGCACACCAGCTTCTTCGGCCTTGGTCTTTGACCAATAGTCTTCTTCAAATGGTTTGTGAAAATTTGCGATGAATTTGGTTACAGATGTGTATTGTTTTCCACCATACGTATATCGGTGATACCTTGGATCGAATTTAAAATTCGGATCATTAAAACAATTTAATTTATTAATTATGGAAGAAATCATAATTTTTTATTTTGATCGTCAAAGAAAACACAGAAGTCTTTAGCTTCTGTGATGAATTTGACTTAACTTTTTATAAAAATAACTAAAAAAGTTTAAGGAAAATAATTCTGGTCGATACTCATGTACCTAAACCAGAAAAGAAACCAATCAAGCAGGAAACATCTGTTGGTGTAGATCTAGTGATTAAGGATTTCCTAATAACATCGGATGGTAAGAAGTTCAAGAACCAAGACTTCTTAAAATCCGAATTAAATCGAAAACAGAAGGACAGTTAGTGTTATATTCCGAGATCCTCAAAATTACATATCACCGACCGATGTAATCACTTATTAGTATCTCATATAAATTTGAGCCTCTAAATTTTTTCTCTTCATCATTAATTCTTTTGATAATTTCACGTCTTTCATTAACTAGTTTTTCATCATTTTTAGATGAATCTGTGTAAAAGAAATCACGTAGATCTTCATCATAATATGATTCAGATTTCAAAATCCATTTACCAAGAGTCTCTGAATGGTTCAGATTGTTACCATTTGTTCTAATATTCAAGTCTTCAAGATAAACAAGATTTCCTCTCCACTGCCAATCTCTTGAAATATCATCAAATTCTAACACATAATGTGGTTGTGCCTGACCATCAGCATTAGAAATTACACTAAAGTCCTCAGATACTTTATAATTAGCAATATTACCATCATTGAGGTTAATCCACTTAAATGTATCAAGATAAGGATAGTAATCAAAATTGAATTTTTTAAGTTTTACAACAAATTTATATTCATTTGTATCAACTTTTGAATCAAATTGAAGGGTATGATTCCAGTTTTGGTGTGTCTTGAATACACAACCATTTTTCAGTGCCCATTGCTTGAAGAACACAACATATTCATCATCTTGAATTGTATAAATACGATCCATTACTTTTTGACCATCAATGTTCCAGATAAGTGCTCGCCCAATAAGAGATCCTGTTGGACTTTTCATCACAAGCATTGAAATAACATCTGGATTTTCTGTATAGATTTTGAAAAATTTTTGACATCTTGAATACTTCATACAAGAATTTCCAAGAGTTCCAGAGTTTGATGAATATGTTTCTTGGTCATAGTATTTAGCAATATCTTGACCTGAAACAACTTTCATTGTGAAATCTTTTTTATCCGAAAAAGACTTGTAGAGGTTTGAGAACTTCTCAATTTCTTTTTGAGGAATACCTTTGAATAGTTTAGTCACAAAAGCACCTGGCTTACAATGAAACCTTTTAGAAGTGGTCCAATAGTCGTCAGTTGCTGATTGAGATATTTTCTCAATTCTATCTTCAGTGAGATAAGAGATTTTAGTCTTATCTGAGTCTGAAATTGATATAAAGTTAACATTATCATCAACAACATCTTCTTTAGCAAGACGCTTATGAAGAAGCAATGATGCTACTTGAGATTCATCTTTAAATTGTTCAAGAAGATCTCGAAGTGAATCAGAGATATAAAGGTCTATAGTTTTTCTGATATAGTCTTGTGTTGACATTTATTTTATGTTGTTGAAAGTTAATATCCTTATTTCTGAGTTATTGTGCAATTTCTTCATTGAGTAGTAGAGTTTCTTACCCTCATTTGTTAGTTCACGAAATCCACAACACCACTGATCTACACGATCTGTATATTCATATGTGAACTTCGACCATCCAAGTAATACTTGTGAGATCACTCTAAATGGTTTATCATCATCAAAATAAAATTTACGTGTTTCATTTTGAAAATCAGTAATATCCTTTACTAATTCATCGATACTTTTACCTGGTGAATAGATACTTGACTTTGGCGATACATCATCGCCACAAAATACTCCAACAGGTTTAAGTTCTTGAATTAATTTATCCACATCACCATCAAAGGCAACAAGATATACATAAGTCTTTCCAGAATCGACTCTCTTAACTGACCTCGCCGTGTGGTGAGGAAAGTTTACAAATCCAGTTAAATCAAAATCTATAAGGTTCATTTAAATCCCTAGTTGTTCTAATACGTTATTTCTTACAGCCCATTGAGTGATGGAAAGGATTCTTTCAGTTTCTCTTTTTACAATGTGTGAGTCTTGTTTAATATACAATCTCAAATATACTTGAAATGCCCAAAAAGCATCTACATAAAAATCATTTGTGTTATTGATAGTCAACTTATCAGATGGGGTTCTTAAAGTCGCATATTGTTGTGATGTGAGTTTCAATCTTCCTTCTGACGCATAGTAGATAATAGCGTTCTTAAATCCATCAAATTTCATATGATCTGATTTGACATCACTATTAAGAATAATAATTTCTTTAAGTTTTGACAAGGAAATTCTATGACCTACAAGTGATCTGATTGATTCAATTTGATCATCGAATGTCTCACCATTTAAACCATCTGATGCTTCTTCTGCGGCTTTAGAAACTCCTTTAAGGTGTTTCTTAGTTAGTCCAAGATTTTTAATTGATGAAACAACATAGAAATTTTTAGACTCACAATAAAGACCTGCGTTAAAACTAAGTCGTCTGGTTTTATCTGAGGAGTTCAGAATAAAGAAGGACTTTTGAAAATTGATACCTTCAATTTCAATTGAGTCACTAAGTAGTGTCAACTCTTGGACACCCTTATATACACGGAAAAAATACTTTGTAATATTGAAGTTCTTTTCAATATCTGAGAGTCTATCGATTAGATATGACTTGATATCAAAGATCTCATAAATACCTGAAACATTAACGACAGACATTACACGATCGCCATATTTGGTTATGACTTGCTCACCTTCTTGTGTGATAGAAATCTGGTTGATTTTATCAAGAAGTTCTTGTCGATTATAGTTTAGGAAGTTTCTCTTCATACGGGTTATTTGTTTTACAAAGATAGGACATTTTTTTTGTCTCACAAAATTTTTTTAAACGTATTTCAGAGATACTCCATTTAATATATAAAATAAATTTGATTTAAACTATGCCAATTAGCGGTACCGTTTCTTTACCAGTCGGATCACCTTTGACACCATATAACAATTTAGGATCACAATATTTAAGTGATTTCAAATGGAACAACAGCGACCCATACAGAGGTTGGGAAGACGTTGTATTAAGACTTCCAGATAATAGTGATAACGCAATTTTAGCAAAAGATGTTAGAGATCCACTATGGACTTTATGGAACTTAGTTGGTCTTGCATTAGATATGGCATCTAGTGGTGTAACTGGTTCAGCTGGTCCACAAGGTTTTCAAGGTTTTCAAGGTTCACAAGGATTTAGAGGTTTTCAAGGTTTTCAAGGTTTTCAAGGTTCACAAGGTTTTCAAGGCCGAGGGGCTCAAGGTTTTCAAGGTGACGAAGGTATACAAGGTGCTCAAGGTCCTAAAGGTGATTTAGGAGATCCTAATGGATTCACTGGTCCTACTGGTCCTATTGGTCCACAAGGTTACCAAGGTTTTCAAGGTTTTCAAGGTTTTCAAGGTGCTCAAGGTGAAGGCGTTCAAGGTAGAACCGGTTGGCAAGGTCCTCAGGGTTTTCAAGGATTTCAAGGTGTTCAAGGTCTTAAAGGTGATTTAGGTAATGCTGGTCTTAGAGGACCAAGTGGTACTCAAGGTTGGCAGGGGTATCAAGGAAATGGTATTCAAGGATTTACTGGACCAACTGGTGTTCAGGGATTTACTGGACCAACAGGTCCTATTGGACCTACTGGTCCAATAGGACCAACTGGTCCGGAAGGTGGTCCAATAGGACCAACTGGTCCTACTGGACCTGTTGGTCCAATAGGACCAACAGGGGTTGGTGGATCTTTAGGCTATTATGGTAGTTTTTATGATACCACTATACAACTAAGTTCTGGTTCAACATATTCTAATCTATTCAGATTTAATTCTGTTTTAGAAAATAATGGTGTTTATATAATTGATTCTACAAAAATCACATTTACTGCTTCTGGAACTTATAATATACAATTTTCAGCAAGAGTTGATACATTAACTGGATGTGATGGTGAATTAGAAATTTGGCTTTCTTATAATGGTATTAATATACCCTGGACAAATTCTAAAGTAGAGATAAAAACATCAAATATAGAATATGTTCCTTCATGGAATTATGTTCTGACTATAAATCAGCCAAATGATTATCTAGAACTTTTATGGCATTCTACGATTAGTCAACTTAGAATGTTCTCATCACCCACTGCATCCTTACCTGACAGACCCGCTATACCATCGATTATATTAACTGTGACACAAGTTATGTTTACACAACTTGGTGAAACCGGAGTTCAAGGATATCAAGGATATCAAGGAAATGTCGGGCCAACTGGATCCGGTGAAGCCGGAGTGACTGGACCACAGGGTGTCACTGGACCACAAGGAACCGGTCCACAAGGATTTACAGGAGTCCAAGGTTATCAAGGTGGGTCTGGTCCACAAGGTCCAGCACTTATTGGTCCTCAAGGTGTTACCGGTCCAACTGGTATAGATGGTATAACTGGTGTTCAAGGTAACACTGGTGTTCAAGGATTTACAGGTCCTCAAGGTATTACAGGTTCAAGTGTTACTGGTCCACAAGGATTTACAGGAGTTCAAGGAAATACTGGTTCGCAGGGTATTACAGGACCAAGTGTTACTGGTCCACAAGGATTCACAGGAGTTCAAGGAAATACGGGTGTTCAAGGAAATACTGGTACCCAGGGTATTACAGGACCAAGTGTCACTGGTCCACAAGGATTTACAGGAGTCCAAGGTTATCAAGGTGATGCTGGTCCACAAGGTGAAGGTCTACCAGGTGCAAAAGGAGATATGGGAGAAACTGGTCCTCAAGGATTTACAGGATCCCAAGGGTTTACTGGATTTCAAGGTAGAACAGGTCCACAAGGATTCCAAGGTGTTCAAGGACTGACTGGTCCTCAAGGATTTACAGGATTTCAAGGAAATCAAGGTTTCCAAGGTTTTCAAGGCATCCAAGGAATAACAGGACCAACTGGAGTTCAGGGATTCCAAGGATTCCAAGGTATACAAGGTTTAACCGGACCACAAGGATTTACTGGTAATCAAGGTCCAACTGGTCCTTCTGGTTCTGAAATTCAACTTGATTTATTTGCAGGGTTGACAAACTCTGGCATAACTTATGGAACTATCTATAATATTAATATGACTGATCCAAGTCATGTTGATGCTTATGGAAATTCTGACTACATACCATCAACACAAACGGTCCCGGTTCAAGTTCTGAATCAAGCTGGTACATCTTTAGTTCCGAATCCATTATCTTGGTTGATTGGAATGACTGCTGGATATTTTAGTCAGTTAAATATAGTGCAGGCACTTAATATGATTTTATTCCCACCTGTTCCACATATTTACACACCACCAGTTTTAACACTGACTGAATTAAATAATAATCCGATTGCTGAGGTAGGTACAACTTTTTCAAGATTATACACACTAACATTCACTAAAAATGATGCTGGAACGGCTTCAAGTTATACCTTCTTACAACAATCAATTGCATTTAGCTTCTCGTCAACTCAATCATTGACAGTTACTGCTTCTCAAATATACTACACATCAACTCCAACAAATTTTACAATTCAAGGAACGATGTCACATCAAGCGGGTCCTATAATAAACGACTCTTATGGAAATCCAAGTCCAAATAGTATTCTTGCAAATAACAATTTAACAAGTAATTCTTTGACTCAAAGAACTATATTCCCATATTTCTACGGAAGGGTATTTAAAGATGTTGGTATTCCTGGAAACTTAGGACCAGGTGAAATAGGATTTTCTTTTAGTAATATATTCTCACCATCAAGTCCGTCAACTTCAACTATAGTATCTCTATTACTATCGAATAGTCAGAATATTCCTTTTAATACTGGTGGACCTGGTATAACTACTGGAGATTATAAAGGGTTTTTAGCTGTTCCAAAAACAGCTGGATCACAAACAGAAGTTGTGTATGATCAATATGTTGAACCAGGAAATGAATTAAATTCTGGTATAATTCCAGATAGTGGTGGATTATTTTCAGTATTTACACTTAATGGAGTTAATATAAATGGTATTTTACAAAATTATTCAATTTATTTATTTAATTATGGTTCAAGTGTATCTACTTTAACATTAAGCATCTAAATAATAATATATAGATTGTATGGCACGTAATTTGAATGATAACCTATCCATTAAAAAACCAGCAGTAATTGATGCACGTCTGGTTGTTGATGCAATTGAAGGTTCAGCTTTATCACTAGTTAACTTAGATGTAAACTACAATTATCCAAACATGATTGTTTGGGTTACTGGTGAGAAAAAGTTTTATTACCTAATTGATGGATACAATCAAGTTACGAATCCAATAGGTTGGTCAGCATCACACTGGGTTGAATTTTCTGGAACCACTGGACCACAAGGTGCTACTGGAAATACTGGACCACAAGGACACACAGGATTTCAAGGATTTACAGGATTTCAAGGTCTCCAAGGACCAACTGGTCCTTTTAATGGACCACAGGGCCCAACTGGACCAACAGGTGATGTTTTTATTTATATATCACCGACTGGACCACAAGGTAATACTGGTGTTCAAGGTTTTACTGGACCACAAGGTTTTACTGGTAACCAAGGTGAGACAGGACCACAAGGCAATACCGGTGTTCAAGGATTTACAGGACCACAAGGTAATACTGGTGTTCAAGGTTTTACTGGACCACAAGGTAATACTGGTGTTCAAGGTTTTACTGGACCACAAGGTAATACTGGTGTTCAAGGATTTACAGGACCACAAGGTAATCAAGGTATTACTGGTCCACAAGGTAATACTGGTGTTCAGGGTTCGACAGGACCAACTGGACCACAAGGTAATACTGGTCCACAAGGATTCACAGGTAATCAAGGTGAAACAGGACCTACTGGATCTCAAGGTAATACCGGTTCACAAGGTTTTACCGGTAATCAAGGTGTTACTGGTCCACAAGGATTTACAGGTAATCAAGGTG
>ERZ724522.1733-NODE-1733-length-11190-cov-3.891064_pt1 | contig 11190 bp, 13 predicted proteins | sample MGYA00376055_ERZ724522 | MGnify/ENA primary metagenome ERZ724522 (study PRJEB28724, sample SAMN07190884) | wastewater metagenome | isolation source: effluent of sewage treatment plant in Hong Hong | place: Hong Kong | collected 2016-03-17 ... | reverse complement strand
CCGGTGCCCGGGAGCGGGGCGACCACGTCGCCTACGGGGCCGCCCTGCGGCGGCTGGCCGAGGCGGTCTTCTACGAAATCGGCATGGCCTGCCGCCTGCCGCTGGCCTACCGCGAGCACTACGACCGCGCCGTGAAGGCCCGCGAGCGGATGGGCGACCCCGATTACGCCCAGTACCAGGAACTCAAGAAACGATTCGAGGGCGAAGGTGGAACCGTTCCAGTCCCACACGATTGACGTCGGCTCGCACATCCTGTCCGCCGAGCCGAAGTCGGCCCCGGGCGCCAACCGCAACTGGCTGCGCCCCGGCGCCCATGCCGGCGTCGTCGAGGATATCGCCCGCATCGTCGTCCCAGAAATCGCCCGCGAGGCCAACGCCCGCCTGGTGGGCCGGCAGGCGGCCAAGCTGCACCCCGAGGACAGCCAGGGCCGGTTCCCCATCTCGCACATCGACACCTTCCAGCAGGTCTACCAGAGCATCAACCGGACCTACTGGACGCGGTACGACGAGGCGCTCAAGCACAGCCGCGAGAACGCCCGCGTCATGGAGAACGACACGCTGCTGTACAGCTTGCAGCAGCGTCGGTTCATCCCGACGTGCATCCTGACCCATCAGCTTGAGACCGACGACCCGGACAACCCCGAGCAGGCCGCCATCGCCCGCCGGCTGGACCGGATGGTCAATAAAATCAAGCGGTTCCACTTCCTGAAGCGGCAACTCAACGGCGGCAACTGGCAGGGCCACGCCGGGGCCCAGATGTTCTGGCAGAAGCACATGGTCGACGGGGCCCCCGCGACGGTCCCCCGCAAGTGGCTTCCCATCCACGGCGACAAGATTGTGTACGGCTGGGACCACGAGCCCGCCATCGCCGTCCGGGCCGGGTCCGATTCGGCTAAGCGGCACAAGGAAGACGTCATCCGGTACGAGTACGGCGAGGCCATCTCGCTCCGCCGCCCCCACCTCCGCGACTGCTTCGCCATCCACGAATTTGAGCCCGCTGACCGCGATTTCCTTTACGAGGGCGAACTCGCCGGCCAGGTCCACGGGTTGGGGCTCCGCTCGCGGTGCTACTGGGCCTGGTATCTGCGGACCGAGGGCCTGGGCTACGTCCTGGACGCCCTCCAGCGGATTTCCAGCCTGGGCATGCTCGTCGGCTACTTCGACTCGGGCAACGCCGATTCGCAGGACGCCGTGCTCCAGGCGCTCATCAACGTCTTCCGCGACAACATGACCACGTTCCCTCGGTCGGGGTCGAACACCGGGTCGTGCATCGAGCACATCCAGCCGGGCAACGTCGCCTACGACGTGCTGTTCCGGTTCATGGAGTACATGGACGAGTTGATGTTGTTGGCGTTCCTGGGCCAGACTCTCACCAGCCAGGCGGGCGCCACCGGCTTAGGCTCGAAGGTCGCCGAGCTTCACTCCGACACGAAGTTGCAAATCATCAAGTATGACGCCCTGTCGCTGGCCGAGACCATCAACGACGAAATCATCGACCCGATGATTCGGATGAACCGCTGGTCGTACGGCGGCCGGGTCTACCACGGCAGCGACCTGCCTTTCGGCATCAACTTCCGGTTCAGCATCGACGACTCCGACGTCGAGGAGCGGGTTCAGGCGGCCGAGGCGCTGAGCCAACTGCAAATCCCGTACGACGGCGAGCCCTTGCGGAAGGAACTGGGATTCTCGCCGCCCAAGGACGGTTCCGGTTCTCCGCCCCCGACGAGCCCGCTCGACATGGTCGGCACGGGCGCCCAGGCCCCCGAGGGCCTTGATAGCCGCCAGGCCGAACTGCTGGGGATGCAGGCCCCGCCGGCCACAGGCCGGACCACTGTCCAGATGTCGCGGCGGCCCTACGAAACCAACCGGCCAAATGGCCGGTTGAATCCCGAGTCGGTGGCGAAGTACGGCGCCGCCCCGGTCCACGTCCCGCCGACCACGGCGACGTTTTCGCTCCGCGTGCCGCCGGCCATCGCCGAGGCCATGGTGCTCCAGGGGGGCAACCACGTCGACGATCTGCACATCCCGCTGGCGACCGTTTCCCGAAACGGCTGGGGGCGTCAGGAGGTCTCCCGGGCCTACTCGTGCCTGCGGAGGCTGGCGAACCGCTGGAAGCCGTTCCGGGGCAAGCTCAACGGCGTGTCGCGTCAGATGGTCGACGGCGCCCAGGTCATCTCGGCGACCGCCGACTGCCCCGGGATGGCCGAGGCCCGGATGCACCTCGTCCACATCCTGGCCCAGGTGGGCCTGGAGGCTGACGCCAACCACGCCTGGGCGCCCGCCGTGCCCCTGGCGAAGCTGCAAGGCCACGAGCCGACTTCGGGAATCCACATCCCGGACCGGCCCGTGGACCTGAACGAGGTGACGCTGTCGGTGGGCGGGAAGTCCTGGTCTATCCCACTGAGTGGGAGTCGGGTTGCCCGATACGGCCGCGAACCTTTGGGTGTTGTGATTTCTTGACTTTAGCGGCGACCTGATGGTGGCGACCGCTCGCGTCGTTGTATTGACATCAGATTCATCCTCCGCCGTTGTCTTATACCTGCCGGATATCGGCCCACACCAACATCGTAGCAGCGGGTCAAGTAAAGTCAAGCCTAGGCGATAAAATCATGGATTCCGCAGTCAAACCCCGAATCTTGACCTTGGCGGCCCTGCGCGACCCGTCGCGGTACACGCTGGTGCCGCACGTCCCGATGCTCGACGTCCACGAGCACATCAACGACGAGAAGCCCGAGGTCGACGCCAAGCTGCTGGAACTCATCGCCCGAAACACCAACGAGCGTATCCGCAACCTGGCCATCCCCGCCGGCAACGCCGGGCACACCTGCGACCCGGGCCACGGCTGCCGCGAGGAGGACCAGCCCGAGACGATTGCCTACGTCGTCAACTGGGAGGTGGACGAGTTCAACGGCCGCCCCTGCCTGTACGCCGACGTCTACTACAAGAACTCCAAGCTCGGCAAGGCGAAGGAGTTGCCCTATCGGTCGGTGGAGCGGTACATCAGCGACCGCCCCGAGCGGAACTTCATCGACGCGGTGAGCTTCCAGAAGTCGGCCCCCGAGCGGGACCTGGGCGTCTTGGAGTTCTACGGCCGCTCGATGGAGCCGGGCGACACCATCGTCCGCTACGGCCGCGACATGCCCGCCATCCGGTTCCCCGGCGGCTGCGGGGCGAAGAAGGGCGAATGCGACTGCGGGTGTTCCGCCAAGGCCGGCGATAAACCGAAGGCCGGCAAGAAGGGCGAGCCGAAGGCCGCCACGGCCGAGGCGCAGCCGAAGGGCGGCAAGCGGAACAAGGGCCACTTCAAGAAAGGCAACGAGCACCACAAGCGGCGCCGGGACCGCCGGCTCAACGAGGGCGTCCAGGTGGACCTGGAGCACCTCAAGGAATCCATCCTGGGGCTCCTGAAGAAATCCAAGACCGGAACCGTCAAGGCCCGGTACTCGCTCGACGACCCGACGGCGACCCGGACAACCTCGACGGCGGGCCCCGGGTTCAGCGTCCACCAGGCCGCCAAGAGCACGTTCGGCAAGATTCCGGGCGCCACGGTCGTAGGCCCGAAGCCTGCCCCGCAGCCGTCCGCGCCGGGCAAGCTGATTGGCGACGCAAAGACTGTCGGGGCCAACCCTGGCGCCACCCCTAGGCCGAAACCTCAGCAGCCGGCCCCGAACCCGACCCAGGCGATGCCGGGCCAGGCCCAACAGCAGCCGCAGGCCCCGCAAACCCAGCCGCAGCAGCCTCAGCAGCCGGCAGCCCGCTCCGGCCCGCTGCCGGGCGCCGCCTCGGTCACGAAGGCCCACGACGAGGCCCAGAGGCAGGCGGCGAGGGGCGAGACGCCCACGGCGGTCTCCAGGGGTTCGGCGTACCCCGGGGCGACCAGTAGGGCGACTGCCGGCAACCCGGGCGTCCGCGATGCTCTCGCCCCGGTGTCGCCGAAGTCCCCGAATCGGGTTGCGCCTCCGGTGGTCGCCAAGGTTCCGCGTCAGCCCGTCGCCCAGCCGGCCCCGGCGGAACCTGTGGCGAATCGTCGGGAGGCCGCAGCCGCGAAACTGGCAGCCGCTTCAGCGGGCTCGGCTTCGGCGACTCCGATTCCGATGCCGAACCCCCGCAAGGAGCGGGCGAAGGCGAAGCTTGGCGCCGCAGCCAACCCGGCCGATTCCGGCCGTGGGCCAATCCCGCTGACGGGCTCGGTTCGTAACCCCGGACCAAAAGGGCCCCTGGAGAGCGGCGCGGTATCGCCAAAACTCGCCCGGTCTTTCAAGGCGGCCACGAGCCCAAATGTCAAGCCTTCGTCCGTATCGGCGCCGAACGGGCCGCCCATCCCGAAGCGAACAGTCCGGGCCGCCGGCCAAAGCGTCGCGGTCAAAACCGGCAAGGCGGCCCCCGCCGGCCCGAAGGCCCCTGTAGCGAACCCCATCTCCGGCGAACTATCGAAGGCCAAGGCTGCCGCGAGAGCGGGCGATACGGCCGGCATCAACGCCTTCCTGGAGAAGCACGGCGGCACGCCGGCCGGCGACTCGTTCAAGGCGTGGATGATGAGTTCGGCCAGCAAGGCGCCGCTGCCCGATCCGAAACTATCCCCGAAGTCAATCGGCGGCAAGGCCGGCGTGTTCAGCCCCCGGCCGCCATCGATGCCCCAGCCGGTCGCTCCGAACAAGGTCCGCAAGGCCCGCATCGAGGCCGGGGATAAGCTCACTTCCCGCAAGGGCGGCACGTTTTCAGTCATCGGCCACACGCCCGACAACGGCGGCGACAGGTTCGTTCACCTGAAGAACGACAAGACCGGCAAGACCATCAAGGTCCCGCGTGCCCGGTTCCACGCCGCGCTCCAGGGGGGCGAGATTACGCCCCCCGACGAGGCGTTCGCCCGGACGCAGCCCAAGCCTGTCGAGGCGAAACCCGCCGCCCCGAAGTCGGCGCCGTCAAAGCCGCCGCACGAGGCCGCCTGGGACCGCTACCATTCGGCAGTCTCAATGGTCCGCGATAAAGCCAAAGCCGAAGGCAGGAAGTCGCCGAACGCTAAGGAGCAGAAGCGGCTCGACGCACTGTACGGCATCGCGGCGAAAAGGACCGAAGAGTTCCAGAAAACCTTCGGCAAGACCATTCAGGTGCCTCGATCCAGGTTCCACTCCGCACTCCAGCGGGGCGATATTTCCTTGCCTGATGGTACGTTCGCCAAAACCCAGGACAAGCCCACCGCGAAGCCGACGAGCAAGCCGACGGGAAAGCCGGCTGCCGGGGAACCCAACTGGCAGTTTTGGGACGAAGGACCGTCCGGCAAAGCGAAGGCGAAGCAGGATTTCGACGCAGCGCAAGAGAGGCGACTAGAGGGCGGTGCCCTCCTTAATGCGGCGGCCACAGTCGGACCCGAAGGCCAGGCGTGGGGGTCAAAAGCTTACAAGAATCCGGCCGCAGCGAACCCCGCCCAAGAGCCGTCACCTGGCGACTCCCCGCACGCCTTCGCCGACATCCCGTCGGCCGCCGAACGCCAGGACGCCGAAACCCCGCCGGCCCCGCCGATGGACCGCAAGCAGGCCCGCGAGGTCGCCTGGAAGCAGCAGTACAACGCGGCCCGCCAGTTCAACGGTGGCAAGCACCTGAGCCCCGGCCAGCGGAAGGAACTAGAAAACCACTTCAATCAGGTGTTCAGGCAGGCCGAGGCCCAGGGGCTCACGAACCACGTCACGCCCCAGCCCGAGCCGGGCAGCCCGTTCGGCACCCTGCCTAGGCACTGGCACGACCCCCGCCTGAAGCTGAGCGTGGGGAATTTCCTGCGGGACCACGGCCGGTCCGCGTTGGCCGGAGCCATGACCGGGCTCTCTGGCCGCATGACCCCCTGGAGCTTCGAGCAGTCGCACAACCCGTCGCACCAGGCCGACCCCAGTCCCGTCCTGCCCCGCAGCGTCAAGATTTACCGGACGCTCCAATCGACCGTCCCCAAGAGCGGCATGGTCCACCAGTCGAGCGTGAGCTACGCCACGCAAGCCCTGGCCAACGAGGCCCACAGAAACCCGGGAGTTCGCGGCATGGGCCCGCAGGCCGGGATTCCCCAAGGCCCGACACCGCGAGCGAATCCGCAGCAGGCCGCCCAACCGAACCCGGCGCCGGCCAATCATCCGGCCAGCCAACCGGCCAAATTGCCGGTTTCCCCGTCGCGGCCCGAACTCCAGCACGCCGGCACCAAGAAGTTCGGCCAGGTCATCGACGCCCTCGGTAGCCAAGGGGTGACGCTCACCCGGGACCAGTACCGTGACCTTGACGCGAAGTTCCCGCAACTGGACGCCGAAATCGCCAGGCGTACCCAGGCCAACGGCGGCCAGTTGACGAACGCCGACATCGCCGAGGCTTACAAGGCGGTCGCCGGGCAGCAAGCCCAACAGCAAGCCCCAGGAACGCCCCAGGAGCCCCAGCAGGCCGCTCCCGCCGCCAATCCGGCCCAGCAACCATTCTCGTCCCCGCTGGCCGCCAAGCGGCTCCAGGCGGCCATGGGGATGTCCCAGGGCGCCAAGGCCGACCCGGCGATGGCGAGCGACCCCGTCGTGCTGGCGGCCGTCAAGGCGGCCCACATCGAGGGCCGCGAGCCGACCGCCGACGACATCGCCAGGATTCACGAACTGAGGGCGAGCACGTTCCGAGACACCAGGAAAGACCCGAAGCCTGACGATCTGGCCCACGCCTACCTGCACGGCCAGCAGGACCAGCAGTATCCCGCCGGTCAGCAGGCTGAGCCGCAGCCCTCCCCGACGGAGCCGGCCGCAGAACCGTCGACGCAGCCCGAACCTGTCCAGGTTCAGCCCGAGCCGACCGTGAAGCCGCCGGACCATCCCGAGGCGTTCACTCGCCGCGTGGACGCCCCCGGCAGCCACGTCGTCCCGCCCGGCCCGTCCGTCCGCCAGCCGGACCCGCCGAGGCCGCAGGGCCCTGTGATGACCCGCGACGAGAAGAAGCGGCACGCGAACGACGCGGTGGCGGCGCTTATGCAGCTAGGCCACAAGAAGCATACGGCCCAGCACATGGTCCAGGCCGCCATCGACGAGGGTTCGTTCCGGGACTTGCCCGAACTTCTCAAGCGGGCCATCGGCAAGCCGCCGCATCCCCCACAGTTGGCCCCGAAGCCTGCCGCCGAGCAGGTTGCCAAGATGCGCCGCAGCATCGAGGCGGCGTTGCGGTCCAGGATGCGGACCGCCTAGGCTACGCTGCGGTCGCCAGGAACGCTGAAAGGCTCTCGGGGCTCATGTGGCCTCGGGAGCTTTTTTGTTGCGCGGTCGCCGGGAAAATCCCATGCAGCGGACGTAGGGCGTGTTATACGGGCCGCCGGGGCCGATATACTCGGCGGCGTCGGTGGTGTACGGCTTCCCGTCGCTGTCGAGCCGGACGTATCGGTCGATACGCTGTCCGTCCAGGAGGACGGCCGCGATATTGCGGACGGCCTGGTTTCGCTCCTGTTTCGTGATGGTCTTGGTCATGGCCCTCTCCCTGTCGATTGCCCGGCGGATTTGCTCCGCGGCGGGCACTCCGGTGGACTCTTGCCGGCCACGCAGCCAGGCAAGTTGTTCGTCGGTCAGGTGGAAGTTAACCCGTTGCATAATTGGCCCTCGCTCGCCCAATCATGCACACCAATACCCCCCGAATCAAGCCTCGTCATCGGCGTTCTTCGAGCCGTTCTAGCCGCTCCACCCGGGAATCAGTGTCTTCGGGGTCGATTCCCACGGTCAGCAGGAACGTGCGGAACGCCCCGCCAATTCCGTCCTTGGCGTCCCGGAACCCGGCCGTGTATCCCCGGGCGTGAATCTGGGCCGCCATCCGAAACAAGTCCTCGTCGGCCCCGTCGCCCAGGGCGAACGCGAACGAGCCGTTATGGTACAGGGTGAGCGTGCCGGATTCGGACGGGGCTGCGGTGTAAACGCCACGCCCGCCGAAGTGATGGCCGGGCACGGAGTAGACGGGGCTGTTCTTGGCATGGGCAATCACGGGAATGCTCCTTTGCGTGGTCAGAGAAGTTCGAAGAAGGTGTAAATCAACAGTGCCCAGGCCACGATGAACGGGCCGTACATGGGCAACGCGAGGATGAAACACCAGGGGATATTGGTATATCCGCACCAGTTCGAGACGGTTAAGACCATCGCGATGGCCAGGAACGGCCGGATGATGTACCACCACAGCGCGTAGTGGATCTTGTCGGGGAGTTCCACTCGGTTGCGCCTCCGGTTAGTCGTTGGACGGGATGAGCCCGCCGGCCTTGAGGATGTTGGTGATGGTTCGGACGGCCGTAGCCATGTTGTCCTTTTCGATCCGCCGGCCGCATTCGGCGCCCCGTTGCCATCCAGCCAAGAAGGCGGACATAACCGGCGAGGCCAGGGAGGATGTCGAGCATCCGCAGAGCGGGACCGTGGCGAGTTTCTCGCCGTCTTCGTCCACGATGGCAACACTGTCGCCCTCGTGGTAGGCGTAGAATCCATCCCGCTCGACGAGCGGAGTAGGGTAAGCGATTTCGGTCATGGTCAATAGTCCTTGGTTATTTGCCTTCGGATTCCTTGATTAGTCTTGCGGTTTCCTTGTGGTATCGATTCCTTTGGGATTCGCTCCAGTTTCTTGACGTGTCGCTTCCGAAGGTGTTTCCGAGCTTGGGCAGCTTGAGCCCAGGAATACCCTCAACAAAATGACGAGCCTGTCTCTTGTGGTCGAAATTCCAAACCTTGAACCCTGTGGGCACATGGGTTACTGTCCAGCTGAATCCAAGCCCGTCGTGATACTCGCCGTCCGGGTCCGTCCACGGTTCGCCCGTGATTATTCGGTGTATCTCCCAGTCTCCTATGCCGATAGCGGGAACTGGTCGCGGCTTCGGCTTCCTGTTGTCGCCGTGGATGCAAGCGTTAATCGTGGCCTTGCGGAACTTCGGTTTCTTCTCGGCGGTCATCGGTCAATCCTCCGGTCCGGGTTGGATCAAGTACTCGATAACGATTCGTACGTCATGGCCCGCCATAATGGCCTCGGCGAGCTTCCGGCAGCCCCGGGCGATGGCCTCGTCATCCGCCTCGGTCGATGCCTCGTCGTAGCTCATAGCCGTCCGCACGGCGTCCAGGACTCGCCGGCCGCTCACCTGGATTCCGGCAAGGGTTCGTGTTCCGGTCATGGATTGGACTCCGATGCGTGCAGGGTTTCTAGGTATCGTTCGGCCGACTTCTGTAGCGTCCCCTCGGGGTTCATCGCCATATTCCAAACCCACTCGGGGAACGGGTACGTTTCGGAGTTCCCCTCGCCTTGCCAGGCGTCGATGAGTTCAAGCTCCCGGCGGCGGTCGTCGCCGGTCAGTTGCGGGCGACGTTTGGGCTTGGCGGTCAAGTCCTCCCGCCATCCGTGAAGGCACCACGGGTTAGGGCATCCGCGTAGGGACTGGTCGGAAACCCCCTCGAATGGGACGCTGGGCGTCCCGCACAATGGGCAGTCGTCATGTTCGTAGTGTTCGGTCGTCATGGCGTGGCCTCCGCTCGCTCGGGTTGATTCAATAGACATAGCCGTTTCCCTGGCAGTATTCGATGAGCTTATCCAGGGCGGCGCGGTAAGCTTCCTCCGCGTCCCCGTCGGCGTCCCGCAAGAATCCCGCCCATTGCTCATCCGAGAAGTTGAGGATTTCGCATTCCTTTGCGTTGATGTTCGCGCAGTGTATGTAAGTCGTGTCGTCGGTGTCGGCGCCCCCCATGAGGATGTCGTCGAATAGCTTATCCTTGGCCCTGTCGTCATCTTCCCCGGGTGCTTCAGGCCCGGTCCCGTCCCATGTCGGGCCGATGTAGTTCATCTCATAGGACGGCATGAGTTCGCAGCAGTGGACCCGGCGGTTGGCATCGAAGGCGTAGACATCCCACAGTTTGCCCGCTCTCCGCGCGATGTCGTCGGCCCAGTATTCCGTTGTCTCGTCTTCGTAGATGCGGAAATCGGGCTTGGTGGCCGCGACGGTTTCGGTGGTCATGAATCAGGCTCCCGTGGGTTGCTTGGCCTTGCTCTTGGACTTGAAGAATCCCGCCCGCGTCAGTTCGTCGCGGATGAGCTTGCGAACGTCCACCTTGCTCGGGTCGGCCAGGGAGATACGCTCTTGGATTCGGTTCTCCGCGTCCAGGGTGGCGATGTAGGCGTTATCGCGGCGTTCCTTGGGAATCCGGTTCATCACTGCGTTACGGTCGTCGCAGTTGACGAAAATCCCGATTCTGTCGTATCCTTCCGCGACGTACTGATAATCGCGGTCAACGTGAAGCTCCCCGACGGTGAGACCGTCGGCGTCGATGATGTTGGCCCTGGCAGCCTTGTGGCCGTAATCGACCATCGGCCAATCGGCCTTGCCGGATTCGATCAGGGGCAAGAGGTCGTCTTTCCAGGCGTGATAGGCCCAGTAGGTCATTTGGACCATCGTGAGGAAGTCCCGCCGCGATGGCGGCTTGTTGAAGTGGAACGAACGGCTCCGGTAGTGGCACGGCTCATGCTCGCCCGAAAACCATTGCTTGTCGATCGGCCTTACCCCGGCTTTCGCGGCTTCGGGGTAGTAGTGGACGGTGAGGGTCCAGAATTCGGAATAGCTCATGGCTCAGGCTCCGAGTTAGTGGTCGCAAGGGTGGGCCGAAGCGGTAAACCAGGCCGCCGCGATCCTGTCCCCAGCCCGTTCGGCAAGCTCAAGCGCCCGCCTAGCCGCGTAGTTGTCCGGGTACGATTCGATCAGGGCCGCCAGGTAGTTGCGGATAAACCCGAGGTCGGAAACGGTTTCCTCGGACACGTCGATTCGCTTGACCATCGGATTAGGCTCCCTGTTAGCGGGTTTCTCGATAGGTGTATTCGGCCAGCGATGGGCAGTGACCGCCCGTTCCAATCAAGGTGAACCGGGTAACGGTTTGCTCCGCGTGCTTACTATGAACCCGGGATACCGAAGCGACATCGTCGCGGGATTCGGCTTCCTCTTGCGCCAGCCGCCCCGTGAGTTCGATTGCGGTATGCAGCCCGATTCGCTCGTATCCTGCCACCTTTCGGGGCTTGCCCGGCTTCGTTAGGTCGGTCCGGTAGATTGAGAATCCCATCGGCCTAGGCTCCCTGTTGGGGTTGGGGTTCCGGCTTGGGTTCTCCCAAGATTCGATGCCTGTTGGCTTCCAGCCACTTCGCCGCATACTTGATATGCAGGCCGTATTCGGCGATTTCTTCGGGCGTGTA
>ERZ724522.1732-NODE-1732-length-11194-cov-4.662268_pt1 | contig 11194 bp, 16 predicted proteins | sample MGYA00376055_ERZ724522 | MGnify/ENA primary metagenome ERZ724522 (study PRJEB28724, sample SAMN07190884) | wastewater metagenome | isolation source: effluent of sewage treatment plant in Hong Hong | place: Hong Kong | collected 2016-03-17 ... | reverse complement strand
TTGTTTGGAATCTCCCCAAGAACACCCTCATCATCTTCGATGAGAGCCATCGGCTCAAAGGCCATGGCACACAGAACAGCGAGATTGCCATTGCGGCCAAAAAACAAGGCTATCGAATCTTATGTTGCTCTGCCACGAACGCCATTAATCCGGTTGAACTAAAATGCGTTGGTCTCATCACTGGGTTGTATAAGAGCGGAGGATGGACGAAATTTCTGCGTGAGCATGATTGCGAGAAAGGAAGATTTGGTTGGGAGTTCGGTGGAAGTCGGGATGTTCTCAAGAAGCTTCACGCCGACCTGTTTCTCGACCGGGGAGTGCGCATTCGCCGGGAAGACATCAAGGAATTCCCCGACTGTGAAATTATCGCAGAAGCGTATAATATCGATGATTCCTCGGAAAAAGATTTGAAGGCAGTGTACGCTGAGATGGACAAGGAATTGACCCTACTGCGAGCCAAATGCAAAAACGCCAAGGAGTATCAAGTCAATGCGATGGTGGTCATGCTCCGAGCCAGACAAAAGGCGGAACTAATCAAAGTGCCCCTGTTCGTGGAAATGGTTGAGGACGGTTTGGAAGACGGCATGAGCGTGGTGGTGTTCGTGAATTTCAGCGACACCGTGCGGGCACTCAGCAAACGGCTCAACACCAACTGCATTGTCTGGGGAGAGAATGTTGGTAACGAACGCGACCGCCATATCGCAGAATTTCAGTCAGACAAGAAACGGGTCATGATAGTAAACATCAAGGCAGGCGGCGCAGGATTGAGTTTGCATGACCTTAATGGCAATTATCCTCGGCTGGCACTGGTTTCTCCCACTCCTTCCGCCGTGGACCTCCGCCAAGCATTGGGTCGAGTGTGGCGCGATGGGGGAAAAACCAAGGCGCTGCAAAAAATCGTCTTCACAGCCAACACCGTGGAAGAGGATGTATGTGAAAAGGTAAAATTGAAACTCCACGCACTGGATACCATCAATGATGGGGACGTGTCGCTGGGAACCAACTTTGACTAATATATATGAGTAAGAAGATGAGCAAAGAACACAAAGAAAAACTCCTAACTTTCTACGTCGAAGGACCAGATTGGCTTCACACGGTTGAAGTGGACCCAGTATTGTTCGACGACGAGCGTTCTCAATTGCTCGAAGCCGCGACCTTGGCGGTGGAGAAACAACTGGCCTTGGCTGAAACACTCAATCTCGGAGCTATCATCTTGGTTCGCAAATCCAAGCAGGCCAAAAAGGAAGCCATGGTGAATGCTTATCTCTGTCTCGTTAACGTAGGCCAATACAAGTTGGCAGAATCGCTGCGAGACAGCTTCAAGAAGCAGTCCGGTCAAGACCTCGCCGCCGACGAGAATGGTTATTCCTATTGACATGACGGCCAAGCAAGCACAATATCTGTTACAGGATTGGGGCAGCAACCTTGGTCCCACCGACTTCTCTGAGAGTGTCTATGTCAGTATTCGTGGAGTGGGGACAAGGGTCTTCAGGGGTTGTGCCTATTATGAAGCCGAGAACTACCTTTTCGTGTGGACCGCTTCAGAAAGTTTTTGCATCAACAAGAAGGACATGGGAGACTTGGTGATAATTCCCTACAACCAAGAAACGCTCGTGTCATTGAAAAAAGTTACATAACCTATGCTCAACGGAAGACCAAAACGCATGCTACTGGAAAGCGAAATTCTCGCCGCCCAAAGCATTTCGAAATCGGAAGCGGAAGCCGCCAAGAAACTGGGCGTGAGCTTCATGACTTACCGCAAATACGCTCAGATGTACAATCTCTACGGTCGCGTGGCCAACGTGGCTGGAAAAGGTATCAACAAGTCCATCAAAAACGAGGACAGTGGAAAATATCCTCTCAATCAAATCTTGGAGGGCAAGTTTCCAAAATACAGCACCACCCGACTCAAGACTCGCATGCTGCGATGCAACCGGATTGAACAAAAATGCAATAAGTGCGGATTCAGCGAGCGCCGCATCTCCGATGGCCAGACCCCGTTGCTGTTGAACTACATTGACGGGAATGCCAAAAACAAGCTCCGCGATAACATCGAATTGTTGTGCTACAATTGCTATTATCTTCACGTAAACAACCCATTTGGTTGCCGCAAAACCTTCAAACTGGGTGAAGCGGAGGCTGACCCGAAACCACAAGGAGCCCCCAATACATGAGCAACGACCCCACCCCCGTCGATACCAGCGTTCGCATTGACCCGAACGAAGAAATAACTCCCGCCAAGAAAGTCATTCTCCTCAACCAATGGAAGGAAAAAGTGGAGGCTGAGATTGCGGATTATGCCGCCGAAAAAGAGAAAATCATGGCCGTGTATCGCCGCCAAAAAGAGCGGTTCGACAAAATTCTTGGTGAAAAAATCAAGCGCATGAAGAAATATGACGCGGTCATGACCGCTCGTCGAAAGGTTTTGGAAGACATCGTCAAGGAAATTGGGATTGCTAACAATGACACCACAGGAACAACTCCACAAAGCTGAAAGTGTTGCTAAGAAGGCACACGCTAACCAATTTCGACGTGATAATATCACACCATATATCCTCCACGTAGAAGAGGTGGTTCGAAGAGTTAATACATCTGAAGAAAAGACGGTAGCATGGCTTCACGATGTTGCAGAAGATTGCGGAATCACAAAAGAAGACCTTTTGAAATACGGATTTTCTCAGGAAGTTATTAACGCCGTAATGCTCTTGACCAAAACCCGTGGATATGACCACTCGGAATACATGAATAAAATTCGGATGAATCCGCTAGCAACCGCAGTGAAAATAGCAGATATGCGTGCAAATCTGGCTGATACTCCAACAAAACGTCAAATTGAGAGATACTCGAACGACCTTCTTTATTTGACAACGTAATCAACTTTTCCCCCCTTTGAAATATTTTCTTTCGCCCACATAGGTTGTAAGTTGGTGTAATGAAAACATTGTTGTTGCTGTCTAGGGTCTGATAAGTCAAACGAGGCACATGGTTTTATGTGGTCAATATGCCATTGGCCATAATTTTCCCACGACATTCCAGCACCGAATTTTTTTTCTAGATACGATTTCAACTCTGAAAACGTACAGCCTGTCAGTTTTTCCACCGACTCCCATCGGTGAATTCCTTTTAGTGATTTCCTAACCCGATTTCTAAGAGACTGAGCTATTTTATTTTGTGGAATTTCCAACCAACGCTTTCTCTGAATTCTGGCCTTTATTTTTGCGGCAGAACTTCTTCTACGTTCGTTGTTTCTGGGACCAAGTATGTGTTTCAATTCATTCCATTTTTCTGCACGTTTTAGTTTCGCTTGTTTCGTTCGACTGTATATCTTCGATTTTTCTATTTCAGCGGCCCTATTTTTAATATACCATTCTCTTCGAATTTCTTTCTGGCATGACCGACAATGATTATGAAATCCTCCCGAAGCACGACAGCTCTTGTTGAATTCGGAAAATGGTTTGAAAGTCAAGCATTTCGCACATCGCTTAGTGGTTGCTGTGAACTTACCAGTGTCTTCCATATGTATAAATATGTTTTGACGTTATAGAAGATACTAATTTTTTTGGGTTTATTTTGCATTGTGCGACAGCGGTTATATTTATGGATATACATGCAATTCCTGCCGTTAACCAGACAAGTTGAATTAGAGTTATCCAACCCAGAGAATATCATTGCCGCAATTCCCGGCGTGTATTTTTATAGGGTCGGCGATGACCAGTTCTACCTCATCACAAATGGGAATCGTGAGCGGATTGAAGTATCTAAAAAAAGCTTCGCGCTCAAGTATCAAAACCAGACATGGTATCCGACTATAACGGATGCCCTCATTATTTTTGAAAACCAATTTGAAATTTGGAAAAAGACGAGTGGTGGGTATGACACTAAGGGATGGACGTACATAAGTAACCAATCTTTTGACGCTATCCAAGGGGGTCTCATTATTCCTCCTACCCCGACGCCAACACCCAGCCCGACTCCCGACCCCACTCCGAGTCCAACACCTAGTCCAACACCTAGCCCCACTCCGACTCCATCGCCTAGCCCAACTCCGGACCCAACACCTACGCCAACGCCTAGCCCGAGTCCAACCCCGGCTCCGACGCCGAGTCCAACCCCGACCCCCAGCCCGACTCCGGACCCAACTCCTTCGCCAACACCTAGCCCGACTGCGACACCGGCTCCAACCCCAAGTCCAACCCCGAGTCCAACAGCGACACCGGCTCCAACTCCAACTCCAACCCCGACGCCTAGCCCGACGGCTAATACCGGCTCGTTCTACCTTCGTCCAGATGGCGTCAGTGGCTATCTGAGACCGGACGGAATCTCGACATATTTGCGTCCATGAGTTATATTTATAATAGCAACACAGTTTTTACTACTGACCAGCCATGAGTTCCCTAATCGTATCCACCTTCGTTGACCAATTGATGTCATCCAGCAACAGCAACGATGTCTACAATCTGTTGTTGCCCACTTACACCCCCATCACCGGAAGCGTGGTTAATGTGGCCATTGCGGGTAACTCCTACACCGCCACATCCAGCGCGGTCACTTTTACTTACTCTGAGCCCACTCCATCTGTGCTTCGTGCCACCACCGTTCGAATTTCTGCCACCGTGGACAGCACCATCACCATTCCCACGACATTTTCTGCCAATCGGGGAGGAAATATCACGTCGTTGTTCGTTCCGGCAGGCACCACTTTGACAGTGAAGCTGCAATACATCAGCGGGTGGGAAATTTTGGGCGACCCCATTCAAACCAGCGGCTCGGGTTCATTTGCCCTGACCGATGGAGCCACCCTGAACAACCCAAAGGGTCTGAAACGGTCCATCACATGGACCATTGCGGGTAGTTTGATTGCCACCGGTTCCAAGGATTTCGTGATTGTGCCGTATGATTGCACCATCACTAAAGTGACGTTGTTGGCTGACCAACAAGGCTCCGCTGTGGTGGATATTTGGAAGGATATTTATGGCAATTTTCCCCCAACCGTGGCTGATTCCATCGTGTCTAGCTCGTATCCCACATTATCCAGCGCAACCAAATATCAGGACAGCACGCTGGCGGGATGGACCAAAACGATTACATCGGGCGACATTCTTCGTTTTAATTTGAACAGCATTTCGAGCATTCAGCGACTCAACATGGTGTTGGAGGTTACTACTACATAATTTATGGCATTCAATACTCTAGGTATAATTGCACCCACGCTTGAACGTGGCGCACCCGCATCAAGCGTATCTGGAACGACGTTTGCGTTGAACACCGCGTTCGTTCCCAGTGGCAGTGGTAATGCTATCGGCTACAGATTTACAGCCCCGCTATCTCAAACCAGCGCGTCGTTTACGTTGTACATGTACATGACCGCAATCAGTGGCTCTCCGACGGCTGTGAGGATGGATTTGTACAATGGACCATCTTCCTCCCAGAACGTGAATCGTCCAGACCCGAGTGCTGCTCTATCTTCCACCGGCAATGTGGACGTATCCGCCCAGCCGACCGCGTCGTGGACCACGTTCACCATTGCATCGGCCTCTCTCGTTCAAGGCGCTACCTATTGGGCAATCATATACAATGCCACCGCCACCCCGGCATCAAACTTTCCAACTTACATGGTCCGTGGATTTCAAACTGCGTTCACGAGCAGGTATATCATTGCCAGCACCACCGCTGGATTCTCCACCGATTCTCCCACGGTATACGGTAGCGATGCCCCGGTCGTAACCAAATTTTCCGATGGAACCATTGTGGGTATGCCCGGAGTAAGGTCCGTTTCTCATGCAAGCAATACCAATGACCGAGGAATGCGCTTCAATTATCCGTATTCGGTTCGGGTTAATGGTGTTTACTGTGGAGCCGCCAACACCAGTGTCAGTAATATCAAGGTTTTTCAGGGTGTCACCGAGGTTGCCTCGACCCCCACCATGGATTTTACTCAACGGTCCCAAGGTAGTACGAATTATTTTACATCTCCGATAGTGTTTTCCGCCAACACCAACTATGATGTGGTCATGAGAGTTTCCGCCAGCGCCACTGCCGGTCCAAGAATTGACGCGGGAGACGGAATCCCTGCCGATATCTCGTCTTCATTTCCAAGTTTCGTCAAATACATTGACGGAACTCCCGGCTCGTTTACCACGTCGTATGGTTGGACGGGTATGTGGTTATTGTATGACGAAATTCTCGTAACTGGAACCGGAGACACCGAATTTTCTTCAGCCACGGTTAACTAATGAGTACATGGTATGTAGACAAAAACGCTTCAGGCTCTAACAATGGTACCTCGTGGACCAATGCTTGGACTTCTTTTTCTGCAATTACTCAATCCGCCTTAATTGGCGGAGACTTTGTCTGGGTCAAGCCGGGTACCTACGACGAGCGCGTGACCTTCTCGAAAAGTGGCACCACCGGGAGTCGTATCAACTATGTCGGATACGGAACCAAGCCAAAGGTGCTGGGGTTCAATGGGACAAACATGAACTACATCAGCGTGGTGAATTTCGAATGCACCAACCCGAGTAGCAGCTATTTTTACCCCGGAATTTATCTACTGAGTTCTAGTGGATGGCTGATTGAAAACAATTACGTCCACAACACCAGCGTCGAAGGTATTGACCTGCACAACACGGAAGGTACGGGGAAAAACATCATTCGCTGCAATCGGGTGGCGGAGACAGGAATCAGTGAAAAACGCACTGGCTATGCCGCCATCATCATGCACGGCTCGGGAAACTTGGCGGAATACAATGAGGTAGGTATCTGTTCCGACTATGTTCGCATTCATAGTCAAGGGAACGTGTATCGAAACAACAAACACACTTATACTTCAGAACTGGAACTCCCAGATTTTTTCCCGTCGGTTTTCACGGCTAGTGGTGGAGACTGGAACAGTTCATCGGGGGTTTGGCACAAAGCTGGAGTAGACCTGAGCGGGGTGCTCATTTATTACGTTGTTCAGATTTATGCCGACGGAGGAGACCCCTACAGTTTCATGTGTTCTGTCAGTTCGTCGGACAACACGGGAAAAAATGTAAACATCGCCATGGATTTGCCCTTCACGGGGAACTCTAAAGGAGTGCTTCCGCCATCCGCTTCTGGAAGTTACACCATCCGCGTTTCTCCGGGCGGACACATCGACCACTTTCAAACCTTCGAATCCGGCCCCAGTGGAAGCAGCGACAACGTATCACAAGTGTTGTACGAAAACAATTGGTTGGATTCAAATCAATCGGACAATTCTCACAACGTCATCATTCAAGATGACGTGGGTAGTTCGTCTCTTAATTGGCTAATTGACCGAAACAACGTAGTGAGGAACAATGGGAGTGCCACCCATTTGTTTTGGAATTTTGACAAAGCCAAAGTGTACAATAACACCTACTACCAACTGATGGTTGGAAGCTATGGAGCATTTAACAGTCCGGTGGGGTTTGACAGCCGGGGTGTTTGTCGAAGCCACTCCTATTTTAACAACACATGGACTGATACTCGACAGGCTCTTTCCCAGCCGTTGTTTGGAGATACTACTGCCTCGGCCACATCGCTGTATTGCGATTACAACCACTTGATTGGTGGAAATTACATAAACCATGGCACGCACAATGTCACTGGCGTGAGCGGGTCGTTCGTAAACACCTCCAGTGCCGACTATCATCTTAGTTTCTATTCTCCTCTGAGAAACGCGGGACGCCCCATCGCTTACGCCACCAACAGCGGTTCAAGCTCCACCACACTGACTGTGGATGACACTTACGTGCTGTTCGACGGCTGGGGTGTGACTTCTGGCGATAGTATTATCATTGGCGGAGCACCGGAGGTGTTGATTTCTAGCATCAACAATGTTACCGGCATTGTGACCCTATCCTCACCCAGAACATGGAGTTCCGGTTCAGCAATAAATTTCCCTCACACAATCGGCAACGACATCGGAGCGTACAAGTACCGCAACGAGGACATGCAAATATTGTCCAGTATCGTAACTCAATTTTCATCTTCCTACGTGGCTTCCATCAAGGTAAAAAACAGCGCCAGTTTGCGGGGCATCGAAATTGTGCAAGATGGTTGGACTATTGCCACAGCTTCATTGGAAGGTCCAAGTGGATTCTTCAACGCAACGTGGCCCAATGACGGAGCTAGCCACAGTTTGGAGGCGAGAATGCTTAGCCGATTTGCCTCGTCCACGCATCTTATCACCGCTTCCCTTGCAATAGGAAGCTACGGTCCTCGTTACGCCGGTCGAGTCAACCCCACCGCGCTGTTTTAATTTAGGTCTTGACAACAAGTTGAGTGCCACTATATTCGGTGGCCATGATTAAAGACAACGAATTGCACGTCACGTGTTCATGTGGTACGCATGAGCTTCATTTTGAGAAGGACCGGGAATTGCCCGTTTGGTATATTTCGTTTTGGCAGCGGGGCTATCTCAATGGCCAAAACTGGCAATATAGGCTACGATGTGTTTGGCACATTCTGATTCATGGCCGACCTTTTGGCGATGAAGTGGTGTTGGAGGAGAAGGACTTACGAGAATTGCAGGAATTTGTGCAGGCACAATTGGACAAAAAAGACGCTTGACATTTTATAGGCGTTGGTGCATCGTAGCTCAATGACCGGCAATCTTAACATTTCCATCTTCAGCAAGGCACTGTACAGTTCTTGGTGCCATTTGCCCAGTTACAACGCTCTGTTCGACTGTGGCGAGGGGTGTGCAACTTCCATCGGCAATCGCCTCGCCGGAATCGACCATGTGTTTATCACTCACGGTCATGGCGACCACGTGCTTGGACTACCCAGCCTCGTTGGCTGCCGTAACTCCGGTCGCGGCATTTCCCGCAACGAGGAAACCATGGAGCACAATAAGCCGCTCACCGTCTACTACCCCCACGACAACGGGGCCATGCTCGACTTGATTGATTTTATTAGGGGTCGCAACCAGCAATGGCTGCGTTACAAGCTTGAGTTCGTTCCCATCATGGCTGGCTTCGAGGTTGACCTTGGCAATACCGTCAAGGTCCGTGCCTTCAACATGCAGCACCAAGAGCGCAATAAGTCTACGCTTGGCTATGTCATTCACGAGACCCGCACTCGTCTCAAGCGCGAGTTTGTGGGCAAGGACATTCGTGCGCTGCTGGCAGCGGGAGCCAGCCGGGAGGAACTCAACGAGACCTACCGCGCCAACCTGTTTGCCTACTGCCTCGACGCTTACAAGATTGAGGAATACCGTGAACTGACAGACTGCCGCGACGTTATTATGGACTGCACTTTCATCAACGAAAAGGACCGCACCGACCCTACCCACTTCACTCTGGAAGAGGCTCGTCGTGTCTGTAAGGATAACGGCGTCAAGAACATGTACGCCGCGCATCTTTCTGGACGCTATGACTACAACGAGGTGGCCAAGGACTATCCGGACGTTCACTTCATCAATCCATTCAGGGTAAATCAACTATGAACTCAGACCAAGAAGCTGACCTTATCAAATCTATGCAAGAAGCCGCCGACCGCACTCCGTTCCAGCATGTTCGGGCTGTTAATACCAGCCATTATTCCAATTGCAAACCCAATCCGTGGTACATCTTCAAGGATTGGGTTTATCGGCACAATCCGTTTAATCGTTACATCTACGTTTCTTCTCCGGAGGAATACATCGCTCTACCGTGGGCCAAGCGGAGCGTTTTTCGCGTGTGGTATCTTGAGGGTGTGGTCATGGGTGGCCGAGCCATCGTCGGTACCAAGAAAGAGCGGCAGAAAATCAGAGACTTCATTCAGAAGAATCATCCGCTTCAATTTGTGTTGCGGGAAATTGGTTGGAAATCCAAACTCAAGCTGTCCAACTGGTTTGACTCGGTTCGCTTTTTTTCTGAACCCCCGACAGAAGTGGCTTACCGACCAGATTCCGAATAGCTGGTGCGACAAAGTTGAATTGATTCCCGAGGTAAATTTTGCCATGGTGGTTAATTTCATCGAAGGAGAGAAGGCGCTGGATGTCACGGATTGGGAGGCTACCAGCGAGAGTGCGAGCCAGTTTTCCAAGGAACTGCGAGATTGTTACCAGTACATCAAGGTGCAGCGGCCCGCGTTGCAAGCTGATTACGAACGGTCTTTCCCTGACGAAGACAGCCCTACCTATACCGGAGACTACACCAAGGATTACGCCGAAAACAACCGCATTGAGGCGCTCATCGAATCCCTCGACACCAAGTGGCTCGTCTGGATTGTCACCAATCGCGGATACTTCTGGGCATGAAGAAGATAAACATCCTTCGGGGGCTGTGTATTCTCACTGCGTTGATGGTTTTTTTCGACGCAAGATGGGTCATATCAGAGGATTATCTACTTGCCCAGTGGGTGGGCTTCATTTCCATGACTGTGGCCTTGACAACGCTTCATCTGACTTGCACTCTTGAAGAATACTTCAAGACATGAAACACGTCATATACAACGTTGGTAATGTGCATGTGCGCAGTTACGCCAACCTTGTCTTGTTGCAGCGGGTGTACGCGCAACTGGAACAGCGTCGTTGGCTCAAGGAGCGCAAGAAGTTTCTACTGGCCCAGCTTAAACAGCACGGCAAGCTCACCTGTCATTATTGTGGTAAGGACGACCTCAAACTAAAGTCGGTGAAACGTCACGAGCAGGCCACGGTGGACCATTTTGTGCCCAAGAGCAAGGGGGGCAACGCATGGAGTCACGACAATTTCGTGGTTAGTTGCAATAACTGCAATCAAAAGAAAGCATCGAAAGACGCCACGGAATTTATGTGTAGTCGATACGTTACCAACAAGCGTCTCCATCCCTAAAATCTATGAATACCACTAACGTTAACAAAGCTCTTTATATCGGCAGTTTTGACCCCATTACCTTGGGGCACATGGACATTATTCGTCGGGCCTCGGCCATGTCCGAATTTCTCACAGTTGCGATAGGCAACAACCCCAACAAGAAATACATGTTTGAATTCCGCGAACGGGCCGGGCTTGTGCAGGATGCCGTGAAGTTGCTGAATTTGTCGAACGTTTTTGTACAAACCAATCCGGTTGAGTATCTCACCGCCGATTACGCTCGTATTTACGGATACAACATCATTGTTAAGGGAGCCCGCACGGCACAGGATTTCGACTACGAAAAGTTGATTCACGAAATCAGTGTAACGCAACAGCGTGAAATTGAAACGGTGTTGCTGTTTTCGTCCACT
>ERZ724522.1731-NODE-1731-length-11203-cov-26.868766_pt1 | contig 11203 bp, 13 predicted proteins | sample MGYA00376055_ERZ724522 | MGnify/ENA primary metagenome ERZ724522 (study PRJEB28724, sample SAMN07190884) | wastewater metagenome | isolation source: effluent of sewage treatment plant in Hong Hong | place: Hong Kong | collected 2016-03-17 ... | reverse complement strand
AAGGTGTTGGTGTGATTGATAGCCATGTGATTCTCCAAAAGAAAGTTCAGGGACAACTGTCCCTGAACGTGGTGGTCTGCCGATTGACAGAGCGACACCCCAAACCCCTCGCGTGAGGGGTTCAGGCTGACGTCTGGCGGGTTAGGCGGGGATGCTGCGGGTGAGATGCGCCATGCGCTCCCGGTGGCGCTCGAACAACGCCACGCGGCTGGCGTGCAAGAGGATGTCTGCGGCCAACCGAACGTCATCGGCCAACACCGCATCGGCGAGGTCAACGGCAAGGAAGTAGCGGAATAGGTAAGCGGGCATTTGATTCTCCAAAAGAAAAGCCAGCGAACGTGCTGGCCGTAGCAGCAAGGGCCAATCCCTAACCGCTGTCTCTATTGTATGGAAGTGGGGGTCTTTACCCTTTTTGGGCAGTCTTGAGAGGGTACGGTACGGGTGGGGCCGGTTTGTGGTGAAGTGTGGAGGGGCGTGGTATTAATACTATTTCACACCAATTCCGACCACAAATGTTAAAAAATAAAAATTTAGTTCACACCAACCCCCACATAAGATGTTAAAAATTAGAACTTCGGCACCACGCAAACAGAAAAATGTAAAATTTTGAACATCAGCACCACCCCAATGAAATTTTGTAAAATTTTTAACTCCGTACCCACCCCTTGACAGCGACGAAAACCCCGTGGTACTCTGGCGCCGGCGCTTTGCAGCGCCGCTCACTTCTCCTAATTACCCCGCTTCGGCGGGGGTTTTTTCAACGATGCTCGATCATCTGCTCGAAGTCACTGAGACCCCCGCCAGTTTCCTGCCGGTAGAGAAGGCCACGCCCCAGCGCTTGGCGCTGGCGCAAGCCGAGACCGACGCTTGGCTCAAGGAGATGGGCGTGCCGGACGACGAGGACATCGAGCAGGACCTGCAGCGCGACGCCGCGCGAAAGGCGTTCAAGGCCGTGGCCACGGCCGCCCCCACAAACGAACAGAAGCAGGCGCTTCTTGAGGTGAAGTCGCAGTCGGCGTACGCCCACCTGCAGACCATGCTGACCGCCTACGACTGGGAGTTCGTGCATCAGGCCAAAGAGCTGCGCGGACTGGTGGTGACAAAGCTGGTCGAGCACGTAGACCACGCCGACGCCAAAGTGCGCTTGCGCGCGCTGGAGATGCTGGGCAAAGTCACCGAGGTGGGGCTGTTCACCACCAAGGTCGAAGTGACCAAGAAGGAAGAAGTCCCCGACACCGAGCTGGAGGAGCGCATCCGCGCCAAGATCGAGAAGCTGCAGAAGATCGCCGGCCGCCTGCAGGACGTGACCCCCAAGGATTCCAAAGACCCGCTGATCCTCGACGCCGAGGAGATGGCCAAACCGGAGGTTGACGATGAGTGACCGCCCTCAGTGGCTGTACCGGGATTTGATCGTCGGGCCTTACGTGACGCTTTGCCTGACCGAGAAAGAGTTTCACACCGAGCTGCGGCGCATGAGCCCGAAGATCACGCCGCCGGCATTCTTGCAGACGTCACATGCCCACGCCACAGCGCATCACTTTGAGAATCAGAAGGGCGATCTGTGCTGCGCTGTCTGCCTCGGGGACTGCTCTGGCCGCAGGGGTGTTGAGGTCGCGGGCCTGTTGGTGCACGAGGCGGTGCACATCTGGCAAGAGTTTGCGGCGCGGATCGGGGAGAACTCCCCCAGCGCGGAGTTTGAGGCGTACGCCATCCAGAGCATTTCCCAGCGCTTGATGGCCGAGTTTGAACGTCGGATCACAAAAAAGAAGGGCAAAAAATGAGTTTCCTGACTGGCGTCCTCGTTTTCACCGGCGCCGTGACGTGGGTGGTGATTCTGCTGATCGCAGCCCTCTGGGCCCTCGGCCGTGTAGAGTTTCACAGTGTTGACCCCCGCAACCCCAACCGCCCTGACGCCTGAGACGCTTGCCGAGCTGACAAGCAAACTGCACCTGCTGGACCCGCAGGAGCAGAAGGCCCTGCTTCGGGACATGGAGGCCTATGAGGAGCGCTTGCTGCTGCAACAGCAGCGTGACGACTTCCTGTCATTTTGCGCGGCGGTGTACCCGGACTGGAAAGAAGGGCCCCACCACCGGTATCTGGCGCCCAAGCTGGTGAAGGTGCGCGACGGCGAGATTCTGCGGATGTCCATCTCCATGGCTCCGCGCTTTGGCAAGTCAGTGACCACTTCGTTTCTGTTTGTGGCGTGGTATCTGGGGCACAACCCGTCGCATCACATCATGATGGTCACGCACACCGCTGCGCTGTCCGACTCCTTCGGGCGCTCCGTGCGCAACTTGCTCGACTCGCCTGTTTACCAGAAGATATTCCCGGGAACCAAGGTGTCCAAGGACAAGTCGGCGGCCGGCGACTGGACGACCACGGCGGGGGGCAAGTATCTGGCTGTCGGCGTCGGGGCCAACGTGGCCGGGCATGGCGCTCACCTGCTGCTGGCGGACGACCTTGTGTCGGAGAAATCCGTGGAGTCAAACCCGGAGGTGAACTTCGACGCGGCGTGGACCTACATGCAGGTGGGCCCGCTGCAGCGCTTGATGCCCGGGGGGAGAATAGTGATGATCGGGACTCGCTGGGGAGCCCGGGACCCGATCGGCCGCGCGCTGGAGTGGGCGCGCAACAACCCGCTCAGTCCGCAGTGGGAAGAAGTTAGATTCCCTGCTCTCCTCCCCTCTGGCAAGTCCTTGTGGCCCGAGGTGTGGTCGGTGGCCGAGCTGGAGGCCAAAAAGGCGTCCATGTACCCCCAGTTCTGGGCGGCGCAGTACATGCAGGAGCCGACCTCCGAGGAGGGAGCGCTCATCAAGCGGGAGTGGTGGAAGCAGTGGCTGGAGGACGAGCCACCGCCGTGCTCGTACATCATCATGTCGCTGGACGCGGCGGCCGAGACCAACAACCGGGCGGACCATTCGGCCATCACGACATGGGGTGTCTTTACCGACGACAAGATCATGGACGGGGCCCCGCAGATCATCCTGCTCAACGCCATCAACAAGCGGGTGGAGTTCCCCGAGCTCAAGGAGATGGCCCTGACCGAGTACAAGGAGTGGGAGCCGGATGCGTTCATCGTGGAGAAGAAGTCCAGTGGCACGCCGCTGTTCCAAGAGCTGCGGCGCATGGGGATTCTGGTGCAGGAGTTCACCCCGCACCGGGGGTCGGGCGACAAATTTGCCCGGATGAACGCCGTCGCAGATATTTTCAGATCGGGTCTTGTGTGGTACCCTGCCGGGCGTAATTGGGCGGAAGAGGTCGTGGAGCAGGTGGCGGCCTTTCCTTTTGGGGACGGCGACGACTTGGTGGACTGCACATCGTGCGCCATCACACGGTTTCGCACCGGCGGGTTCATCCGGCTGCCGTCAGACGAGAAAGACGCTGAGCCTGCCTTCCGCCGTCGGGCGGCTTACTACTGAGGCACAAAATGATTGACAAGTCACTCCCCGCCGCCGGCGACGTCGCCGTTGAAGGCATCGAGACCCTTGAGGTGGTGCTGCCGGACATCGTGGAGAACGCTGACGGGAGCGTGGAGATCACGCTGAACCCCGGGTCTGAGCCGGCCAAGGAGCTGTCGGACTTTGATGTGAACCTCGCGGAGCACCTCGACGAGTCTGTACTCAGCACAATCGCTTCGGACCAGCTGGAGCTGGTGAACGCCGACATGCAGTCGCGCAAGGAGTGGATGGAGACCTTTGTCAAGGGTCTGGACGTGCTGGGCCTGAAGTACGAGGAGCGCACCGAGCCGTGGGATGGCGCCTGCGGGGTGTACTCCCCGGTGCTGACTGAGGCTGCAGTTCGGTTCCAAGCCGAGTCGATCATGGAGACGTTCCCGGCCTCAGGCCCGGTCAAGACCCAGATCATCGGCGCCATCGACAAGATGAAGGAGCAGGCGGCCGAGCGCGTACGCACCGACATGAACTACCAGCTGACCGAGCGCATGGTGGAGTTCCGGCCGGAGCACGAGCGCATGTTGTACTCCCTCGGCCTGTCGGGTTCGGCCTTCAAGAAGGTGTACTTCGACCCGCAGCGCGGCCGGCAGGTGTCGCTGTTTGTGCCGGCCGAGGACGTCATCGTGCCGTATGGGGCGTCGGAGCTGGAGACCGCACCGCGCGTGACCCACATCATGCGGCGCACCAAGAACGACATTGCCCAGCTGCAGGCGTCGGGGTTCTACTGCAAGGACGTCGACCTCGGAGACCCTTCCTTTTTTCAGACCGACGTTGACAAGAAGAAGGCCGAGCTGGAGGGGTCGACCGCCAACGTCACCAGCGACGACCGGTATCACGTCTACGAGATTCACGTGGACATGCACATCGAGGAAGACCCGCTGAAGTGGGTCGAGAACGACGTCGAGCTGCCCTCCCCCTACGTGCTGACCGTCGACAAAGGTACGGACAAGGTGCTGGCGCTGCGCCGCAACTGGCTGCAGGACGACCCCAAACGCCTCAAGCGCCAGCACTTCGTGCACTACGTGTACATCCCCGGGTTTGGGTTCTACGGGCTGGGCCTGATCCACATCATCGGCGGCTACGCCCGTGCGGGCACCTCCATCATCCGTCAGTTGGTCGACGCCGGCACGCTGTCCAACCTGCCCGGCGGGCTGAAGACCCGGGGCCTGCGCATCAAGGGGGACAACACCCCCATCAGCCCGGGCGAGTTCCGTGACGTCGACGTGGCCAGCGGCAGCTTGCGTGACAACGTAATGCCTTTGCCTTATAAAGAGCCGTCGCAGACCCTGCTGTCTCTGCTGCAGCAGATCACCGATGAGGGGCGCCGGCTGGGGGCCATCTCGGACATGGACATCTCGGACATGAGTGCTCAGGCGCCGGTCGGCACCACGCTGGCCCTGCTGGAGCGCACGCTCAAGCCCATGTCGGCGGTGCAGGCCCGGGTGCACTTCTCGATGAAGCAGGAGTTCAAGCTGCTGGCCGCCATCATCCGCGACCACGCACCAGACGACTACGAGTACGACCCCGAGAGCGCGACACCGCAGGCCAAGAAAGACGACTACGCCCGCGTCGAGGTCATCCCGGTCAGCGACCCCAACAGTGCCACCATGGCGCAGCGAATCGTGCAGTACCAAGCGGCGCTGGAGCTGGCCAGCCGCGCGCCCCAGATTTACGACTTGCCGCTGCTGCACCGCCAGATGCTGGAGGTGATCGGCATCAAAAACGCGGCCAAGCTGGTGCCCACCACGGACGACCAGACGCCCAAGGACCCCATCAGCGAGAACATGGCCATCCTCAAAGGGCAGCCGGTCAAGGCGTTCATCTACCAAGACCAAGACGCCCACATCGCTGCCCACACGACGTTCCTGCAAGACCCCATGATCGCCCAGCAGATCGGCCAGAACCCCATGGCGCAGCAGATGATGGCTGCCATGCAGGCCCACATCTCGGAGCACTTGGCCTTTGCGTACCGTCGCAAGATCGAGGAGCAGTTGGGCGTGCCGCTGCCGCCGCCGGACGAGCAGCTGCCGGAGTCCGTGGAGGTCGACCTGTCCCGCCTCGTGGCGCAGGCCGCCGGCCAGCTGCTGCAGAAAAACACCGCCGAGGCTGCGCAGCAGCAGGCGATGCAGCAGGCCCAAGACCCCCTCATCCAGATGCAGCAGAAGGAGTTGGACCTCAAGGCAGCCGACCTCGCCCGCAAGGAGCGCAAGGACATTGCCGACGCCGAGCTCAAGGAGAAGTCCATCGAGGTCACCGCGCTGCGCACCGGGGTCATGGGGCGTGCCCAAGAACTGCAGCTGCAGGCGCAAGACCGCGAGGCGGCGCGCAAGACGGCACTGGAGCTGGCCAAACAGTTCCGCGAGAACAAGGCCGGCGAGTCCGGCGTGACGGAGAAGCCAGATGCAGGCGTTTGAGATTGTGATACAGGAGCTCGACCGCCGGGTCGAGACGTTGAAAGAGCACTTGGCAACCGGTTCAGTCCCAGACTGGGCCGACTACCAGCGCATTCGCGGACAGGTTTCAGGGCTTCTTACCGCGAAGCTAGAACTACAAGCCCTTGCGAAAAACCAAGAGGATGCCGATGAGTGAACTTTTGATTGCGGAAACGTTGGAGCCCGGCGGCCCCGTTTCTGTGTTGCCCGACACGCCTGAGCAAAAGGCGAAACAGCTCCCCGTCCCGGCCACGTACCACATCCTGTGTGCGCTGCCCGAGATCGAGGAGACCTACGAGAGCGGCTTGGTGAAAGCCGGCCAGACCATGCACGCGGAGGAAGTCCTGACCCCCGTGTATTTTGTGGTGACGATGGGTCCCGACTGCTACAAAGACAAGGCCCGGTTCCCGTCCGGCGCGTCTTGCAAGAAGGGTGACTTCATCATTGTGCGGCCGAATTCGGGCACCCGCCTGAAAATCCACGGCCGTGAGTTCCGCATCATCACGGACGACTCCGTCGAGGCGACGGTGGAAGACCCGCGTGGCGTAGGGAGGGCAGCGTAATGGCAGTCGAACAAACCGAGTTCACTTTCCCCGACGAGGTCGAGGACAAGAAGAAGGCCGGCGCAGCGCCGGCGGAAGACGAAGTCGAAGTCGTTGATGACACACCCCCCGCCGACCGGGGGCAGGAGCCGATCGAAGACGTCGAGCCGACCGAGGAAGAGCTCAAGGGCTACACCGAGAAGGTGCAGACCCGCATCAAGCAGCTCACCAAGAACAAGCACGACCTGCGCCGCGAGAAAGAAGCGGCTGAGCGCGAGCGCGCGGAAGCGCTGCGGCTGGCTCAGGCGGCTCTGGAAGAGAACAAACGCCTGAAAGGCTCCTTGAACGAGGGCACCAAGGCTCTGCTGGAGAGCACCAAGGCGTCGGTCGAGGCCGAGCTGGCGGCGGCAGAGCGTGAAGTGTGTGAAGCGCACGAGGCGTTCGACTCCGAAGCGCTGGTGAAAGCCCAGAAAAAGCTCAACGCCGCGCAGTTCAAGGCGTTTGAGGTCGAACGCGCTGAAAAAAGTGCTGGACAGGTCGAAAAAGTTGAGGTACAACCCAACCAACGCGCACCTCAGCAGGTGGCGGACCCCAAAGCCGTTGCATGGCAACGCAAAAACGCTTGGTTTGGGTCCAACCGCGAAATGACGAGCCTCGCCCTTGGGCTGCACCAAAGACTCGTGGAGGAAGAGGGGTTGAATCCCCAGAGCGACGAGTACTACCGTCGCCTTGACGCAGGCATCCGCAAGCGTTTTCCGGAGGAGTTCGAGCCGGAAGCGTCCGATTCTGTGTCGCGTTCAAAGTCGAACGTGGTTGCACCGGCCACGCGAAGCACTGCCCCCAAAAAGATCGTGCTGACGCAGACGCAGGTCAATCTGGCGAAAAAACTTGGTGTTCCCCTCCAAGAGTACGCCAAACAAATCGCCATTCTCGAAAGGAATTCAAATGGATGAGACCACTGAGATCGCCCAAGTGCAGCCCCGTCGTCCCCGCGCAACGCGCAAGGCAGCTGAACGCAAGAAAAGCTGGACGCCGCCGACCCTGTTGCCCGACCCGAACCCTGAAGAGGGGTACGTGTTCCGTTGGGTGCGCACCGCAACGCTCGGCGTGGCCGACCCCACGAACATTTCTGGAAAGATGCGTGAAGGCTGGGAGCCTGTGAAGGCTTCGGACCATCCGGAACTGCAGGTTCAAGGAGCGGGCATCGGACGCTTCAAGGGCTGTGTGGAGATCGGTGGCCTGATCCTCTGCAAGATGCCGGCCGAGTTTGCGGCTCAACGCAACGACTACTACCAACAGCAGGCGCAAGCGCAAATGCAGTCGGTGGACAACAACTTCATGCGCCAAAGTGACGCCCGTATGCCGCTCTTCAATGAGCGGAAGACGCAAGTGTCCTTCGGCAAGGGTGCTTAACTTCTCTGGAGGCTTCAATGGCTTACCCCACTGTCTCAGCCCCGTACGGGCTCAAGCCGATCAATCTGATCGGTGCACAGGTGTTCGCCGGAGGTACCCGCGCGCTGCCGATCCAATACGGCTACGCAACGGACATCTTCTACGGCGACTTCGTTGTCCTGTCTCGTGGTTTCATCACGCGTGCTTCGGTCTCGACCGGCACCGGTGTGAACCAAGTGACCGGCGTTTTCCTCGGATGTTCTTACACGGACCCGACCACCAAGCAGCTGCGTTTCTCGCGGTACTGGCCCGCTTCGACGCTGGCCGGCGACGCTACGGCGGTTGTGTGTGATGACCCGGACACCGTGTTCAAGGCGGTTGTGTGCTCTTCGGGCACCACGGTCGCTTCCGGCGCGCTGGCAATGGTGGGTACCAACCTGTCCATGGTCAACAACACGGGCAACCTGAACACCGGCGATTCGGCCAACGCGGTTCTGGCGCCGTCTGACACTCCTGTGTCGACGATTCTGCCGGTGCGCTGCGTGGGTGTGGTTCCTGACACCGCCTACGGCTTCTCGGCTACCGGCAGTTCCTCGGGCGCGACCATCACCCTGACCGGCTCGGGCTCTCCGCAGGCGATCCCTGTGGGCACCAGCGTCGGGTACATTGCGTCCAACGGTCAGCTCATCAACACGGGGTCCTTCGTGGATACGGCCGCTGCAGCCGGTGACACCTCTGTAGTGATGAACGCCGCAGTTGCGGTTCCCGGCGGCGTCACGGCCATCCCGGCATCTTCGACCGTGGTCTTCACGGTGTACCCGGAGATTCTGGTGAAGGTCAACCTGCTCATCCACGGCTACTACAGCAGCGCCACGGCGTAATTCAAGGAGTAAATCATGGCAATTTCACGTGCACAACTGCTCAAGGAACTGCTCCCCGGCCTGAACGCGCTGTTCGGTCTGGAGTACGCCAAGTACGACGAGGATCACAAGGAAATCTACGAAACCGAGACTTCTGAGCGCTCCTTCGAGGAAGAAACGAAGCTGTCGGGCTTCTCCGCCGCCCCGGTCAAGCCGGAAGGCAACGCGCTGTCCTATGACAACGCGCAGGAAGCGTGGACCGCGCGCTACAACCACGAGACCATCGCAATGGGTTTCTCGATCACGGAAGAGGCGATGGAGGACAACCTCTACGACTCCCTGTCGTCGCGCTACACCAAGGCGCTGGCCCGTGCCATGGCCTACACCAAGCAGGTGAAAGCCGCCGCCATCCTGAACAACGGGTTCAGCTCCGCCGTGACCTACGGCGACGGCCAGCCTCTGTTCTCGACCGCGCACCCGCTGATCTCTGGGGGCACCAACAGCAACCGGCCCACTACCGGCGTTGACCTGAATGAGACGTCCCTCGAAAACGCGGTCATCCAGATCGCGGGTTGGACGGATGAACGCGGCCTGCTGATCGCGGCCAAGCCGAAGAAGCTCATCGTGCCGCCGGCTCTGATGTTCGTGGCCGAGCGCCTGCTGGTGACGGCGCTGCGTACCGCAACGGCCGACAATGACATCAACGCGCTGAAGTCGAAGAACTCCATCTCCGGCGGCTACGCGGTCAACCACTTCTTGACCGATACCAACGCGTGGTTCCTGACCACCGACGTGCCCAACGGCGCCAAGCACTTTGTGCGTGTACCCTTGGCAACCACTATGGATACTGACTTCGACACCGGAAACCAAAGGTTTAAGGCGCGCGAGAGGTACTCCTTTGGGGTCTCGGATCCGCTTGGCCTGTATGCGAGTCCCGGCGCCTCTTAAACGCAAGGTGCGCGCAACAAAAAAGGGAGCCCATAGGCTCCCTTTTTCTTTGGCTTGACGTCTGTCAAGTAATGACATATAGTGGCGGCATGAGAAACATGACTGCCCGCGCTGCCGCTCGTGAAGCTGGTAGCAAAACATACTTCACTGGGGTTCCGTGCAAGCAGGGGCATTTGGCCGCCCGTGCAACACTTACTGGGACTTGTGTTCAGTGCACCAGCGAAGCCACAAAACGCTGGGCCGCAGCACGCCCAGAAAAGCAAAAAGAGTACACCCAAGAGTACCGAAAGCGCTTCCGTGCGGAGGTTCGCGAGCGGGATCGGGTGGCACAGGCTGCAGCACGCGCGGCCGCGCCTGAAAAGTTTCGGGCACAGGCTCTTGCGAACAGGCAAAAGAAGGCCGCCGTTGAAGGTCGGGTATACCGCCCGCAAGGCGCGCTGTTGCAGCACGAAGTGGAAGCCCGTTTGGCACAAGTGCACGGGGGCCTCTTGACCTATGTCAGCGGCTACCAAAACATGTTGGCGCACGCTGTGTTTCGCTGTGAGGCCCACGGAGCCCAGTTCACGGCCATCCCACACAACGTATTGCGCGGAGCGAACCCATGCACTCGGTGTAACCACATGCGCTCTGGGCAGGAAGAAGACGTTGCTCGGCTGCTGAGCAACTACGCCCCAACAGTTTTGCATGATCGCACGCTGCTGCGTCCCCGTGAACTTGACATTTACCTCCCCAGCAAGAAGTTGGCGGTTGAATACTGCGGCATGTACTGGCACAGCGCCGGCGACGAGGAGCAAGACCGTACGCTGCGGACCAAGCACTGGCAGAAGTACAAAGACTGCGCTGCTCAAGGAGTACGCTTGATTACGCTGTTTGAGTCTGAGTGGTTGGAGCGTAAGCGCGCGGTGGCGCGGCTCCTGCGGAATGCGGCCGGCAAGGGGCGGGGGAAGCTGATGGCGCGTAAGTGCACTTTAGCGCCGGTACCCCATGAAGTGGCGGTAGCTTTTTTTGAACGCTACCATCCGCAAGGCGGGGCGGGCACTGGTGCATGCTGGGGCCTCTTCTGGCGCGAAAAGCTGGTTGCCTGCATGCGGTTTACGCACGGCATCAACGACCGGGGGCGCGCGGCAGCAAAACGGGAGTGGACCCTTTCTCGGTACGCTACGCGCGTGACGGTCGTTGGTGGAGCCTCACGGCTGTTTGAGGCGTTTCTCAAGGCACACGACCCGGAGACGGTGAAGTCGTTTTCGGACAACCGGTTTTTTGACGGAGGCATGTACCAAAAGCTGGGCTTTGTTCTTGAACAGGAAACGGCGCCTGACTACCAAGTGTGGAGCCCAAAGATTGGTCTGCGGCCGAAAGCGGCATACCAGCGACGCACGATTCCTGCGCGGTTGCAAGACCACGAGGTTGCTGACGCGTTTGATCCTGCCACGGATTCGCGCTCTGAACGGGATATGACGTTTCTCATGGGCGCGCGGCGCATATACGACTGTGGAAAAAAACGGTGGATTTGGCATAAACCGCTTGACCTCTCCCGCGCGTAGTGTTACAAACACGAAAACCGGGTGAACCGGTGC
>ERZ724522.1730-NODE-1730-length-11208-cov-8.183359_pt1 | contig 11208 bp, 12 predicted proteins | sample MGYA00376055_ERZ724522 | MGnify/ENA primary metagenome ERZ724522 (study PRJEB28724, sample SAMN07190884) | wastewater metagenome | isolation source: effluent of sewage treatment plant in Hong Hong | place: Hong Kong | collected 2016-03-17 ... | reverse complement strand
GATCTTCTTCAACTGGAAGGACGACGCGACGGCCGAGAAGCTCGGCGCCTACCTCTACAGCTTCTCGCTCACCAACAACCCCGCGCTCACGCACCTGCCGAACCTCGCCGCCTCGCAGCGCGCCGCGCTCGGGCACTGGTACGGGGACATCACGAAGCGCGAGGACGTGCTCGCGATGCTGCGCGAGGTGCTCGACCTGCCCGTGATGACGAGCGAGGAGGCGACGCTCGCGGAGCTCGACAAGCTCGCGCGCCTCGCGGCGGCGCCCGATGACGCGTCGGGCGTCGACCTCGACGACATCCTCTGCGCGCTGCGCAGCGCCCTCCGCCTGCCCGCGCTCACCACGCCCGCCGAGGTGATCGCGGCCGTGCGTCAGGCGCTCAACACCCTTCCCGCGGGCGATCCCGCGGCCCTGTCCCAACGCGGCAACGCCGCACCCACGGAGAAGACCATGTCCAAGCTGATTGCCCTGGCGGCGCTCGTCGGCGTCGTCGCGAAGACCGACGACGAAGCCGCCACCGCGCTCGACGAGCGCGTGCGCGAGAACCTCAACCTGCGCAAGGCGCTCAACCTCACGGCGGGTGCGCCGGCCGCCGACGTCGCGAGCGCGCTCTCGACGCTCACCACCGAGGCCGCGAAGGTGCCCGCCCTCACGACGAAGCTCGCGGGTTTCGAGAAGCGCGAGGCCGAGGCGCTCGCGACGCTCCGCAAGGGCTGGATCGATGACGTGATGGCGGCGGACGCGCTGCCCGAGAGCGTGCGCCCCTCGCTCGAGCTCCACGCCGCCACCGACTGGGCGGGCTTCCAGAAGGCCCACCCGCGCCCCTCGCGCGAAGCCCTCGCGCAGCGCGCCCTCGACCCCCAGCGCCTCGCCCGCCTCTCGCTCGGTGCGGGCGCGAAGGCCCCGAAGCCCATGACCGGCGAGGGCGCCGACGAGCCCGACGTCGACGACCTCGACGCCGCCGTGCAGGCGCTGATGACCGAGCACGGCGTCGGCTACGCCGAGGCGCTCGACATGCTCGGGCAGGGCTGAGAGCCGCCCGCACCCTCCGTCCGCCACACCACCGACACCGAGGAAACCATGGCCGTCGAGTTCACCGAGACTTCCACCAAGACCGTCAGCCGCGGGCGCAACGTCGGCGGGAGCACCCTCCCCGCGAAGCGCATCGTGAGCCACACCACGAACGCGACCTACGAGGACGCGATCGACTCCTGCGCCAACGTCAGCGCCACCAACCGCATCGCGGGCGTCACCAGCCACGCGATCGAGTCCGGCCGCGTCGGCGACGTGCACACCGAGGGCGTCCACCCCGTGGAGTCCACCGGCGACGAGATCCTCGTCGGTCACCGCTGTGCCGTCGAGCAGTCCACGGGGCGCGTCTACTCCATCGTCACCACCGCGCCGTCCGCAGGCGCCAACGTCAACATCGTCGGCATCGCCAAGACGAAGGTCGCGGCCAGTTCCGCCGCGGGCACCGTCGTGATGCTGGAGATCGCCTTCAGCAGCCACCAGGGCGCCTGAAGCCTCACCCACAGCCACTACCGGAGACACAGGCCATGCCTCTGCTCATCAAGGATACGGCGCAGAAGATCCGCGCCAACAGCCCCACCCGGCTCGGGATGCACCCTGCCGTCGTCAAGCGCCTCGTGGCGCTCGGTGTCGACCCCGAGGAGCGCGCCCGCTCCATCAACCTCGCCCGCGACACCGCGCGCAGCGATACCACCCCGAGCGTGCGGCGGTCGCTCGGGCTCTCGGCGCGGGCCGCGGACGGCGAGGGGCGCCTCGCCCTCGACCTCGCGCCCGACGACGTGCGCATCACGCCGCTCCTCAACCGCGCGGCGCTCTACTACCGCAACGACGCGTACATCGCCGAGGACGTGTGTCCGGTGGAGATGACGACGGAGCGCAGCGCCAGGTACCAGATCTGGGGCCGCGACGACGACCTCGAAGCGCCCGAGGACGAGATCGGCCCCACGGGCAGCGCGAAGGAGGTCAACCCGACCCTGTCGGACGACACCTACGCGGTGCGCAGCTACGCCCTCAAGGGCATGGTCTCGCGCGACACCGAGCGGGCCAACCCCACGCTCGGCTACCGCGCCCGCGTCACGGGCAACGTCCGCGGTCGTCTCATGCTCCGCAAGGAGATCCGCACCGCCGACGCGTTCCTGAACACCGCGAACTACCCCTCGTCGAACCGCCGCGCGCTCGGCGGAACCGCCAACTGGGACGGAGGCAGCGCCGCCGACCCCATCGATGACGTGCTCTACGCGCAGGAGCAGATCACCGGCGTCGACGTCACCGACATGGTGATGAGCGACATCGTGTGGCACGGCGCGCAGCAGAACGACCTCATCAAGGCCATCCTGGCGTCGCAGTACGACAACCAGGGACTCCTGCGTCGACAGGACCTCGGCCTCTATTTCGGCATCCTCAACGTGCGCGTCACCAAGGCGGTCAAGAAGACGGCCGCGGGTCGCGTGCGCATCTGGGGCTCGACGGCGGTGTGGCTCGGCTACGTCGACCGCGCTCCCGGCATGCTCACCTTCGCGCGCAGCTTCCGCCTCAGCCAGGGCGCGGGCGGCTTCATCACGAAGGTCATCGTCAACGACGATCGCGGCGAGGATGGCGTCGAGTACATCCGCGTGTCCTACGCCGAGGACACGGCGAAGATCGTCGCCCCCACCTACGGCTTCCTGCTCACCGGCGCGCACTCCTGACCGAAGCGTCGCCACCGGAGACAACCATGCCGAAGACCGTTCGCGGCCCCGCCGGGGCCACCACCAACCAGCCGCCCGCCGTCGACCCCATCGACCCCATCGATGACGACGACGAGCGCGAGGGCGCGTCCGACGTCGAGACGCAGGCTGCTCGCGATCCCGGCGACTCCGCCGCGCAGCGCCTCGAAGAGAACCGTCTCGCGGACGAGTTCTTCGAAGCGGCGAAGCGCAAGCTCGGGCTCCCCGCCCACGCGTCCTCCCTCGACATGCTGCGACACATCGTCGGATCGCCGACGGTGCGTCCTGCGGGGCCCCCGCGCGCGGCGTGCAGCCTCGTCCTCGTCGTCGACGGCAAGCGTGTCGTGCTCGCCGCGGGCGACCTCATTCCCGAAGGCGTGGACCTCGGGGAGATTCACCCGCACGCCATCACGAGGGGTCGATGAGCAGCATCTTCGACATCCTGGCGAAGCTCGCCGACGGCCAGGTGCTCCAGCGCGTCGGGAAGCGGCTCGTTGGCGTCGACCTGCCCTCCGCCGGTCCTTCCCTCGCAACGACCGGCACGCCCGCGGCCCTCGGCAGCGCGTCGCGCGGCACCGGCACCACCGCCGCGCGCAGCGACCACGTGCACCCCACGACGGGGGTCGTCACGACGAGCGGCGCTCAGTCCGTCGCCGGCGCGAAGACGTTCACGGACACGCCCGTCATGCAGGCCGGCGTGAACATGTACTCGACGCAGATCACCAACCTCGGCCCGCCGTCGGGCGCCAACGACGCGGTGCCGCGCGACTTCCAGGCCCCCGTGCGCTTCTACTCACGCACCGTCGCGCAGCTCGCGGGCATCGCCTCGCCCGCCGACGGCGACGTCGTCTACGTCTCCAACGGCCGCAAGCCCGGCGAGGGCTCGGGCGTCGGGACGGGCGTGCTCGCCCGCTACAACGGCACGGCCTGGCGCTCGCTCCTCGAAGACGCGACCGTCGCTGCCTGACCGATCCCTTCCTCCACGACGAAGGCGCGCGAGCACCCGACGCAGCGCGCCCTCCACGCCTTCCACGCCCCCACGAGCACCCCATGGCCAGCACCCCGCGATACGTCGGCACCGACGCAGCCTCCGCGAAGGAGTACGTGCGGGATACCGTTGGCCCTGAAGATTTCCTCCGCGTGTTCGACGTGGATGGCGATGGCGAAGTGGCCGACGACACCAGCGACGAGAAGACCTTCGTGCGCGCCGTCTGCTCCGCTGAAACCGAGGTGGACGAGTACCTCGCTGCAAGCCACAGAGCGCCGTTCACCAGCACGATCCCCGACAGCGTCAAACAGATCGTCGCGTTGCGCTGCCTCTGGTGCGCCGTGCGTACGCGTTCGTGGGCCGACGCCGAGAAGGCGCCGTTTCGCGCGCTGTACAAGGACACCGACGCGCGCCTCGGCCGCATCGCCGACGACAAGCGCGCACGCATCCCCTCGCTCGGCGCGCCGCAGCCCGTTGCGAGCGTCGTCGAGGCGGTTGATCCAGTCGCCGACGAGCCCGCAGGCACCTGGAACGACCTCGCCGACGGGCGCGCGAGGTCGGGGTTCTGACATGTCCCCGGTGACTGTAGACCTCGACCTCGCCCCGTGGAGCGCGGGGCTGCACGCCCTCGGCGAGGCGCTCGACGACGAGCTCGAAGCCGTCGTGCGTGAGGCTGGCCAGGTCGTGGCGTACGACGCCCGCGCAGACCACCCCTACACGGACCAGACCGGCACCCTCACGCGCTCGACGAGGGCGTACGCGCCTCGCGGGAGCTTCCTGCGCGACACCCTGCGCGTGGAGGTCCTGGCGGGTACCGATTACGCCTCGCACGTGATGCAGCGGCGCGGAGACTGGCTCGAAGCGTCGCTCGTTCGCTCCGCAGACCGCATCGAGCACCACCTGCACGACGCGCTCGACCGCGCGGTGCATCGCTCGGGGCTCGGCTGACCGTGTCCGCCACGCACGCCACGGACGACGAGATCGAGGCCGCGCTCTTCGCCGCGCTCGAAGCGCTGAAGGCCAGCGCGTCACCCGCGGGACCGTTTGTGCTGGTCGATCGGTGGGCGGGCGAGGTGACGCAGGACACCGGCGTTGACAGCGCCACCCTCGCGAAGAGTCCCTCGGCGCTCCTGGCCTACGAAGAGTCGGTACCAGAGGGCGCTGGCGGCGCGCAGAGCGAGACCGGCGGACACCTGATCCAGGTGGTCGAGCGCCACATCTACCGCGTGTACATCACCGTGCGCGACGCGCGGGGTGACACCGCCGCGATGAAGGGCACGGTCGGACAGAACGGCGTGCTCGCGTGTGCGCGCCGCGTGAAGAAGGCCCTCGCGGGGCTGATGATCCCTGGCCTCTTCGATGGCGACGTCGTGAGGCTCGTCGGGCAGCGCCCGTGGCACATCCGGCGTGGCGCTTCCTACACGCACGTCATCCGCTTCTCCGCACGCGCTGCGCTCGACGAGTCAACGACCGACGAGAACCCGGTGCCCGGCGCGGCCATCGCTGGTGTGCGCGGCGACGTGCCCGACGCGACCCGCGACACCAACGCAGCGGTCGTGACGCTCTCGCACTTCAACACCCTCCCCGAAGACTGATCCGAGGTCTCTGCCATGACGACGCTCCCGAGCGGCCTCGCCGCCTCCCCGACGCCCCTGTTCTCCTTCGCCGTGCGCCTCGGCGTGGGCCCGTCCGCTTCGCCCGGCGGCATGAAGGTCATGCTGCTGGCCTCGAAGCTCTCCGCGGGCACCGCCTCGAACAACATCCCCGTCGAGGTCGGCGATGTGACCGACGCCGAGGCCCTCTTCGGAGCGCGCTCGCGCCTCGCCGGGCTCTGCCGGGTGTTCCGCGCGATCGCCCCGCGCGGGCGTCTCTACGCCTGCCCCGTGGCCGATCCTGGAGGCACGGCGGCGACCGCGGTGCTGACCTTCTCGGGGCCGTCCACCGCGGCGGGTGTGCTTCGCCTCCGGATCGCCGGACGACTCGTGTCCGAGGTGGTCATTCCCTCGGGCACCAGCGCGGCCGACGCCGCTGCGCTCGCGCAGGCGGCCATCGCCGCCGTCGCCGAGCTGCCGTGCACCGGCACCGTCGGGGGCACTGGCAACGAGCACATCCTCACGCTCGCCGCGTCGAACACCGGCGCGACGGGCAACCAGCTCCGCGTCGTGTTCGAGTGCACCGCGACGGGCGTCACGATCTCGCTCAACGGCGTGACGACGGCGGCGCGCGGCAAGGGATACTTCGGCGGTGGCTCGTCGACGGCAGGCGTCGGCGCTGTCGACCTCACCGACGCGCTCGCGGCGATCGCGGGCACCCGCTACCACCGCATCGTCGCGGACGTCGACGACGACACCAACCGCGGGCGGCTGAAGACCTTCGTCACGTCGCAGTCGTCGATCAACGTGGGTCGTCGCTGCATGGCGGTGGCGGGCTCGCTGGGCGACACGCTCTCCACGGTGCAGGGCGACGCGACCGCGCAGAACGAGCCGCGGTTCACGCTCGTGTACAACCGCAAGAGCCACAACCACGCGGGGGAGCTGGCCGCGGCGTACATGGCCGCGAAGGTCTACGGCGACGGGCGGCTGCCGGGCGAAGAACAGTACCTCGCGGCGAAGGCCAACGGGCTGTCGCTCTACCCGGCGATCCTGGCGACCGACGAGGAGGAGCGGCTCACGCCTACCCAGGTGGATACGCTGTTGCGCGCGGGCGTCTCGCCGCTCGGCGCGGACCCGCTCAACCCGGGCTACGCCGCGCTGGTGCGCCCCGTCACGACGCGCACCGTGAACGCCTCGGGCGGCACGAGCTACCTCGTCGCCGACACGTCGAAGGTCGCCGTCGCCGACGAGGTCGCAGACCGCTGCGAGACGTGGGCGGCGCAGGCGTACGCCGACAAGAACCTCGTGCCCGACCCGGCGACGATCGAGCAGGCGCCGTCGTCGCCCTACGTCGTGTGGCCCGCCGCGGTGCGCGAGGACTTCCTCACGATCCTGCGGCAGATGGAGAGCGAAGCGCTCCTCGTGAACGTCGCGCAGTACGCCTCGCAGGTGACGGTCGAGCCCCTCACCGTCGATGGCACGACCTACCTCGTGTGCAAGGTGCCCTTCGCGGTGATCAACCACCTGCACAGCGTGGTCGGCGAGGGGCTCCAGGTCGCGTGACGCGCGCACTCAACGCGCAGGAGTAGAGCATCATGGGACAGACGACGCGCGCAGACTTCGCCGGGACCGGCAAGCTCTGGATCAACGGGACGCTCTTCTCAGAGGCCGCGGAGGTCTCTCTGAAGTACGGCGGAAAGCTCAACCGACTTACCACGCTCGGGCTCTCCGGCGAGGTGAGAGAAGACCCCAACCTCATCACGGCCGACATCAAGGGCGCCGTGCTGCGCAGGGACAGCCAGGTCGCGAAGCTCAACCGTTTCGTCGACGCGGACGAGGACGTGCGCATCAAGGTGCAGGTCGGCACCCTCGTCACGAAGGCCACCGGCAAGCTCGGCGATCTGTCGATCGACACGTCGCAGGGCAAGAGCAGCTTCAGCGCCTCGTTCTCGGGTGACAGGGAGAAGACCACGTGACGAAGCGCCGCGACGACGAGGACTCTGCGCAGTCGCCGTTTGCGCGCGCCCTCGCGCGTGCTGGCGCTCGCCCCTCGAAGACGATCGAACTCCCGGGCATGCCCGGCACGAAGGTCGCGCTCTGGTGCCCCAACGATGAGGAGGAGGCCGAGGCGGACGTCGAGGCGAGCAAACGCCTCACCGCGCACCACAAGATGAGCGCGCTCGACCTCACGCTCGGACAGGCCACCGACCTCTTCCAGCGAGAACGCGACATCGAGCTCATCACGCTCGTGGCGCGCGACCCGGACGACGCCGACGACGCGTTCTTCGAATCGTCGGACGAGGCGCGGCAGCTCGCCAGACCGCAACGACGGGCGCTCATCGCGGCGATCGAAGACTTCCAGCGCGAGCGGTTCATGTCGCGCACGCCCGAGGTGCGCGGGGAGGTCGTGCGGCTCGTCCGCGAGGCAAAACAGGCTGGCGTGCTGTCGAACTGGCTCGTGTCCTGCGAGTCCGCTACGGAGCTTCGGGAGATCATCGAGATTCTCGCGGAGGCCCTCGACAGCACGCCCTCGACAACCTCGAACTCCTCGAACGACTGAGAACGGAGTGGGCCGAGTACGAGCTTGAGGCTCGCGGTGTTCTGCCGCCCCGACACTGGCATCCGCCGCCCGACGAGTAACCCATGGAAGCAACCCTGCGCATCAAGACCGAGGGCGGCGCCGAGGTGCAGGCCCTCGTCGATCGGCTCGACCGGGCCGTGGCGGCATCGCGCGGGCGCCGTGTTCGAGGAGCCAGGGAGGCCGCGGCGCAAGAGGCCGCGCACTACCGCAGAGGGTCCGAAGCGATCGTCGATACGGCCCAGCGCTCGGATCGACTCGTCACCCGCAACCGCCTTCGCCAGCTCGCCCTGACAGACGAAGCGCGGCGCCGATCCGAGACCCTCTACGCCATCATGGTGAATCGGGCCACAAAGGCGCTGGAGAAGGAGGTCGGGGAGCGGGGCAAGCTCACGGACAAGGAGCTCCGCCAGGTGCACCAGCTCGCGCAGGCGATGCTCATCGAGCACACGCGCGCAGAGCGGGCGAAGACCGCAGCGACGCAGCAGGAGACGCGGCGCCGTGAGGCGATTCAACGCGCCGCTGCCGGTCGCACCGAACGGGCGATCGGAGCGGTCCTTCAAGCAGGAGGCCGGTTCGTCTCCAACATCCACGGCCAGACCCAGGATGCGCGCGAGCGGCGCGCTGAGTCCGGGCACACGCTCAACAGCGCGTTCTATCAAGCGGGTGTTGGCGGCGCGGAAGCCCAGGCGATGCAGCAGATGCTCGCGCGGGAGGTGTCCTCTCCGCAGGGAAGCTTGCGCGGCCTGCGAATGCAGGACGTGGCCGGCGGGCTGATGGCCGCGCAGACACAGTTCTCCGTGCTCTCGGGTCGCAACGCTGGGGAGCGGATGCAGAACCTTCAGCGCCAGATCGAGCACATGGCGCTCGCGCGCAACACCTACCAGGACCCTGGGGAGGTGCTGCGCGTCGCCGGAATGCTCCAGCAGCAGGGCATCCGCGGCGCTGACCAGCGGTCCACGCTGCTCTCGCTTACCGGGATGGCGCAAGCGGGGTCCATCGAGCTCTCGACCCTCACCAGCGCAGCGCTGGGGCCGCTCATGCAGAACATCGCGCGCGTGACGAACGCCAACCAGACGCCAGCGCAGCGGCAGGCCGCCGTGCAGGCCGCGGTGTCCGAGAGCATGGCGGTGGGCGAGATCGGAGCCGCCGCTGGCCTCACGCCCCGTGATTCGCTGAACGCGTTCGCGAAGCTGCGTGGCTCCGTGGTCAATCCCCTCGCGGCCGAGCGCCTGCGAGACCGGCTCCACGCAGAGCACCGCGACGATCTGGCCAGCCAGCTCATCCAGCGCGATGCGCAGGGCCGCTACGCGTTCAAGGACGCCAACGCGATCAACCTCATGTCGTCGCTGGTGCGCGGCTTCGGCGGCGACGCGAGCCGCGTCACCAACCTCCTTTCCGCGGGTGGTCACGGCGCTCCGATGGTCCTCGACGCACAGCAGCGCAGGCTCATCACGGCGATGGCCTCGCAGACCGAAGGCGGCCAGTCGATCGCGGAGCACGTGGCTGCCATGCAGGCGAACGGCGGGCGGTTTGGCGAAGCCGACGTGAACCGCGGCCAGTCGATGCGCGACGCAGAGGACCTCACCGCGCTCACCCAGGGCCGCGAATCACACGACACGGCGCTCACGGACAACACGAGCGCCCTGACGCGGCTCTCGAATGAGTTCCATGACTTCACGGCCGCCAACCCACACGCGGGCGCTGCGCTCGACGCGGGTAGCGGCGTCTTCGGTGGCGTCTTCGGCAGCCTGCTCGGTCGCTTCGGTGGCGGCGGTGTCGGGCGCCTCGCAGCGCCCGTGGCTGCTCGCGTCGGCGCCATGGGCGCGCTCGGAACCGTTGGGACGTGGACGGCGGGTGTTCTTGCCTCCGCAGGCGCAGGTCTCGGGGCGGGCAGCGTGATCAATCAGGGCGTGTACTCCGACCGTGACCGCGCGAATGGTCTCCAGACCAACGCCTTCTCACGCGCGTTCTGGAGCGACTTTGTGACGGCGACGCGTCAGGCGATTCGGGACGGCATGTCGAACGCCACGGTGACCGTGTCGCCTACCGATCTGGTGCACCACCAGATGGGCGGACGACAGGGCTCCCGCGAGGCGGACTGATGGCGGCCGACGACATCGGCGAGCACCTCTGGACGTGGGCCTGGGAGGACATCGAGTTTCCCGGCGAGGACATGAGCACCACGTTCGGGCACGACTCGGCGCGCCACCAGGGCTTCGGCCAGCGCGGCGCGAACGTCGAGACGACGGGGCCGAAGGTGCTCACCACGCGCGTGCGCGCCGTCTTCTCCAACAGCCTCCGCGGGTGGAAGGGGCCGCCGCTCTTCCCCGACCAGTGGAGGCGCCTGACGCGGTCGCTCAACGACAACCCGGAGGGCTTCCTCACACACCCGACGCGGGGCGTCTTCACGGCGCACTTCGACGAGGCCACCGAGGCGGTGAACGTCAAGCTCCGCCGCGGCGTGACGCTCGACCTCTCGTTCACGGAGCAGAACGGCGAGGCGGCCAACATCGATCTGCGTTCGGGTTCGCGGCGCGATCCTGTCTCCTCGGCGCGCCAGAGCGTAGCCCTCGCGGACGCGACGGCGCCCGCCGCGGTTGCCGCCGTAGCGCCGCCGCTGCTGCCCACGTTGGACACCGCGACCGGGTGGCTGGAGGACTCGCGCCGGAGCTACACGGAGGCAAGCGCGCGCTTCGATGCGCTGCTCGCGGCGATCGACATGCGCCTCTCGCTGCCTGCGTCGCAGGTGGTGACAGCGCACGCGTACCGGGTTGCGTTGGAGGACGCGCGCGTCGCAGTGCTTTCCTACCGCGACCGCTACGTGGGCCGTTCGCAGCGGCAGCACCGCGTGCTCGAAGCGGCGTCGCTCGCACGCATCGCGGGCGACCCCGCGGTGTACGGTGATCCGTCACGCGCAACGGACCTGGCGCGCGCCAACACCGTCCTCGACCCCTCGCACGTTCCCGCAGGAACGGTGCTCGTGGTGGTGGATTGATGGCGACCCGACACACGGTCACGCTCGCCCTCGGCGATCCGCCGGTAGAGCTCACGGCCTGGGACGAGATCGCGATCACCCACGACCTGCGCGCACCGGCCAGCGGCTTCGCGCTCACCGTCTGGCGAGAGCCCGATGGCGAGCGATGGAACTCCGTCCTCGAATCGGCGCGCCTCTACGCACCGCTCACGCTCACCGTGGACGGGGCGGTGCAGCTCCGCGGCTCCATCGAGCGCATGCGCCCCGGCGGCAACCGTTCGGGCGCGCCGCTCACGCTCGGGGGCCGCGGGCTCGCAGGCGCCGCGATGACCGCGCA
>ERZ724522.1729-NODE-1729-length-11224-cov-6.401379_pt1 | contig 11224 bp, 12 predicted proteins | sample MGYA00376055_ERZ724522 | MGnify/ENA primary metagenome ERZ724522 (study PRJEB28724, sample SAMN07190884) | wastewater metagenome | isolation source: effluent of sewage treatment plant in Hong Hong | place: Hong Kong | collected 2016-03-17 ... | reverse complement strand
TGAATGGAGAAGTGACGCTTGCGCAAACTGGTGCAGCTACAAGCGTGACTGGCACGACGAGTGAGACTGTGTTGGCAACCTACACATTGCCAGGCGGTTTGATGACTCCTTGGTCACAATTAGAAATAATTGTTTTGTGGTCTTTCACTAACTCTGCAAATACAAAAATTTTAAGGGTCAGACAGTCAAGTGTCGGTGGCGGCATCAGCGGTGATCCTTATTTTTATTTTGCAGGTACTACGACTGCGTCGGTTCAAAATATTTGCGTTATCAGATCAAACAATTCAATTTCTGCTCAAAAAGGTTTTGGAATTGGTACAGGTGGCGTGTCTGGATTAGGTGCTCTTAGCGCAAGTTTGAGTGCATTTAATCGAAATCTTGCAAATGCTTCAGACATTGTTTTGACTGGTCAGCTTGCAAATTCTAGCGAGACGATAACTGTCGAAGCTTACTCAATTGTGTACAGAGGTTAAAAATGGGAATAATAAATTTACCCGACAATACATTTGAAGTTACTAAGTACACATGGGCAACAAGACCAAGTTACGCAAAAACTGGTGACTTGATTATGATTACAGATATCGGTCCAGTTGATGAAGTGTTTAAGTGGACTGGTTCACGATGGGCACCTATTAACGGACAATGTTTACTTGCTTCGACGAACACAAGTGTTAGTGTGACTGGCACAGTTGATCAAACAGAATTAGGTACAGTTACAATTCCAGGTGGCTTGATGTCTACGAATGGTATTTTAGAAATATCATCATTTTGGACTATGACAAATTCAGCGAATAACAAAACAATCAAAATTAAGCATGGTCAAACAACTGACCCTGTAACTGGTGGTTCATCATTTGTTAATAGAACTGAAACAACAATCGCGATTCATCAACACTTATGCATTTTAAGATGTTCAAATTCTTTGAATGCACAAAAGGCTATTTCGCCAACGATTTCGACAGGGCTTGGCTCAACAACAGCTTCAAATTATACAAATACTTATGATTTGAGCACTGACAAAAAAATATTTTTTACAGGTCAATTAGCAAACACAGGCGAAACAATCACTTTGCGCGGCTGGCGTCTTCTTTATAAGGAATAACATGGCATTTTATAACTTACCAAAAACAACACTACGAACTACATTTGCCAATAGACCTACAGCTTCTTTGATGAGTGGAAAAATTATCTACATGACTGACATTGGTCCGGCTGGTTCTTATTGGATTTCAAACGGTACTCGATGGCAACCTCTCGGCGGTTCTTGTTTGCTAGCTATTTCGCAAATTGCATCAAGTGTAACTGGAACTACGAGTGAAACTGTCTTAGCAAGTGCTACAATCCCAGCTGGTTTGATGAGTGCTAATGGTCAGCTTGAAATATTCATGCTTTGGTCTCATACAAATGCAGCTGCAGCGAGAAACTTAAGATCTAGATTTGGAACAGACCCTTTAGCAGGAACTATTTATTATAATCCGAGCATTTCAACTACGAACACAACTCAATCGTTTATGATTATTAAAAATAATAATGCAACGAATTCGCAATATGGATTCCCGAACTCAACTGGGGCAGGTTATGCGACAAGCACAGGAACATTGATAACAAGCTCTTGGAATACAGCTACAACAAATCATGTATTAGCCTTTAATGGAGCACTTGTAGACACATCACAAACAATAACACTCGAAGGATATTCAATTACATACGTGGAAGGATAAATATTTATGTATAAAATTAAAGCAATCGTTGAAGAAGGCGGACTTAGACCAGAAACTCAATTGCCAAAAGAAAATATCGCAATGATCGTATGCGATGGAACTGATTATATTATTTATGAACAAGGCGACGAATTGCCACAATTAAATCAAGGAGAGTAAGATGTTAGCAGGAAAAGAGATAGAAAAACAAATTGGTGAGTTTGGTCATGTATCATTAGACGTAATGCCAGACGCTAAAGTAGCAATTGAATTAGGTCTTAAGATCGATTTAATTGATATCGTTAAAAAATTAGCAGCAAAAACAGAAACTCCAATTGATGACAAAGTTGTAGAGTTTTTAGAAAAATTAGTAAAAAAAGCGCAATAAATTAAGGGGGCGTTCATGAAAGATATGGATTTAAAAAAGAAAGTATTAAGCGAGATTATGGATCTAATGGACGCTCGTGAAGGTGATCGTCTAAAGAAGCATCCAAAATTAATGAAAGCAGAAATTGAAGTTGTCGGAGCTAAGCCAAAAGAAGACATGATGGAAGAAGGCGAAGACGATATGAAGGTTGAAAAGAATCCAAAGCTTGATGCAAAAGAAGACGTTGCAGAAGGTGAAATGGATGACATCGATCCAGAGATGCTTCAAATGTTAATCGAAAAAATGAAAGAAATGAAATAGAGAGGTAACTCGATGAATAGCTCGGAATTGATTTCAGCACTAAAGATCCACGGCTCATTCCCATCGAGTAATGATCTTTTTAGCGATAGCGACTTTCTAGTTTTGTTCAATCATCAAATGAAGGTCGAAATTGTTCCAATGATGCTTAAGCTTAACGAAGAGTACTTTGTACAATACAAAGATTTTACAATTACTCAAGGAGCTAAGTATAGAATTCCTAAGCGTGCAATCGGCTCAATGATCAGAGACTTAAAAGTCATCGATGCTGGTGGCAATCAACAAAATTTAGCAAGACTATACGAAGAAGATCGACCTTTAAACAAAACAGGATACTACATTGAAAGAAACCAAGTTGAGTTATCAAATGATTTCACAACTGGCACTTTAAGAATGAAGTACTTTGGTAGACCTTCGACTTTAGTTTTAACTACAGCTTGCGCAGAGATTACATCGATCGACACTGGTCTTAATCAAGTTGTCGTTTCAAGTGTACCGAGCACGATGACAACAAACACAATCATTGATTTCGTTCAAGCTTCTAATCCTTACGATCTTTTAGGTATGGATTACACAATTAGTGGTGTGAGTGGTACAACAATAAGCTTTACAACATTGCCAGATGACCTTGTAGAAGGTGATTACATTTGTATCGCTGGTGAGTCACCTGTTCCTATGGTGCCAGATGAATTACATCCAGTACTTATTCAATCAGCATTATGTAAAACTTTATCAAGCAAAAAAGATAAGCAGTACAAAGATGAAATGGACACATTGATGAGGGTTAAAGAAGACGCAATCAATATGCTTGATCCTCGTGTTCAAAATAACTCTAACAAAGTTAGAACTGGAAAGCTCTTAGGATTCTTTTCAACAAGAAGGTACTAGATGTATATATACAAAATTGTTAATAAAATTAACAATAAAGTCTATATAGGACAAACAAAGTATGAAAATATTAATGTGAGATTTAGCTCGCATAGATCTCAATTAAGAAAAAATTTACATACAAACGAACATTTACAAAAATCTTGGAACAAATATAAAGAAGAAAACTTTGAGTTTACAGTTTTAAAAAAAGTAAACAGTTATGAAGATTTAGATAATGAAGAAAAATATTATATTAATTATTTTAAATCTTTCATTTCTCAAAATGGATATAATAAAACTCTTGGTGGGCATTTAACAAAAGAGTTTTCAGAAGAAACGAAAGAGAAAATCAGAATCAAAGCACTTGGAAGAAAACATTCTAAAGAGACAAAGGCAAAGATGTCATTGTTAAAAAAAGGAAAGTATCCTTGGATAAAAGGAAAAAAATACTCTGAAGAGTCAAAAAACAAAATGTCCTTATCGAAAAAAGGAAAAAAAACTTGGAATTACGGTCTTAAAATGAACAAAGACTGGTCTAATCATAGAAAAAAACAGATCATTTGTTTAAACAATAATGTTGTGTATTCTTCTATTCACGAGGCCGCTGTTTCCCTTAATTTATTAGAATCAAAAATATCTAGTGTTTGCAGGGGAATTAGAAATCACACAGGCAATTATAAGTTTAAATATTTAAACAACGTGGGTGTTGAATGAGTCAAAGCTTAATATTAAATCATAGAGGGTTGATAACAAACTTCAATGCGTTATCAAAAACCCCTGAAGGTGCGCTTACAATTGCTGAAAATGTTGTCATTGATAAAGACGGAGTAGCAGAGCCAAGACGAGGTTTTACTCGTATTGCTAGTGCTCCGGCGAGTGATGCCGCTCGTTTTGATCGACTAACTTCATATCAAGATAAAATCATTGGTCATAGATCAGATGACAATTCAATGCAGTACTATAACTCTGGATGGACACAGTATTCTGGCACTTATGAGCATCCTGATAGTGATTACGCTCGAATGCAATTCATGCAGGCAAAGGGTAACTTGTACTTTACAACATCAACTGGTGTTAAAGTTATAGATAGTTACTCTGGTCCAGTTTACTCAACTGGAATGCCGAGAGGTCTTGACGGCGTTGGTTCTACAACTGGTGCTTCTGGATTTTTAGGCCATAATCATCAAATTGCTTACCGTATTGTTTGGGGATCAAGAGACGCTAACAACAACTTATATTTAGGAACCCCATCTCAACGGATTATTGTCATCAACAACACGGGTGGTACTCGTGACGTGTCTTTGACATTCACAATTCCTAGTGGAATCACAACAAGTGATTTCTTTCAAGTTTATCGATCACAAGAATCGGCATCAGTAAGTGATGAACCAAATGATGAACTTCAATTAGTCTATGAAAAAGCACCAACTGCTGGTGAGATTACGGCTAAGTCTGTGACATTCACAGATTCAACGCCTTACAGTTTAATGGGCGCTTATTTATATACGAATTCGTCACAAGAAGGGATAGCTCAAGCAAATGATGAGCCTCCCTTCGCTAAAGACATTACTTTATTCAAAGGATATACATTCTTTGGCAATGTTAAAACAAAACATCAGTTAAACATTAAACTCGTTGCAGTTAGTGGAACTGGTCTAGCTTTAAATGATACGATTACAATTAACTCAATGGTGTTTACTGCTAAGAATGCTGAAAATATAGCATCACGTGAATTTTTACTTTCTACTGGTGGAAGTGCTGCTCAGAATATCGCTGACACTGCTCAATCATTAGTCAAAGTTATTAATCAGTATTCATCAAATACAACAATTTATGCTTATTACATTTCTGGTTATCAAGATCTTCCAGGACAAATTCTATTAGTTAAACGAACATTAGATGATACTTCATTTGCGGTTAGTACTTCAAACAGTGTTGCATTTGACGTTGATACTGGAACAAGTAGCAATGAAGAGTATGAAAATGGTTTAATGTGGTCAAAGCTTGAGCAGCCTGAACACGTACCTACTGCAAATATTAATTACATTGGTTCAAAGAACTATCCGATTAGACGAATACTTGCGCTTCGTGACTCTCTTTTCATTTTAAAAGACGATGGGGTTTTTCGATTAACTGGTAATGGTGGATCTTGGAATATCGATCCAATTGACGTGAGCACAAAAATCATTGCACCAGACAGTGCTGTAGTTATGAACAATCAAATCTTTTGTTTGTCTGACCAGGGCATTGTGACTATTTCAGACATCGGTGTTCAAGTTATCTCTCGTCCAATTGAAGATCAAATTACTGATTTAATTAGCGCAAGTTATGACAATCTAAAGAAACTATCTTTCGGGATGGCTTACGATACTGACAGAAAATATTACTTATATACTATTGGTGAAGGTTCTGACACTTATCCTTCGCAGGCTTTTGTTTATAACACCTTCACTCAAGCGTGGACAAAGCACATTAAAAACGCAAAACACGCATTTGTTAATAGAACTGATGATAAGATTTATTTAGCTAATCCAGATGATAAGCACGTGTTACAAGAGAGAAAAGCATTAAACTTTACTGACTATGTTGACGAGCAATTAGACGGATTTAGCGTCGTATCTTCAAGCGGATATGATGTCGTTTTAAATGATGTGACTGGCTTAAATGTAGGTTATTTACTTTATGAATCTTCAACTGTTTACTCAATCATTACAGCGATCGATGTCCCAACCAAGACTGTAACTGTTAATGATTTAAAAACATGGGCCGTTGCAAGTGTCACAATTTACAAATCAATACCAGTTGTTATTGAATACGCAGTTCAAGACTTTAAGAACCCAGGTGTAATGAAGCACTTTCAAGAGTGTCAGATTCTTTTTAGAAATGCTCAATTTTTAACTGGGAATATTTCATTCTATACAGATTTAAGCGGTGGTTATTCATCGACTGTTTTTGAAGGATCTTATGGCAGTGATCTATGGGGTTTATTCGTTTGGGGAACTGGAACTTGGGGAGGCCTTGCTAGACCTAAGCCTATACGTGCTTTTGTACCAAGAGAGAAGTCTAGAGGTACTTTACTTAGTACACGCTTAACAATTGATAATGCTTATTCAAAGTGGTCACTTAATGGCGTATCGTTATACTATGACTGGGTCAGCGAAAGAACGAGCAGAACATAATGGCAAAGATTAATCCAACAAAGTTTTTACTAGAGGACTTTCAAGAGAACAAGGGCTTTGCAGAAAAGCTCTTCGGTCCATTGAATCAGTTCATTAATGATGTCTTTTTAAGCTACAGAAACGCACTGACTATTGAAGATAATTTGTTTCAAGAAATTAAAGAGATAAAATACAAGAATGATTCAAATAACTTTCCATTACGGTTTAATACTAAGTTTAATACTCTGCCCAAGGGAATGATTTCAATATACGTCTACAATAACACACTTGGTTCATATTCAACTTTACAACCTTGGGTCGTGTGGACTTATCAAGATGGACAAATAGTTATCAGTTCGATTTCAGGACTAACAGCTAGTTCCACTTACACAATTCGATTTTTAGTAATATACAATTAATAGGAGAAAAAATGCCATTCGCAGCACCTATTCAAGATGATGAGAAAAAACAACAAGAGCAAGGTCAATCGCAAAACGTGAGCGGTGTTAGCGGTGGTTTTGCAGGAGTCAATGTACCTGGACAAGAGCCTAGTTCGCAAAAAAAGTCTGGCTCTGGCCGATACACAAACATTCAGCAATATTTAGATGCGAACAAGCAACAAGCTGGCCAAATGGGTTCACAAATTGCACAAACAGTTGAAGGTCAAGCAAAGCAAGCTCAAGAACAGATTGGTGGGCTTGAAGCACAAGCGCCTAAAGTTGAGGCATATGATCCAAATAAGGCATTACAAAAAGCCGATCAGTTAAGTGCTCAAGAAAAAGAACAATACAAGACTCTAAAAAAAACGGGTGGATACACGGGACCAGCAACGGTCGATCAAGTGAGCGGTTACCAAGACGTGCAAAAGGCTTCGCAGAAGGCCGCGCAAAACGTCGCAAACGCCGCAACAGAGTCAGGCCAACAAGAATTACTTAAACAACAATATGCTCGTCCTAGCTACACAGCTGGACAGAACAGACTTGATCAGGCCTTACTGCAAGGAGCTCAAGAATCTAGAAGCCAACTTGAAAATTTGAGTAATAAATATGCAGGAATTGATAAATTATTCGAACAAAAATCTGGTCAAGTAGGTAGCGCAATCGCAGAAGCTCAAAAACAAGCATTGGCAAACAGACAAGCATTCAACCCGGCCGAGCAAGCTGCTAGAACTGCTTTAATTAATCCAATCGAGGAAAGAGCAAAACAAACACAAGCTCAAAATTTAGATAAAATTGCAAAAGCCAAAGAAGATTTAAAAGATGAGGTCATTTCACAAGATATGTTAGATATGCTTGGTCTTGGTGAGGGAACTCGCATCTATGATTTAAATTTAGGCAACTATCTCAACACTGATGAAACTCAATTAGGTCTTAACAATGTTGCAACTCAAGAAGAACGTCAAAAATATCAAGCTCTGGCAGACTTATTTGAAGATCCAACAATGAAGCAGATTGATATGACTGGAAAAGCAATTACTCCGGTGTCATTTGACAAGGAGAGATTTGCAAAAGACTTAGCAGCTAAAAATGCTTGGTTTGAAGATCTAGCACGAAACACAAATATTGCTACCAGTGGTGAGAATGCTCAAAATTACTACACTGGTTTACTTGGAACTAATAAACAAACTGCTAGTGCTCGAACTGACATGGCAGCAAATCTTTTAGATTATTTGAATACAGGAAACATCAATGTCGATGGCAATCAATATTCTGCCAATACTGGTGGGATTGATTGGAGAACTGGCAATGCTTCAACTGGCAACGCAATTGGAGATGCAATTGTTGGAGGTATTAATACAATCGGTAGAGGTATTTTCAACACTGATGCAACTGGTGTCGCAGATTCGAGAATGGCAGATGCTAAAAAATGGGCAAATAGACAAGCTCAGCAAAGATTTTATGATGAATTAAATCGAATTTTAGAAGAATCTAACTACAATAGAGCAATTAAAAAAGGATAAAAACAATGGGATTACTAGATACACTTTTTGGTGGCGGCGGCGAAAAAGATTATGACAGAGCAGTGGAGGCGGTTAGAAATGTGCCTTTGCCAATATTGAAAGAATATTATCCAGAGCTTTATCAACAAGTTGCTCAGTTAAATCCAGAGCTTGAAACTGCTGTAAATCTTGGTCCTAGTGAAATGGCAGGGATTGCGACAGATCCAGCTTTAAGACAAGCGCAATTAAATGCATTAGCAAAGTTACAAGAGGTCGGCGCAGCTGGTGGTCGTGATGCTCAATTTTTAGCAGAACAATCACAGCTAGAAAGTGACATTAATCGTAACTTACGAGGACAACAAGAAGCGATCATGCAAAATCTTGCGACTCGTGGAATGAGCGGTAGCGGTCAAGAATTAGTAGCACGTCAAATGAGTGCTCAAGATGCAGTCAATCGACAAGCTCAAATGGCAATGGATGCGAAAGCGCAAGCTCAACAAAGAGCACTTCAAGCGTTGATGCAAAGTGGACAACTCGGTGGACAAATGCAAGCGCAAGACTTTGGTCAAGCTGCTCAAAAAGCACAAGCTGCGGACGCAATCGCAAGATTCAATGCTGCTAATCAACAAGATGTAATGTCCAGAAATATTGGAGCAAAAAACCAAGCGCAACAGTACAATGTTGGAAATGCTCAAAATATTGCCAACCAAAATGTCGGCACTAAAAATCAAGCTCAGCAATACAACTTGAATTTGCCACAACAACAATTTCAGAATCAAATGACCAAGTCTGGTGCTTTAAGCAATGTTTATGGAAACAGAGGACAAAGAAGCGATCTTGAACGTCAAAGAGAAATGCAACTTGTGGGCGGCTTAATTGAAACTGGCGCGAAAGCGTTCGGAGGTTAACATGAATCCAATGGACTTTTTAAATGATGAAAAACTAAGCAATGAAGAGAAATTACGCCGCTACTTTTTAGAAAGCGGCAAGCTACCATTTGCTGACCGTGAAGCTGCTCAAAAAGCTGCTGAGGAACAAAAATCAGGCATGGGCATTGGAGCCGCATTAGCAGGTGCAGGGGCGGCCATTGCTGGTCGAGCACCTAGTGATGCTCTTGGATATTTTGACAAGCGTAAAGAGGCAATAGACGCTGCTACCGTTGGAGCTTTTGATAAAGCAAACAAAGAGCAGTCGGATCGAGTCGCTGAATACTTAAAAAACAAGTACGCTATGGATTTACGTCAACAAGAGCGTAAAGAAGATCGAAGCTTTGAAATGCAAAAAGAACGTGCACGACAAAGCGTTGAAATGCAAAAAGAAATGGCAAAGCAAAAATTAGATCAACTAAGTAAGCAAGATCCTTCAAAACTATCAGGGACGGACAAAGCACGTTTTGATAATGCATTAATGGTGTTAAAAAACATTGATAAAATGGGCGGTGCTTTAGATCAAGGTGAGAATACATTTTCATTGATTGGTGACTCTCCTTATACGGCAGCAGAACGAATGGCAGCAGAAGCCTATGGTCGTATGCAATCAGGTGGAGCGATTAGTGAAGATGAAGAGAAGCGATTTATGGCAATGTTACCGAAGGCGACTGATTCAGCTGAAATGCAACGTAAAAAGTTGTTAGATCAAAAAGAAGAAATGATTTCAAGACTTAAGACTTTAGGTTTCACACCAGAACAAGCAGGTTATCAACCTCAAGAATTTAATTACGGGAAAAAAGAAGTAAGACGACAAAGAAATAAAGACACTGGTGACATTAAAGTAACTTACGATGACGGTACAACTAAAATCATAGGCGGTAAGTAATGAGCCAATGGGAAGATATTCCGGTTGAAGATGAAAATAAATGGGAAGACGTTCCAGTTGAAGGTCAAAAAAAAGATCAACGATCTACTGGTGAGGTCGTTGTTGATGCATTAAATCCGATGAACTGGCCAAGAAATGCGGCAGCTGGATTAGGAGAGGCCGCTCAATTCATTGATAAATATACAGGAGCACCAGTTAGAAAATTCGTTACTGAATTAGCTACTGGCGAAGATCTTGAAAAGGCTCCGACTGGTGCTGAACAAGCTAAAATGATAATGAATAAAATCGGCGCTAATGATCCAACATTAAGCGAAGCGTGGGGAGTGCCTGAAAAGTACGGTAGCAATGTTAGGGCTTCTGACATTTATGGTGTTAGCTTAGAAATGTTGCAAGATCCTTTAATGATTGTTGGCGAATTAGCAAAGCCAATTAGTAAATTCGCTAAGTCATTCGGTGCTGCCGACGATGTTGCAAGATCAACAAGAACAACCGAGCAAGCATTAGAACAAATCGGTCAACAAACTGCTGGTTCTACGGCAAAAGCTAAAGCAGCTATTCAAGGCGGAGATCTTGATGTCACATTGAGCGGTCAACCCTTTGAAATTGTTAAACCACAATCATTAGAAGAGCTTAAGAATTACAAACCAATTCAAAACGCTGGTGAGATGACTGGTCTTAAAAGACTTGGAGAAATAGAATCAATCGTCCAAGATATTCAGACTAAGCCTTTAGAGTATCACAAGCAAATGTTTGAAAATCCAAAGGCAATGAAAGAGTTAAAACTTAAGTTCGAGAATCTTCCGACAGAAGATGCAAAAGCAATCGCTGCATACAATAATCAAATGCTTAAAGAAGCAACTGACAAAATTGGTACAACGATAAATCAATATTCTAAAGAAGCACCAAAGAATTTGAACGATGCTGGTTTTGATTTTATTGAGAATGTGAAAAACACATATAACAATGAAAAAGAAATGCTAGGACCAGTCTTTCAAAAGATGCAAAAAAATAGCTATAAGCTTAATAAAAGGGCATCTCAAGATATGATTTTAGGAAT
>ERZ724522.1727-NODE-1727-length-11226-cov-34.485274_pt1 | contig 11226 bp, 8 predicted proteins | sample MGYA00376055_ERZ724522 | MGnify/ENA primary metagenome ERZ724522 (study PRJEB28724, sample SAMN07190884) | wastewater metagenome | isolation source: effluent of sewage treatment plant in Hong Hong | place: Hong Kong | collected 2016-03-17 ... | reverse complement strand
CGCTCGCTGTTAGGGTATGCTGCAACCCATAGGCCACAGTTCTCTTCGCGAGCAACGCCTGCAATATCAGCGGCACCCATCGGGCTGGCCGATCCGTAAATCATAGGAGGTACATTGGTACGCTCTTTGACGCGACGGACGAAAGCTCGCACCCATTCACGACCACGTTTAACAGCGTCAGCTTCCCAGTCAAGGACGAGGACAGCTTCACCGATGTACCCTTGTACATTATCGATAAAGTAATCGGCCTCGGCTACTGCATCAAGTCCACTCGCAAAGTGATAGACTCCAAGCAGTTTACCGCGGGCTTTTGCTTTTTGGTATTGGGCGTCACATGATGGCGAAACAAAGCCGGTACCTTCAGTGGCTTTGATGATAACAAAGTCGTAATCGACAAGCTCTGTTATGTTTGCCGGTTGCCAGTTGCTTACATCTATTCCGTTCATAACGTGTTCCCCTTCTTATTGTTCGATTTAATGATGTCGTGCAAGGCTTTAACTGTTACCTCCGACTGACTCTTCGTAATTTTTCGGAACTCTTCTGGTAAAACTTCTAGGGCTTTAAGTGAGTTCGAAATTTCTTGAAGCGGGAGTTCTTTGTAGACTTTGATTTGGCCCTGCAACTCAGATATTGCTTTCTGGTTCTCGACATGCAACTTGTGCATTTCTTTGTTCTCTTCTGCCAAGGCGTCCAAACGGCCGTTTAATGCGGTAATCAGCTTGTTTTGCTGTTCGATTGTCTGCTCGGGGATTCGCGACTTGATATAGAGAATAGCAACCACGATGGCTACTATAATCTCTACCATAAAGATGATCCCTTGGAGTTCGCCCGGCATGATGGGTTAGATCTTCCCGAGCTCTTTTAGTCGCACCATAATTTCGGCGTCGCTTTTGGTATTGTATTCTTCCAGCGTAACAGGTACTAAAATACCGCTAATGTTCTTGACTGTCTCATGTGGAACATCACTGAAAATAGAAACGGTCTTACCATTAAGTGCTGGGAAGCCCATACCACCGATTTGGTATTTAACATTTTTAGTAGCTTGAGCCTTAATGGGGGCTGGTTCATCAGCCTCTTCAGTCTCTTCTGCGGCATCTGAATCCTCAGCATCTTCATCTTCGTCTGCATCTTCATCGACTACGGTAGTGTCTTCGACAGGCGCTTTTGTTGGTAACACCTCGTCTTCGGTACCTTCATCTGTTTCAGTTGATGGATCAACAACCTCACCAAGCTCGTCGATGACAGTGCCATCTACGACGCCTGCGAGTGCTTCTTTAACTGGTCCAGGTACGTCTGCACCCTTCACGAATTTAGTACCGTCTTTATAGCGAACTGTGCCGTTTGAGTCGGTAGCTTTTGTATACTGAGCCATAGTTTTTCTCCTCGTTAAGTTACTGCTCCCTTATGGTAGCATAAACATTTATGAGTAGGCAAACCCTACTGTCCTGCTGCTTGTCGCTCTAGTGCATTACGCTGACGCTGCTTGATAGAACGCTTTGTTAGAATTATTTTCTGCTCATCATACGTGTCAGCAAGCTCCTCAGTCATTTGATTTCCGAACTTACTAGCGAACGGGGTGAATTGTTCAATAAGATATTGGTTATATGTGTTCGCTGCTTCACGTGCTCCTGCGACATTATCAGCTGCAAGAGCTTCGTTGATGTACTTCGAAGCAGATGCACGATTCTTTTTCGTCTTATCGAGGATAGAGTAAAATTCATCATTCATTTTGTTACCCGAAGCCCCTACTGCTTTGCCAGTAATTTGCTCAAGTGGGTTCTTCGTAACGATAGTACCAGTGAGGTTGCGAATCGTGTTGTCGGTCTTCAGCGGGGAAGCACCAGTAAGGGATGAGAGGAAGCGGGCAGCCATGCTGGTATTCGGTTTCACCTGTTCGGCGTTCGGTAAATCCTGCATACCCTCTGGAACAATGTCACTGCCAAAATAAAGGTTTCGGTTTGTAACTGCTTCCCATGGTGTCTTGAGTACTGGGGGTGAAATGCTACCGAGCGTCCGCTCACCACTGAACTTGCCATCTCGCACGGTATCGAAGGGGAGCGTGTTGCCAACTAAGTTGGTGAGTACTTCCTGCACCGACTGCGGATCGTCGTCATAGACATATCGTACTGCTTGCTCAAGCGGATTACCGAGAATCTTATCAACATCCGACTTCGGTATCTTGATGACCTGGGTGTAACGGCCTTCATCGTTTCGCTCATCGCCTAAGATGATGATGAAGTTGTTTGCCCTATCATCCTCGGAGATGTTCTTGAGCACCTCTGGATATTGGTTGTTGTTTATCTCGGTAGCAATAATCGGCGCTGCGGTGAGCATAGCATATATTGAAGCAGCCCTTGCTGGGTTATTCTTAATAGCCTGTGCTGATTTGATGGTGCCTTGAAGGCGTGGGTTGAAGAATGGGATCCAAGCGTTAATTACCTGAGCGTGCTTGCCTGCCTGTTGAAAGTCTACTGTGACGTTGCGAGCGTCGAAGGCAGCACTCTGTAGCGATTTGCCAGCCTTGCGAGCTGCCTTGAACTCTGCGAGACGTGGAGCATCCTCTAGGACAGAGGCGCCACCATGGATACCTTTGAATATCGTCGTGACCGGCATAGCGATAACACGGCCAACTTCAGTAGCAAAATCTTTCACGTTTTTGATAGGCAGTGTTTTGAGTATACCTTTACCATGAACAGCTCGCGTCAGCTCTTTAGCCATCTGATCTGCCGTGCGCTCACTAGCGTAGAACCCTGACTTACCGCCACTCGCAATCCAGTCGGCATAGTCTTGGTCACGGATAACTCTACCCCACAACCCCTCACCCCACATCTGGATGAGTTTGTTTGGAGCGGCACTGACATTTTTCGAGTTCATCGCCCACGTCTTCGCATCCCTAATAGGGTTGGTGAAGAAAGCAAATGCAATGTTATTGCCGGTGAAGTTTTGCTTGATGAAGCTGTGGAGGCGTCCCATTGTACTTGTCATGTAGTCTTGCTGAGCTTTGGTTTTCCCGGTGTAAACTTCAGCTACCTCTTTCGGTACGGCGAGTTTACCCTGCACGCCTTTACCGAAACCAGAAATAAGTTCCATACCCTCTGGTACTTCAGCATCAGCCAGCTCTTTAATCTTGTTAGAGTTGCCCTTAATAGTACCGGCAATATCGTCATACTCGATCTTCATCTCATCGATGTCGTCGAGCAATTTAGTCAGTTTAGCATCGCGGTTGCCAACCATCTTCTTGAGCTTGTCGATGTCTGAGCGACTACCGTTCTCGATAAGGTTGCGGAGGAATTTACCCGTGTCACTTGGGCCAAGCTTCTGTGGGTTGATAACATCCATGTAGCCTTGAACAGTTTTGTCGCCAACTCGCTTAGAAGTTCCGCCCATCTTACCAACCTGTGAGGTGGGTACCTTGCCACCAAGTCCCCCAACGACAAAATCTTTGGCGGTCATACGCTGACCACCACTCTTCAGTGAAGTGCTTAACCCCTTTTTCTCAAGCTGGTTTATTTGAGACTCAAGCTTGCGTACCAACTGGCCACGAGTAGAAATCATCCGGTATAGTTTGTCGCGGATAGGGCGAAGCTGTTTGTTGTCGAGGGATAGGGCGATACGCTTGATGATGTCATCGGGGTTTTTGACGCGAGTAATCAGGTCAGGAGCAACATCGGCTAGTCGGTCGAATGCCTGCCACATCTGGTTTTTGGCGATGTTCCGCATAGTGAGGTCGGTAGAGCGGACAATTGACTCGATTGGATCGAGTATCTCGGTGCCCTCTTCCATGCCTTTAGCGCCCTTCAATATTTTATTGAGGGCTTGCTGGGTTTCATTGTAGGACCCACCACGAGCGAATAGCTCACGGTTTTTATCGTTTTTCATAATGTAGTCGACGACGTTGAAGCGCGAGAAGTAGTCGGCGCCAGTATCCTTGATAGCTTTCAGTGCGTCATCAGAAATAATACCAGCTGCATGTAGGTCGTCGAGGAGCCCTCGGTTATACTCGTTGATGGTGTCGACGACTTTGGAAGCTTTATCAAACCCTTCTTGGCCAAGCTTGTCGTACTGCTCTTGGATGACTTGTTTGGCTTTCTCTGGTGTAACGAAGCTAGTGATGCCACGCTCAGCACGACCACGTATCTGACGGCTCAACCCAATAGCGGTAACGGCATCGAGGTCTGGTGATTCTTTCAAGATATTCTTTAGGGTGACGACACGTTGTTGGACGGCATCAGGCATACCGTTATAGAGGCGCATGAGTTCATATGGGTTGTCTTCAGCTGCGAGCTTTTTGCCAGTCCGCTCTTCAATGGTTTTAATCATCTCATGTACTGGTGATAACTTGTCTACCCACTGTTCTTTCAACCTATCTTTGAGTGGCTTCTTGCCCATTTTCTGTAGGTCTGAGGTAGTTTTTAGATAACCAAGTAATTCATCGGTAGCTGGTTGTAAACTATTCCCTGCCTTTTTACTACCAGCTTCAACGACATCATCAGCCGTATCAAGTACAAGCCCCTTAGCCTCAAGCTGGGCAGCTTCTTTCGCGCTACCGGCTGATACGTTGCCAGTAATAGCATCCTTCGTCCTCTGAAGCAATGTGTCTTTGCTAGATGCGACAGTCGCACCGAGTGTTTCGGTGAGTGGCTTGGAGTTGCGGATAATCTCTTTAACGGTTTTTGCGTCAGTGGCCCGAGCGAGCTGTGGAGCAAGCTCATTCAGCACATCGTCAGTTACTTTCGGGATGGCTTTGCGGATGACGGCCTTAGCACCTTCCTCAGTGCCAGTCTCAACAAGTTCCTTGAGCCCTTTTTTACCGAGCGCTTTTAGCGGTGATTTGACGAGCGACCCGATACCAGTAGGGGCATCCAGCGCGGTGAGACCGACAGCACCAACCATACCGAGTGATGACGCCTGACCCTTACTGAGCCCCTGCTCTTCACCCCATTTGGTAATATCTTCATTCGTCTTCTGGGCTGATTGAGCGACTTCATCGTCCTCGCCACCGACAAGAAACTTCGTGAAGTCGTTACCAGCTTTATAAGTTTTGTGGGTCTTGCGTTCAGCGGCATTCTCGTCCCTGCGCTTTTTGAGCGTATCGTCATCAATACCGCCAAGTGTTTTCTCGGCCTGATTCAGGAGGAACGCATCGCTCCAATCCTGATCGCTCATGTTTTTAGACTGCTCTGGGCTATTGTAGGCTTCGAGTAATTTCTTGCGCTTCTCTTTATCGATAGTCAGTATACGGTCAATGTTTTGGTTACGGCTGTCAAGGTTCTGGTTGCGTCCGGCCTCATCAAGCGTCAGCCCAATATTAACGACACCGCGAGGGATAGACTGTAAAACGTCACCAGTAAAACTACCGATACCGCTGACAACTTTGCCAGCTCCTTCAGTAAACTTCTGCCATCCGCTTTTGGAATCTTCTTCCTTTTTCTTCCTACGGTCTTCCTCGATGGCTTTGATTGTTCGCTCGTATTGGTAGGCCATTAGCTCGGCCTCCATCCCCCACTTGAACCGGTAGCAGCCCCAGCCGTAGTGCCAGTATTAGTTGTGATAAAGTTAGGATTGTAACTAAAGGCATTTCTCTCGCGGTTAGCGAGCGTATTGCTATATGTACCAGCCCGGTAAAGGTGAGGGTACTTGCGGACAAGTTCCATCATAAGGTCTTGTGGTTTCATCCCCTTGAGATTCTTATTCTGCTCAATAAATGAAGTGACAGTTTCGCCATCATTGTTATACATTGCCTGGGCTAATGTATTCATGTTCGACCAGTCATTGATGTATGCTTGGTCAATGGGGTTCTCAGAATCTTTTAAGATGTCAACAAGGCGTTGGCCAGTAACTTTAGCATAGGTACTGATGTCTATTTTGTTGCCTTCTGGGTCGAGGAAGTCGAAGCCACCGTCATCTTTGCGGACAGTGCGATATTTTGATGGGTCAAGCTTATCCTGTAAGCGTTGCATAGCAGCACTGCGAGCTGCGCTGTCGGCTGCATCAGCCTCTTGACTACGCTGACCAGCTAGTGAACCACCGCCAGCTAGACCCTGTGATAGAGCGCCTTTCATGCTGTCGGCGCGTGAGTAGCCAGTGACCTCTGGAATATACGAAGTAGGGCCAGCCATATTGGCGGCCTGTGCGAATTGTTGCGTGACTCTTTTTAGTTCATCCATAATTTATTCCTTATCCGTATACCTGATATGCCAGTGCTATATCTTGTGGCCTCCAACCAGCTCCGGCGAGGCTGGCGAGGAATGCTTGTGTGCCTTGGCTTGCATAGGTCTGCGTCTGGCTGTTGATGTCGCCAAGTCGCTTGACCTCATTATCTAAGCGGTACTGCGTCTCTTCGGCTGCGAGCTCTTCTAAATATGAATCGAGGTCAAACTGAGCCGATGCGTCGCGCTGTGATGAAATGGTTTTCGCGTTCTCGTCGCCACGGGCAAGGTCTTCAAAAGTACGGCTTTTGAATAGTTGTTTTGCTTGTCGTTGGTTTTCAAACTCTTTTACCTGACGATCTTCTGAGATATTGCGTTGCTCTTCTTGGACAAACATATTATTGCGACCAATACCAGATGTCGTGAGCCCCGACGCAGCATTCGCCTCGGCAGCTGCACGACGGTCTATATCGAACTGAGTACCAGTATCTTGCTGCATCTGCCCTTCTTGGACATTGAGTTGGCCTATAGCTGTTGCAGTATCTTCAGCAGCCCTACCACGGTTGACGGCACTCTCAGCAAGCGTCTGGCTTAGGTTTGTGGCGTTCGCCTGCTTAGCAAGTTCGGTCTCTTGCTGTTTGTTGCCCTTCCTCATCTGCTGGGCAGCGAGGAAGTCGGTGAGGTATTTCTGATAAAGAGGGTTGACTGCGCTCTCGGCAGTTGAGCGGGCACGGTTGTAGTTGCCGAGGACGTCAAATGTTGGGAGCTTCGGCTGGTAGGCAAGCTGCTGTTGGAGGGCTGCCATCTGTCTCTGTAGGCCAGTAATATACGCATTGTCTTGTGATGACTGGCCAGTACGACCACTCACCCATTTCTTGTAGAGGCTTTGACCGGCTTTGTCGAACTCAGCATTACCAGAACGACCATCATTACCGAGGTGTTTTAGGAGTAAGTCAGCAGTACCTTTGGCATTGAGCGGTCCATAAGCACCAGTAAGCCCTAACCCATAAGGGCCATTGCCTGCTCCACCGCCAGCAATCCACCCACGGAAGTCATCGTTCCCTGAGTAGGTCTGACCGTATTGATTAGTTTTTGTCGCCATGTGTGCTCAGCTCCTTGCTTCTGAAAACATTATCGCTTATCCTCTTGACTTTTACAACACTATTGAGCACGCTGAGTATCTCCATCAACATACATATACCCGGGTTGGTTAAATATAAAATACCGAATTCGATACGTAAAGTTAGAACCCTCAGTTGTCCACGGTCCAGCGCCGGTGGCGTCATCAGTCCTGAGCGCTCGATGGTAGATGTAAAAATATTGATTATCAGCTTCGGCCTCAAGCCACTCCTCACCAAGGATGCTGGCATTGAACATCATGAGGGCAGTATTGGTAGAGTATTGGTTTTCCACCGAAGTAACAAATAGATCACTTACTATGGACGTTGGATAGAAAAATGCAAGCGTTTGTGGCTTGAAAGGTAGATTATGTTTTACCTTAAAAAGTACCTCTTCAAACAAAGCACGGTTACTGTCGGATATCGTCCATTTTGTACCGCCACTAAGAGAGATGACATCGAAGTGTTTAGGATCCGCGTCAGGGTCTACCGTGAGTTTTTTACGGCGCGAGTCGTATTTCGTATCGTGCGAAATGTCACTACCATCAGCGGCAATAATAAGTCCAGCTCTCATCGCGCTACCTCGATAGGATCTTTAATTATGATGATGGCAATATGGTCCATATAGAGCGCCTGCACTCCGCGGAAATATAGATACTGATTATCAGCTTCAACGAGAGGAGACCAGCTTGTATGATACAGCGGTTTCACTGCCCGACCAGCGCCATTTATATTGTTCTCAATAATACTACAAAACATATAGCTCGGCGGGTATGTGTTATCATGAGCTACCCGTTCATCGTCGGCCGATCTACCACTACGAACAAAAGCCGGGAGCGTGCCGGTTGTCGTAAGATTGATAGCGACACCGTTATAGGCGTCAGCTTCTGTGGCCGCGAGTTTGATGTGGGTATCATCAACCTTGATGACGTAAGGATCTGCACCACCGAACACGAGTGGGCTTGGGTAAGTCACATAATCCTGCGGAAAATATGAGAGACGAAGTCCGGTACGAACCCACGATAGCTCACTGTAGTGGCCGTCAGGAAATGGGAGTGGTGCTGGATCCTTCTCGAGAGTAAGTGTATCGGTAGCGGTACTAATAGCAGAAACGAGAGCTGTGTCATAAAAGCTGTAATTTATTTCTTTCGTCATCACTTTATGAATGGAAAGAATTTTTTTGCGAGTGTCGATAGAGTATCCCACAGAAGCATGGCCGCCAACAGTAGTAGTAAGATCACTTCCGTCTAACGCCCTTACGCCAATACTAGTATTCTGTTTGAATGAGTCTGGAGCTACCTCGACTGGCGCAAGGTAATCTTCCAGAATTGGGATATTGTATACCTTGGCGCTGACGGTAAGAGTGAAGGCAGGAGCGTTTAGCCCATTTATGTAGCGACGGTAAAAATAAATCCAGGTGTCGTCTGCCGCAACACCGCTGATACTGTAGGTGTAGGTATCGTAACTATCAATAAATGGCTCATTGCGCTTCCAGCCAGCATGAAAAGCTGGTACAAATGGTCTCCCACCCCTCACACAGTTATGTCGCACAATATTAACCCGCTGAAAACCACCGTTAGCGGGGGTACCTAGACTAGGTACACTGATAGTTTCTTCAATATCGTTAGCTACTTCAAAAAAGAGCCAGCGTGAATCAAGCACTTTCTGGTAGTCGGAAGCATTCTCGACGTCGATGCCTTCTTGTGTAATTGCGATACCATTAGCCATCGCCGAGATCCCCTAGGCGTAGCACTTCATTGTTGAGTTCGTCAGCTACGCTCAGTCGGCCAATCTTGCCGTCGAGTGCGATACGACCAACCTTGAGAATGTCGCCGAGGGAGCCGGATACTTGGAGCTCATCGAAGTTGAGTTGATTGCTGGCAACGGCGCCACCGGATGAACGGAGACTAGCGGCCTGTGGGTTGGATGTCAGGGTACGGCGAAAGAACCGGTTGAAACCGGCATCCTGGTAGGTAAAAGGTTTTGCTGTACTAGCCACGCTGTTGGCCTCCCGGGACGTCTTCCTCGATAGCGAACCAGACTACTGCGCCATCGACTGCCGGAGCGGCGCCTTCGACACGACCTGATACTTGCCAATCGATCGCGACACCACTCGGGAGTACATTATCGCCTTGCTCGCTGAACTTAATGAAGCAGGTCTCACCTTCGATACGACCGACTGTCTTCCAATCGCCACCATCTACTGATGCTGTCAGGCGTAGGCCACTAGCATTGCGGGTGAAGAGCGTGACACCGTAGAATTTCTTACGCTGTGGGAAGGCGAGTATGCTTTTACCGGTTCGGCCACGGAAGGCGATGTTTTTGTCATCGTCCATGTTGCCGGTCTCATCGAGGTAGAGACGACCATTGCCACCAAAGAAATATGGTTTGAGTTCGCCAGTGTAATCATCACTATCCTGGAGGATGGCTGGGTAGCCAAGCGACTCAACGTCCCAGGTATTTGCATCGAAGTCGTAACAGATACGGATGTTCTCGGTCTCGATAGTACCGAGGTAGAACTTTGCCACCTGGTCAACGATACCGACACTGACAGCTTTGAGCTGATCCTGGGTGAGCTTCTTGAGGATCGGTTTAACCGCCTTGCTGATATTCTCCTGGACTGACTGGTTATCGTTACGAGCGCGGACATTGCCGCGAGCATCGACCCACATAAGCCAGTCATCATCGATGTTACCAAGTGAACGCTGTGAGATGCAGCCGACAGAGTTGTTGAACACGACGAGGTTGCTACCGTCGTAACGACTTCCGGAGTTCTTGGTAAAGATGTAGAGGCGGTTGCTCGAAGAGCGGATGCCGGAGATGGTTGGCGCTGAGTCAGTACCGGGCTTGAGGGTAAGAAACTCGGCAGACTCAGCGTTCGGATAATCAGTATTCCAGAACATATTCAGCTTTCCCTTCGTGCCAGCGAGCCAAATTTCGTCATTGTCGCTGACGCTGTACATTTTCTCGAAGGTGAATGTTCCAGTACCGTTAGAGGTGAAGTTGATGTAATCGCCAATGAGTGCCTGCTCATAGGTAAGGGCAAAGCGAACGTGGGTTGAGTCAAGGAGGATGGCGTAGTACTTCGTCAGGGCTGATAGGCCAGATGGCATCGTGCCGGTAGTCGTCACTCGGACCGGCGTACCAGTGGCGAATTCAGTAGTGCTGATAGCTGAGCTAAATACCATGTAATCGTTGGTGTTATCGAAGGTGCCGGTCGTGCTGATGAGCGGGTAGATCGTGAAGGTATTCTTCGGTTTGTCGACGGTGTTGACCGTGACTCCAAAGAGTTTAGTCTCCGTCCCAGCCTTATATACATCGAGGACAGTACCCGGTTTGATGTAGCGTACCGAGTCGGTTTTGAAACGAATAAGGCGATCAGCTTCGAGCGCGGCATACATATCCATATTGGCGATGCTAAGAAGAGCAGCACCTTGGTTGGCAGTGACGTTGATGCGGTAGTAGCGGTATGCCGTTGTATTTGAGATGCTATAGGTTCTCGACTCGTTAATGCTCCATGCTGGCTGGGTAGCTTTGGTATCGAGCGTTGTCCAGCTTGAACCGTCATTTGAACCCTGGAACGTCCAGTCCTTCGGGTATCGAGTAACGTAAGTGCTATATGAGGCTGTCGATAGTTTATACATCTTAATGACTTTTTGGTTGCCAGCACCAAAATCATAAGATACCCATCCACTAGCACCTGAGGATACCGTCCACAAAATCTCACTGTTACGATCAAAAAGTCTCCACGCCTCTTCACCTGCACCATATTCAGATGATTTGTTTACGACACCAGATGGAGTTGTAGCGCTTGTCATAACCGGCACTTGATTAACCATTGTTTCGGAAGCATATATGTTATCCTGGGCGCCCTGCATGTAGGTCATAGCACCAAGTGGAGGCGATGATTTGTACACGCGGTCTTTGTAGCGGTTCGAGTTGGCAGTGACGTTGGCGGC
>ERZ724522.1726-NODE-1726-length-11227-cov-4.518170_pt1 | contig 11227 bp, 26 predicted proteins | sample MGYA00376055_ERZ724522 | MGnify/ENA primary metagenome ERZ724522 (study PRJEB28724, sample SAMN07190884) | wastewater metagenome | isolation source: effluent of sewage treatment plant in Hong Hong | place: Hong Kong | collected 2016-03-17 ... | reverse complement strand
TAGAAAAGATTGCATCATGAAAATTAGAGATTTAATTCCAACATTACAAAAACACTCATCGCCTACTGATACCATTTTTGTTTACTAAAAATGGTCATTATATTTCTTCTTTGCTTGTTAATAAAAGCGAAGAGATTTTAATCTTCATCCCAATGAATCATCAAAGAATTCAAATTCCTTTTGATCAGGAAATTGAAATTGATTTTGATTGTCAATTTAAATATCAAGATTTTAACATTTTAATTTTAATGCCAATGTTCCAACCTTATGGAAAGTGAAAAAAATGAGCACAGGATATAAAGGTTCCTACAATTTTACTTGCCGTGGTCATAAGTTCGAAATTGGACAAACATACGAATTAAAAGAAAAACCAATTATTTGCCAATACGGTTTTCATTATTGCCAAAATGCAATTGATGTTTTGAAATATTATCCAATTGCACATGAATTTAGACTATTAGAAATTGAAGATCTAAGTAAAAATACAAAAACAGAAAATAACAAATCGGTAACAAACAAGATCAGAATTATTAGAGAAATTCCAAAAGAAGAATATTATCAGCTATTTGGTATTGTCAATAATCAATTGAAAATCACTGACGAGTTTGGTTGGACAAAATATACATATGATGAACGAAATAACCAAATTTCTTTTAAAAATTCAAATGGTTTTTCCATAAGATACGAATATGATAAAAACAACAAACAAATTTATTCTGAAAATTCAAGAGGAGAATGGGTCAAACACGAATACGATCAGTTCGGTAGAAAAAAGCATTCCAAGTTTTCAGATGGAAATTATGCATCATATTATTACAATTCCGATGGAAAGCTAATTGAATCATTTAATTCAAGATTTTCTCATATCAAAGTTTGATTGTACAATAGAAACATCATGGAAACAAATTCAAAAATATTATTTATTGACGATGAAAAAGATTTTAATTACGCTTTATCATTCAGATATCGCGAATTAGCTATGACGGAATATCCGTCAGAAACTCAGCGAGAAATTTTGATTCGATGCCGTAGAAATCTTGATATAGCAAAAAATTATGATCAAGCAATTGAATTGCTTAAACAAAATAAATACGAAATGATTTTGTTTGATTACCATCTTGGCGATGGTCAAAAAACAGGATTGGATATTGCCTTGTGGATTTCTAATAATTTAGACTATCCATTTGAATTCTACTCTCAATCAGCGTTCGAAATGGGTAGAATGAAAATGAAACAAGTCATTGATTTGTATCATCAAAAATTGAAAGAACAAAAATGCACTATAATTTCAACACACTCGGAACATTGAGAGATGCGGTAAATTCATTAATTCAAAAATTCGGTGAAAATACCTATGTCGGAAGTCATAATCAAGATGAAAATGGAGAAAAAAACATCTTTTACATTGATGAAGTAAATATGCTAAATGTGGTATACATTGATCAACGTGGAACAATTGTTGGAGATGAAGCAAATGATTATTCTCCAGAAAATAACCAAATGTTAGCAATTTCTATTCAGTGAAAAAATGAGCAAAATACTTTTTATTGATGACGAAAGAGAGTTTGAAACAGTAATTTCTGGCAAATATATCCAAAGATTCGGTCTGCCACAGTTTAATGACAAACAAAAACTAATTTTGTCAGACAATCCAATAATTGATATTGCTAGAAATTATGATCAAGCAATTCAACTGCTATCATATAATCAATACGATATGATCTTTTTCGATCATGATTTGGGAGAAAACCAAAGTGGAAAAGACATAGCAAACTGGATCACTAAAAATATTCAAACTCCATTTGAATTCTATGTTCACTCAGCCAATATTGTTGGAAGAACAAATATTCACTCATTGTTGTTTCAATATAACAATTTTCTAAACAATGCTTCATCGAAAGAACAATCATGAATTGGAATCTATTCTGGCATTCAGCTTCAAATTATTTTTCACTTGTTTTCACATATCTTGCTTTTAACGGATTAATTATTGTTTGTTCTGGAACAAGCAAAAATATCTATAAAGTTACCGCTTGGTCATTTATCGTCACAAGCATTGTTGTGGTTTCATGTGTTGTTTATAATTTCAAATATTTTTTGAGTTAACAAAATGAATTCACAATATAAGGTTGGAAGTAGAGTTTATTGTGGAGCCAGTTGGTGTCGAAGTTTTGGCACTATTATCTCATTTTATGAAAATTTTGAAGCTTGTGTAAAATCTAGTACAATGTCAACTGAATCCTTTATGGAAAAACAATTTTTTCCAATTTATGATACATCTTTACCTTGGATTAAAATTCACACAAGAAAAGGAAATGTTGTTTATTCACAACTTCATATTAATGAAAATATGAACGAATGGAAACTGGAAGTTTAATAGCTCATTGAAGAAAAGAATAAAAATGTCTAACAATGAAAATTTGTGGAAAAACACTCTTTATCCTGAAAAAAGAGGAGAATACGCAAAAATTTCCACAGTGGTTTATAACCACAAAGATCCTGTTTTTTACGAAACAGAATATTATTATGCTTTTATTGCACACGTCACTGCATTTCATGGCAAAGGATTTATGGGTTGTGTGAGATTTAAACTTTCATCTGGTTCTATATCAAATACAGAAGTATTTTATGGAACCGATGAAAAAGCTATGAATTTAGCAAAACAAGATGCAATCGAAACAACAAATAAAATGCAAAAATTGCTAGATGATCAAATGGCAAATTACAAAGAAGAAAAAAAAGGATATAAAGCAACATATAATTATTTTTGTCGTGGACATGAGTTTAAAATCGGTGAAACTTATGAACTACCAGATAAGCCACTTCCATGTTATTACGGTTTTCATTATTGTAAAAATGCTAAAAATGTGTTGAAATATTATCCTCATCAATATAACTTTAAATTGCTTGAAATTGAAGATTTGGGTGATTCAGAAACAGAATATGATAAAACAGTAACGAATAAAATTCGTATTGTAAGAGAAATCACTGATCAAAATGAATTGTTAAATCTTCTTGGATTTTATGTTGAATATGACAAATTTGGAAATATGACCTATTATAAAAATTCAGACGGCTATTGGCAAAAGAACATATATGACGAAAACAATCGTTTGATTCGTTCATCATCAAGAGATGATGATACGGATTATAATTCTTATGAAACTTCTTTTTAGTTTGATTGTACAATGTAAAGTTATCTGCCACAGGAATTAACCCTGCAATTAATCCAGTGCCAGACGTTTACTTTTATCGTTTGGTGGGAACGTAAAAAGCACGGAAACGATTTTTTAAAACTGGAACAGTTATGGCAAAAAGCAATTCGGTATATATGAGATATGTGGTAAATACGCCAAAACCAGAACATTTACCAGCATGGGTTAGTCACACCCCATTATATTTCACAGAAAGAGAAAAATTAAAAGCACAAGAAGCAGCAAAAAAATATGGCGTTGCATTAATTGACTTATTTAAAAAGAACTAATAATGAAAAATTTTCCATCTTTAGAACAATTCTTGCTTCAAGAAAGTCAAGATAAACTCATAATTAAATTGATGAAAGCTACTTCTTGGTTAGCTTATTATCAATTAGCAAAAGCTTCTTTCGAACAATTTGGAGAAAGTGGTCCTCCTGTTAATTCTAAAGTTATTGCTTTTTTTGCCGGACATGGAGGAAACGGATTTAATACAAGAATATTTGGAGGTGAATGCAATTCACTTTATTTCAAATTGATAAACCGAAATATCGAACCTGTTTCAAGAAAAGAAGTAGAATCTATTTCTTTAGTTGAAAAAGAAACGTGGTGGCGAGATATTGTATCAATTGAACCAGCAACAGAATTTGGAGAACTTCCTGATTTTATCAAAAGAAGGAATAATTATTCTAACTTGGAATTAATGGCAAAACATGTTTCTGGTCTCTAATATAAAGTATTCATATGAACTCAGATGATTTTTATGACAAAATGATTAATAGTTATATTGATGGATATACATCAATATCTGGAATCAACATTTGGGCACCAATAAATCAAAGAGGTCCAGATAAATGGGCAGACGGTAATTATCATTTTACAGAATACCAATATTTTGGATTTGGACGAAATGATAAACTTATTGGCAGATCAATGTCTATTAGTAATACATCAAAAATTGTTAAATCTGATGATGGTTTCATAATTCTTAATTATGATGTTAACAAAAACTCAAAAGTTCTTGTTATTAACGATAAAACAACATATAAATCAACTTATGAAGCAAGTGTTGCACTTGAAAATTATTCAAAATTGATTAAAGTTTAACCCTTTTTTGAACAAAAAAATAAAATATGCAAGCTTATGAAGTAATTTCAAAAATAGAACAACACTATTCCACCAAAAGTGGGATGATGTGTTGTTCATGGAGAATTGATTATATTTTATTCTTATTCAAACGCTGGGAGTGGAAATCTCCAATGATGAAAGAAAGAATAAAGGTTCTCGTTGAAGAACACATTCCCAGAATAAAAAATGCAATTAACATGAATCGATCATTTCTTCCAATGTATAAACTACAAATGGAAGAAATGATGGTTGGTGCTGGACTTAAATGTATCCAGAAAAATAAAAAATTCGAAGTAGATTCAACAGAAATTAAAATTCCAACAGGAGATAGAAATGTTGTATTACCTTGAAAAGTTTTTCAAAACTTTATTTGAAAGCTTCATTATCATTTTAGTTTTTTGTTTTGGAATTTTTATTTTTTCACTTTGTTTCATGTTGAAAATTCAAGATTTGTTTCCTTATCGTACTTATAAAATGCCATATGTACGAGAAAATTGAAAGGCTCATATTATGTGTATGTTTGTAACACATGTACCAACTGAAAACAGTATTACTCTTAAAGTAAAAAAATGTCTAAGACAAGTTGGCGGCAGATTGCTCACACCATATTATTATGCAGCAGTAAAATCAAATGGACTCATTGTTGCAAAAGATCTTAGAAAGAGATCATTCTATTATGGACAAATTGTAGGACAAGGTTTGATTCATTCTTGCACTTTTAATTCTTTTCAAACAAAATCCAGAATTCTTCAGGATTTTAATGATTTTGTAGAACAACATACTGCTTATGCGATTGGAGTAAAATGCTATGGTCTATTTAGTCACAAATTTGATGAAACATTAAAATCTGATAATGTTGGATCAATTGCAATTTATATTCCAAAAGCAGATTATTCAATGGAAGAAACAAAATTGGCTCGAATTTCCGCATTAGAATCTAATAATTTAGATAAAATCATAGAATTTTTTCCTGAATTAGAAGATATTAAAGAATTTTTGATTTAAAAAATATTACAATCAAGTTTGATTGTACAATGTAATTTTATCTGGCTTTTTAAACTCAAAAAGGATTTGTGAAATGTCAAAATTCAAAGTTGGTCAAAAAGTATTTACAATTGACGATAACTTGATGCTTGTTGAACATACTATCACAAAAATAGTAACAAAGGGGCTTTATTTTCTTTCTGGAAAGAACCATGTAATTTCAGAAGAAAATATTTTTTCAACAGGACAATACACAAGATCAAAAACTGTTGATCTTCGATTAATTGCATCAGTTCCTGATGCTGCATATCTTTCTTTAAATAAAGAAAAAGATGGCAATTCATCTGAATTTGAAATTGATGTTACTCTTCACATTTTTGAAAATGCTTGGCAAATTAAATTTCCCAAATCAAGCATGGTTAAAATTGATTGGTCAGATAACGAAACCAACATTGTAACAATTAAAAAATTCATGAAATTGTGCAATCTAAATCGTCAACAATTAACTGATCTTGTTATTTCCAATAATACAACATCAAATAATGAAGAATTATTGCAACTTGCTGACCACTTTATCATTTACCGAGAAGCAATTTAGGAGAAACAAATGCAATTCGTAATGAATATTAGTGGAACTGTTGTTGGAACCTGTTTTGAGGATATTGATCATTCACGACAAAATCGATTTGTTATTTCTGAAAATGGAATTCCAAAATTTATTGTCATTGCAGATGATTCATTAAGAGAAAATGAAGTTCTGAGAAATTTTAAAACCTATCTTTGTGAAGGTGATCAGAATTTTACAATTACTGAAATTGTTCGAACTTTTTACGGAATGATTAAAGAATCAAATGAAAATTATTAATCAAATTGATGAATCCAGAAGTTGTGAATATTCAAAAGAAGATAATTGCTGGATTTATGAATTGTGGAGTTTGGTTGAAATTTTTGGGAAAAAAATCATATTACACAGTTATATGTGTACTTATGATTCAAAACTTTTAGTTCATTCATATGAACTAAATGATTCTTTTGTGAAAGACATTCGCAAAAAACTTAAACAAGTTTGATTGTACAATATGTTGAAAACAAACTTATTTCAACAATGTGGTGTAAAATGCTTTCAGCACAAGATGTAATGAAACACGGTTTCTCTGGCAAAAAAGTTGGAGAAATTTTGAAAAACTCCAAAACATGGAGTCCAGAACAAATTGAACATTTCAAAAACACTGGAGAAAAGCCAGTATTTTTGAAAGATGATCTTTCCATTAAAGAAGATTCGGTGTTAGAATGGATGATTGAAAATTCTTGTGTAAAAGGAATGTTCTCTTCTAATTCAGAAAGAAGAAGAACATTAAATGACGGTCACGTTGAAATAAATGGAATGAAAATGAAAGCAGATGATAAGTTTCCTTTCAACAATTTAAAATCACTTGTGTTCTTTAAAGGAACACAAAAACAATGTACAATGATGTAATTTTAAAGAATAAAAATGATTATTGGATATAAAGGCACTTACAATTTTACTTGTATTAATCATAAGTTTGAAATTGGAGAAACTTATGAATTGCCTAACATTCCAATTATGTGCCATTATGGATTTCATTATTGCACCAATCCAATTAATGTTTTAACTTATTATTCAATTGTTCCTGAATTCAAATTGTTGGAAATTGAAGATTTAGGTGATTCTTATTCAAGGCACAACAAATCAGTAACAAATAAATTGCGTGTTATTCGGGAAGTTCCCAAAGAAGAGTGTGAAAAACTATTTAATCAAAAATTTGAATTTTCTGAAAATGAAGTTAAATTTATAGAACCAGATGGATTTTGGCAAAAATATCAGTTTGACAAAAACAGAAACAGAATTTACGTTGAAGATTCAAGTGGAAGATGGAGTAAACGCAAATTTGATGAAAATAATAACATGATTTATGAAGAATTCTCTTCTGGATTTCGTTCTAAATTTGAATATGACGACAAAGGTCGTTTGATAAACAAAACAACAGAATATTTGAACAGCGACGGAACAGTTATGTCTGTAAAATGAAAGAATAAAAATGATTATTGGATATAAAGGGACTTTAGCTCAATAGGTCAGAGCAGCGAACTCATAATTCGTTGGTTCTCGGTTCAAGTCCGAGAAGTCCCATTTATTGAAAAACTTAAAAAGGATTAAAAAATGAATTTGCAACAAATAGCCAGCCAATTTCCATCTTATGATGATTTTGTAAAAGCTTTAATCCAAGAAGTCATCAAACTTGGAAAAGAAAAACCTGATTTTAAATATACAAATTCAGCAGCATCAGTATGCTTTTATAACGGTCCTGCAAAAGCTTATAATGATTCAATTCAAGAATATGAAATTACAGGTCCAGAATGCAAGGGTTGCATTTTTGGTCAAGCCCTACAAAATATGGGGTGGGATGATAAAAGCGAAATGAAGTTAAGAACAGATATAGAAGATTTGTTACGTTCTTGTGTTTGCGAAAAATTAAAAATACCTGAACAACTTCTCTTAGTTCAAAGAGCACAAGATGTTGGATTATCTTGGGGTAATTGCATCAAAATATTGGGAGTAAATAATGGTTAATCCAGATGAATTATTTAATTGGATGGTAAGAAATTGTTTCTATTATGAATCAAAAACTACTGATGAAGAAATTGAAAAAGCCGCAAATGATTTTATCAGTGGTGAAGACAAAATTTCTCTAAAATGTTTTGTAGAATATATTCGTCCATTTCACATTGAACAAGAAAAATTCGAAAAATTTGTTGGAGAAAAATATTCTTTCGAAAAACATTTGTTGCCACTAATTAAATTGAACCTAATAACTTCTCACAATCTATATTATGATGATTTCTACGGAACCCCAGAATATCGTAAGATATTTGATAAAACTACTGGATTGGTTCGAGACTATAAAACTGAACAGTCATTTGTAAGATTTTATATTGGAAAATTAGAGGAATATTCATGAACTTAAAACAAATTGTTGATAAATTCGAATCACATCAAAAATTTTTAATTGAACTTAAAAAACAAGTTTTGAAATTAGCAAATGAAAATCCAAATTTTGTTTATAATCCAAACTATGAACAAAATAAAGCATCAAAAATAAGAACAAAATGTAAATATAACGGTCCAGTTGTTTCGGTTAATGAAAAAAATGAAATTCAAGAGGTTGTAGGTCCAGATTGCAAAGGATGCATTTTTGGTCAAGCACTACAAAATATGGGTTGGACCAATGAAATTCAAATGAATTCAGTTTATAACATCAGGGTTATTTTGAGAAATTTTGCTGGAGTGTTTCAATCAGAATTTAATGATCAAAATGATATTTTATTATCTTCTTTTCGAGAAACACAAGACTTACAAGATTCTGGAAATTCTTGGAGTAATTGCGTAGAAAATCTATTAGAAAGCGATTTAGAATGAGTGATAAATATACTTATGTTGGTCCATATATTATTGCAACAGTAAATATCAAAGAAGTTGAAACTGATTTGTGTGAAAAACATAATTCTCCAAAAGATGCAAATTTTTGCCCAAAATGTGGAAGAAGTAAGAATCAAAGATATGTGAAACAAACAGTATCCGACACTCCAGATTTTTGGGAAGAAGATTATTCAAAAGGTCATTTAGATGATTTTTTGATACCTAATCATCACATTGAATATGCTTCAAAAGAAAAATCAGTACAATTCTACTTTCCAAACAAATTTCAAAATGAAATTTCATTCATAGATTCTTGTGATGATTATTTTAAATTTGAAATCACTCCAGAAAAAATTCAAAAATCTTTAGATAAATTTGAAACTTTATTTAAAGATGAAATTGAATACATGAAGCAATGGTTTGATATCCAAATTGTTTATGGCGTTATTAAATATGCTTGTTAAAAATTGGGTATAAAAACAAAGTTTGATTGTACAATGTTGTTGAAAACAACTAATTGGAGATAAAAATGAATATTGCAGAAGTAAAACTTGAACCAATTATTGATGTTAGATTACGTAATTTTAATCTAACTTGCGTAGAATTAATGTTGTATCTATTCGAAGCATTTAAAGATGAATTTGTTTTGAATAAATTCGGTGTGCAAACATACTACAAATCTGAACCTTATGAAACTTTTGATAAAAGTCCAGGAACTAAACATAAATTTCTATGTTGCGTTCCAATTGATAGAGAAAATTATCATGAATACGAAGAATGGTCGACTCATTCCAGAATGGATGCAGGTTCTGCAATATTTCTTTATTATGAAACAATCGTAGTAAACGATAAAACACATTCAGAGTATTTTGATGTTCAAACTTCTAATCTTTATAAGAATGACAACCAAAGATACGGTGGAGAAAGAATTCTATACCATTCTTTGAATGGAACTCATTCTTTATTTGCAGATGATCATATCGTATTAAGTACAAAAACCTATCTGCAAATTCACAATCATGTAGAATCTGTTTTAAAAGATATTGAAACCTTGAGAAAAATTGAAAGGTTTAAATCCAAAAAAAATCCTGAATCGAAACAATTTAAACCTTCATGGCATTTGTGATGAAAATCGAAGAAATAATTAATATTTACTGCAAAAATCAATCTGGAAAAGATCAAGTTTGATTGTACAATGATGAGTCATCAAACTCTAAATGGATTCAAAAATGAAATTAAATGATGTTGTAAAAAAATACAAAAACGAATCTGAATTTATTGATTCATTCAGATATCAACTAGTTAAATTGGGAGCGGAAAATCCCGATTTTGTTTACAATCCTAATCAACAAATGTGTCATTACAATTCTGGTGCGGAAAACGGTCCAGAATGTAAAGGTTGTATTATTGGTCAAGCCCTCCAAAATATGGGGTGGAATGATCCAGATGAATTGGCAAATAAATCAACTGTTGATGATTTGTTTAATAGTCTGATTAGATCAGACTTTATGTCTGAAGACAGTGTATTTAATGCTGTTCAAAATTATCAAGATAGTGGATTTACTTGGGGAAAAGCAATTCAGCCATTATTTGAAACCACTTAGTCACAACTTAAATTAAAGTTGAGTGGGACTTTAATTTAAGTTTGGTGTAAAAAGCATAGGTAGCATGGAGCTATCAGGTGTGACAATTTTTTATTTGGAATAAAAATGTACACAATTCGATTGCTGTGTGAAAGACAAAAAATTCAAGAAGTGGTTGTCTCTGACATTCACTTTTGGTCAAACTTTTTTGAAAACAGTAAATCTGTTACAAAATTTCAAGTTTGGCAATCTGGAATCGGAATGTTAACTCAAGAACTTTTTGGTTGTGCTGGATATGAGAAATGGATAAATACTCCATTTTATCCAAATGTTTTATCTTGAAACAAGAAATTTAAGTTTAATTATACATTAATGTCCCAATAAAAGAAAAACAAATATGAAATTATGGTCTATTGGAGCAATTGCTCTGGCAGTATTCATTGTTTTTATTAGTCTGCTAGGAATGTTGGCTATTAACTCAGCAATTATGCCAGAGTTTAATTCAATTCCAGATTTAATTGAATATCCGATTGCTGGATTACATTTAATTACTCTTTGTGGACTGATTGGTTTAGTTTGTGCCATCGCAATTGCTGCAATCTTTTTCGTTTTTTACATGCTTCCAATATGTATTGGAAATATATTACTGGATTACTATCAAAAATTCAATTTGAAAAGAAAAACAAAATGAAATTAAATGAAATGTTTAAAAAAATCAGTTCAATTTTTCTTTTCGAAAGAAAAAAACCAAAACAAACAAGTCTTTTTTCTGTTATTGAAAAGCATGTCACTGGATTAAACTTTCTTGATGCACTAAAACAAGAATTAATTAAATTGGGAACGGAAAATCCTAATTTTATTTATAATCCAGGTGGAAAAGGAAGTTGTTATTATGATGG
>ERZ724522.1725-NODE-1725-length-11242-cov-5.694377_pt1 | contig 11242 bp, 14 predicted proteins | sample MGYA00376055_ERZ724522 | MGnify/ENA primary metagenome ERZ724522 (study PRJEB28724, sample SAMN07190884) | wastewater metagenome | isolation source: effluent of sewage treatment plant in Hong Hong | place: Hong Kong | collected 2016-03-17 ... | reverse complement strand
AGCAAGGCAATGAAACGCATCACTAACATAGGAGAAACACAATGGCAATAAGAGAGGCGGAAGTAACGATTAAAGGTACATCACCATTACTGCAGAACAACCCGCAAACGGTGAATCAATTCAACCCATTCACCAAGGCAAAGAAAGCCATCACGGCCAAGCGCACGGCAAAGACAGACGATGACCTCCTTGAACTGGCCGATCTTGAGGTCGAATCGAAGTTGTATTTCGATGACAAGATCGGCGTATATGTCCCGGCTCGTTGGCTAACAGAAGCCGTCATCACATCCGCTTACGCGGTAGCCAAGATTGGTCGTGGCAAGATGCGTGGCGGAATCTTTCCGACTGCTGAAAAGATTCCTCTGGTCTATCGTGGCCAGAACAAGGTCAGGTCCGTAGTCGATCTGGTCAAGAACCAAGAGTTCAGGCACTTCATGATCCTCCCGCAGGGCCAGGTCAGGGTCGCTAAGTATGCCCCGATCTTTCATGATTGGTCGTTTTCGACCCTGATTGAGTTTGATGACTCGGTGATTGACTTCGGAACGTTGAAGAGGGTGGCTGAGCATACTGCCAAGTATGTCGGCTTTGGTGATTTTCGCCCGACCTTTGGTCGGGCCATTGCGGAGGTAAAAAATGTCTGCTGAGTTGTTGCAGGCCATGCGAGAGGCAGGGCTTACTGATTATGGAAGCGTCATCCCGGCGAGCGATATCCGCAAGATGCTGAACCTGACTATGCCACGTTTCGGAAGCAAGCAGGAGTTTGATCGGGTGGCATTGGTAGAGTTGGCCGCAATTGGATATGTCCGCAACCATTTACTTGACGAAGGCAAGTACATAGCTGCCGAAGGGGACAGTTATCGCATCCTGCTCCCATCAGAGAACGCAAAGCAGGTCGAGGCATATTTGGAAGCCTCCAATCGGAAGCGGCGAAGAGGTTTGCGTCTGCTCAAGAGCACGCCACCGGGAACAGCAGAGTTCCCATCACAACTGGAATCTAGGCTCAGTATGCGGGATTCGGAACGTCGGAGGGTTGGAACATGACGTATTTGCACCAAGCAGATGTCACCTCAAGCAACATCGCCAAGGCTGGCTACGACGGACAGCACCTCTACCTACTGTTCAATTCGGGGGTCGCATACAAATACCCGAACGTTCCGCAGACGATCTACACTGCCCTGATCTCCGCTGACTCCGTGGGCAGCTTCTTTCACAAAGCCATCCGCAACGTGTTCCAGCACGAGAAGTTGGAAGCCCACCAGTTCTAATTCCTCCTTGGAGAAAATACTCATGACTTTTACCTTGTCAAAGAATAACCAGGGTGTGTGGAACATTCGTCCTAATTTTGGACGCTTTGCAGGTCAGTTGATTGCTACTGCAGAGGCAATAGAGGCAGCAGCAGTCACGTTCGAGGGAAGAACAATGGTTGGGAGCATTAAGGCAGTGTGGGGCATCACCCTGCTCTCTGATGCAATTTATGATGACATGGAAACCTTGAGGGGGCTGTCGCTCCGAGGAAAGTTCAGATCACAACTGCAGCAACGATTGGTTCAGGATTACGACGGCTTCCTGGACAGTGCGAAGAAGTTGTGCAGGGCTGCAAGACGTGTGGCAGCCTATGGTGAGACAATTTATGCGAGAGGGGTTGAATGAAAGGTGAAGCCTACTATCCACTGCCACAGTATCGAATAGGAATGACTGACCTACAGGGTATTTTTTGCTATGACCAGCAGAAGTGGAACCTGTTTGGGCTTGTCGAACCTCGAATTGACACAGAGGGCGTTGCTGCTGTGCTGGACAGCAGTCTGGCCGAGTCCATTCACAAGAAGATGATCTGGGACATTCGCGTGGCCCTGAGTGGGCGACCGAAGCTGTTCCTCCCTGTGTGGGACCAGCTTGGCGATGCAATGGACGAAAACTGGTACCCGAACTATCGCCATGTGATGCGCGAAAGGGCACTTGCAGCCGAGCGGCGCGTCCTTGACCGTCGAGATGACGGCAACGTGATCACGGTCAATTTCAGGAGGGCGGCATGAATGACGCCCCATGACCTAGTCATGCAGCACTACCGGCTGCCATTCACGATGCGCCCGTTCCAGGTGGAGGATGTCAATTGGCTCGCACCAAGGAGAAGTAGCGGGTTGTACCTAGAGCCTGGACTGGGCAAGACTGCAGTATCGACGGTCTGCGCGCTGTACAAACTCATCACGGGCGAGGTTGAGAAGGTTTTCGTGATCGCTCCCCCGTTTCTTGTGGCGCAGTGGGCGCGCTGGTTGTCGCGGATCGAGCCAATTGACAAGCCGCCGCTGCGTGTGAGCAGGTACCAAGGCACTCCAGCGCAACGCAAGGCGGTGTCACTTGACGTGGACTTCCTTCTGATGGGGATTCAGATTTTCAGAAAGGACTTATGCATCCGCACAACCCTTCCTGGGGGTGGGGTCATGTGGGAGGGTCGCAGCCCCTTCCCCGGCGTGCCCCTCTACGTCATCCTAGACGAAGCACACGCCATCAAGAATGTCGGGTCAGGCATCTACCACTGTTATCGCGACCTTGTGGAGGGGCAGAGCCATCAGATGCTCACAGGCACGCCGCTCAATGTGCCAGAAGATGGGTATGCCTACATCCGGTTGGTAGCCCCCGGCGTGTACCGAAATCTTCACCACTTCAACCAGACCCATGTGGTGGAACTGGACAATTTCAATAAGCCGTGCGAGTACAAAAACCTGGACCTGTTGCACGCCAACATGCGGATCAACGCCTCTCGCAGGACCAAGAAAGAGGTACTTCAGGACCTGCCTGAGTGCATCGTTAACGACATTGAGTATGAACTTGACCATAAGCACTACGCCCTCTACAAGAAGTTGGCCACCAACAGGTTGCTGGAGTTGAAGAATGGGGAGAAGCTGGACGCCACACAGGTAAACACGTTGTACCATGCCCTTGGGCAGATCGTTTGCCAGTGGCACCACTTTGGGCAGGACGACAAGCTGAAGTCAAAAATCTACGACTTGATTGGAGGGGTGCTGGACGAGTTGGGTGACAAGAAGTTGATCGTGTTCAGTAACTACCAGCGCACCAATGAGGCGGTCACTAGATACTTCAAGTGCGAGGGCATATGGGGCCAAATCTCACCGAGGCAAAAACAGCGTGCCCTGGACCGCTTCCTTGATGATCCAAAATGCAGGATCATTGCGATGCACCCCCGGTCTGCTGGGGAGGGCGTGGACGGATGCCAGCACGTATGCCAAGACGTGTTGTATGCTGAACCGCCGATCACCCCCTCTCATTTCGTGCAGAGCCTGTCGCGGGTGCACCGCGATGGGCAAACGCAATCGGTAACGGTTCGGCTCGGGGTCGCGAAAGGCACCATGCAACGCCACTTGGTTGAGCAACTGACCAAAAAAGAGGCACTGGTAATGCCCATACAGGGTTCGGCGGTGCTGCTGTCTACTGAGGATGTTAGGCGAATTATTTTTGGAGGTACATAGATTGGGTCCCTATGAATTATCCCCCATCGTAACCAAGGAGAGTGGCAACATGAGCGCGAATCAGATTTGTGGAGCTTGTGGGAAGCCGTGGGACGGCGAGGAGTGCGGGCATGCTGAAAACGGCTGGCTGTTTGCTGTTTGCTATCCTACTGAAGGCCCGGATGAAACCGTCGTCGCTGACAACCAAAGTAAAGTAATAAAAATACCATATCCAATAACTACACACAAAGAAATTGCAGCCGCAATGCGCCGCATTGAGAAAGAGCGTCTCAACGCTCTGCAAGAACTGATGCGAGACTTTGATAAAAACTACTACTCCCCAAACGTGAGAACCTTACGCGAGGCGTGTGGCAGACTTGGTCACAAATGGCGATTCACCGGCCTTGGGCCATTTGGCGACCCGTGGTTTAGCTGCGGCATTTGTTATGTGTCTGAATGCCGTCGAGAAACAGATAATACCAGTGTCGACACAAGTACCAGGGACGAATAAGTTGAGGGATGTATAAAGATCATGGATGATTTATGCTACTGTGATTATGAGTATCCGGACGTATATCGCAGTGAATCACGCAAAGCGCTCATTCGGCATCGCTGCTGTGCATGTGGAAGAGACATTCGCCCCAAGGAGACATACGAGTACGTGTGGGGTATCTGGGACGGAGTTAGGTCTATCTACAAGACCTGCAGTCACTGCGTAGCTTTGAGGAACTACACCATAGACAACGTACCATGCTTCTGTTGGTGCTACGGTGGTGAAGGTCGCGAGGATGCGATGGAGACACTCGCTGAGTACGCACATGAGGCTCCGGGTCTGTGGTTTGGTGGAGCACGCTTATACGCTCAAGCAGAAAAGCTTGCAGCGCGCACGGGCGCCCCTCTCGATGCGGTTGTTGTGACTCAGGCGGAAGATTAGAAATGAAAGTGAAAACGAGTGGCATGTCACATAGCAACTAGAGAAAGACGAATATGGAAACTTGACAGATCAGCGCACACTGTGCAATATAGGAAGAGGCATCTGCTACGCCCTTGACCACGCAAGGTCAAGGGCGTAGCCTTGCTTCCTCGCGCTGACATACCACAACAGTGAGAAGAAAATGACAAACCACGTACCCCCCACACGGAGGGTGTAGCGCATGCCCTTTTACATGTTCCTCCAGATGGAGGAGAAATCCAAGTGGATTCCTGCCCTCGCTACAGAGCGGGATAACATTGCCAAGACCAGGAAGCCGACCCTTGTCAGTGTCCTAGACGTGGACAACAGCTTTGACACGGACCTGAGCCTGGACGAGATACGTGGACTGCGCTACAGCGGCCCGCTGTATTTCGACTTCGACGCGGAAGACATCGAGGAGGCCTGCACTCAATTCAAAGTGTTCCTGAACAACTTGAAGGCCAAGGAAGTGGACCTGGACATGGTCCGCCTCTATGCTACGGGCAAGAAAGGCTTTCACATCGAGGTACCACCCCAACTGTTCATGGGGAAGGTGCCGCCTAGTGGGGTGCTGCACCTACCACATATCTACAACGAAATAGCCCACGCTTTGTTCGTTGACTGCATCGACATGCGGGTCTATTCGTCTCGGCGTGGGCGAATGTGGCGTTGCCCAAACGTCAAGAGAGCCGATAATGGCAAGTACAAGGTCCAGATTAGTGCCGAAGAGGCACTTGCCATTACCCCCGACCTGTACGCAAAAATCTGCAGCACTCCGCGCAACCCACTTCCTGTAGAGCCACCGACGCTGAACAGCGACCTAGCCCTGCTCTATGCGCAGTCCAGCGACAAGGTGAACAAGGGAGTAGCCAAGAAAAAGGCTCGCAAGGCGACACCGAACCCACTCCAGAAGTTTGGTGGGGAGTGGCCAGACACTTTCGAGGGGATTCTGCAAGGGGTCACGCTCAAGGATGGTGTCGGATGGAATTACATCAGCATGCAGTTGGCCATTGCGGCTTCGGAGTTGGGGAAGGGCGAGGAGCAGTTGCTGGCCGATGCCGAGGGCGTAATCTGTAACCATGAAGGTGACTCCAACCGTTACAACACGCCGACCAAACGTAGGCAAGACCTTCGGGACATGTACCGTTACGTCAACGGCAACCCGTGCTACGAGTACAGCGTCGGCGCGGTCATGTCCCTGCTTCGACCAGAGGTCAGGGCCAATGCGGACATCTCGTTCGGTGATTACGTGCCGGACGAGGATGAGGTTGCTGAGAGCACTATACAGGGGTCAGAGGGTAGTGAGAGGGAAGGTGAGGACAGGGCAAGGGGTAAGATGCTCAAAGGTCCGCTCCGAATCACCAAGTCCGGCATTTTTGCTATAGCGGATGGGGTGTGGAAGAACATCTGTGACCTCGGGCTGTTGAATCCGTTGGCCATGTCTCGATTGGATGGTGACCGACTTGGCTATGAACTTGACGTGACTCTCGACGGGGTGGCCGTGGGCAAGAGGTTAGTGCCCATGAACGCTCTGTCTACAAGATCACAATTCAACAATTGGGCATTACTTTTAGGAGCTTCTATGCGTGGCAACGACCAACAAGTGAGCAGTCTCGCGGACATGCTCCGTAAGGAGACAAAGGCAACGGTCTACGCCGTTGAGCGGGAGGGGATTGATGTCGTGACCCCGTTCGGGGCCGGCTCATCGTCTGACGAGGACGTGATCTGGGCTTCTCCAGATTCAGTGGTCTGCCTGAGGCCCGGCGTCAGCTACCGCTATCACGGTGTTTACAGCGCAACAGGCACGTACCGCTCGGACCTGATGAATGCGCCGGAACTCACAAGCGCAGACGAGGGCTATGTCCGCGACCTGCTTTCAATCAACACATCGCAGAACGTTGCCAAGATGCTGGGTTGGTTCTGTGCAGCCTTCCTTACCCAACTGATTCGCAAGAAGTTCAAGCGGTTCCCGTCGTTGCAGGTATACGGTCAGGCAGGGGCAGGGAAGTCGATGACTATCATCCTGCTCAACCATCTCCACTACCATATGGTCGAGCCACGCCAGTTCAGCGTGGCCGGGCAGACACAGTTCCCGATCATTGCTGCCGTGGCGACCAGTGCGTCACTACCGCTGGTGTTCGAGGAAGTGAAGCGGCGGCAACTTCACAAGACCATGCTCGACTTTTTGCAGAACATCCTGCGCTCGAATTACACGGCCGATCATCTCTCACGAGGAAGTTTGAGCAGGGACAAGTCTGTGCGAGAGCTGACGGTCACCGACTTCAACAATGCCGCCCCCATCGCGTTTGTCGGAGAGGCCGTGGAGGACCAGAGCGCCATCCTAGAGCGGTGCGTGTGCGTGGCACTGAGCAAGACGGATCGCTCGGGCCGTGACAAGTATTTCGAGCGATGCCTCGACAAGGCCCATCACATGGGCCGGATCGGTAAACTGTTAACAATGGGGGCACTGGCCATTGACCGTGAGTGGTTGCACAACCAGGTCAACGCCAACTTCAAAGCGGTCACCGGCAAAGTGTCGGCCGCGATGGCAGACGACGCCACTCGCCCGGCCTTCAACCTGGCAGTCACCTTGACCGGGCTCGATTTCCTGAAGGGCAACCTGGCACGTGTCTTTGGTGAAAAGTTTGACAGTCGACTCGAAGAGTTGAGGGAGAGCATCCTGTCGAACGTCATGGATTCCATCCCGCTAAACATGTCGGAGGTCAGCCGAGTTTTGGACACGATGGCCGCCCTGAGTCGCCACAAGGACGATCAGTTTAGACTGGTCCCGGAAGTGGACTACGTAGTGAACGGCAACGGTCTTGAATTGAAGCTGAGGAACGCATTCGACAAATACGTGCGCTACCAGCGCAGCCTTGGTCTGGAGGTCCTATTCGATAGCCATAACGCCTGGCAATCTGCGCTGATCAATTACGGCGGCACCATGCAGCGTGCCGTTCCAGAGAGCGTGATGTGGGACTCTCCAAAGGCTGTTATTTTCCGCCTGTCGCTCTCCTACATGGACGCCGAGGGCATTGACGCTTTCGAATGACAGGAAAGTAGGGGTGTAAACAATGTAAAATAACTTGACACATTACCTCTGAGCGGTATAATTTCACCTGCCACAATCACAATCACAATCACAATCAAAATGAATAGAAAGGAACCATAATGGGACTCAAAGACCAACCTGAATTTGAGCAAATGGAAGATGCGGCAGCCAATGAATCCAAGGAAGCCAAAACTATCACCGCCAAGGCGAGTGGCGGGGCAGTGAGCACCGAAGTGAAGAAGTTCACCGTAGCGTTCAAGGACAAGAACAACGTCTTTGACACGTCCACGGTCGAGGGCCTGTCCCTGGCCGCGCCCCGCATCAAGGGCGAGCAAGGCTCGCTGTTCTTGGGTGAGACCGAACTGGGTGACGCAATCCAGTTCGAGCTAATCAGCTTCAATCATCGATGGGCCATCGGCACCGGAGAGAACGACAAAGAGGCCAAGGACTTCTTCAGAGTCTCGTATGATAACGAGACGATTTCCGGCACCGGCATGCCGATCAGCGAGTACCTTGACTCACTCAAGGCACAGGGATTCGCAAAGGCCAAGAAGGTCCCATACATGGACCTATGGGGGTTTGTCACGTGGTCGGCCAAGCTCGGCCACATCGACGCGGACGAACGCCAACTGACATGCCTGCAATGCAGCCAGACCAGCATGGGCGCCTTCACGGCCTTTAGCACCACTCGTGGGTTGCTGGAGTCCAAGGGGCTTGTCAAGCCGATTGACATCATCGAGGTGCACGCCGAGAAGCGCACCAACGGGAGCAACAAATACACTAATTTCTCATTTTTTGCTACCAAGGCGAAGTAGTGGGCCGGTAGTGCTGTAGTTGCTGCGTGTGCCGGTATTGCAGATGCTGGGCTCTCCTACTGTAGAGAGCGTCATTGTTGGCAGTTCGTCGCGTGTGTTCGACGCACACGCGAACCTCCCTGACCATAGTCCACCCTGCCTGGAAAATCTGCTAAGGCAGCACGGCTCGAATTAAAGGTCGAGCGTCGGACACCGTAACCGACTAATAACCGCCTATGCAAAGCTGCCTATTGATGGCAGTCTGGGTACGGTAGGGACGAAACCGTAACCGATGACATAACAAGAACAGGGCTGATCAAGGTTAATCATGACTTACAGATTCATCCTCGCTGACGTGGAAACCACCGGACTCACCGAAAAAGACGCTGTGTGCGAAATCGCATGGCTTGAAATCGACGAGCAGTTCAACGAACTGGGGAGTGACACGAGCCTGATCAATCCTGGCGTACCGATCCATTACGCGGCCAGTGCCGTGAACGGGATCACGGACGCAATGGTGAAGGATGCTCCGACCATTGAGGATTACATGGCACTGTCCGGCAATCTGCTGTTCGACCCAAACATGGTGCTTATATCGCATCATGCCGCGTTCGACCATCGCTTCCTCAAGCCTTTCATGCACAAGGATGCACTGACTCTCTGCACCCTGAAGGTTGCACGGGCCCTGTACCCGGAAGCCCTCAACCATAAGCAGAGCACGCTAGCCGCGATGCTCGGGATCGAAGTGGCACGTGAAAAGGTCCACAGTGCGGACGGCGACCTGTCCGTGCTCCTGCAACTGCTCAAGCGCATGTGCGCTGACGCCGGCTGCGGACTTGCAGAACTCCTGCATGTGCAGGCCATTCCAAGAAAGATTACCAAGCTGATGTTTGGTAAGAAGCACTATGGCAAGAAACTTGAGGATGTCCCGAAGGACTATATCGAGTGGATGCTGAGGGAGGTTAAGAACCTTGACCCTGATTTGAAAGAGGCACTTGTTGCTCTCGTTTAAGTACCACTAACCATATCAAGAATAGGAGAACCTATATGACAACTGAAATCACCAAATACCTCGATAGCACTGGCAAGGAGCACGCCACTGAAGCTGACGCCAATACCGCCGACGCGAAGCTGGCCAACCAGGCTGCTGTCGAGCAATTTATAGCTACCCGCTATAAGTTGACTTCGTCGAACGGGCGCAAGTCACCTGCCGCGTGTGCAGCCGCCAACGCCATCTACGCATGGTTGGGCAGCCAAGGGGCATCCGTCACGCTGGAAGCCTGATCGGCAGCAAGCAGTATCCGGCCCCCACTTCGGTTGGGGGCTTTTACATATCAAACAAAAATAAGGAGAGTGACGTGACACCAAAAGAGTACGTAAAACTCGCTATGCGAACCAAGAACGACCTTGGCATGAAAGGTAACACTGTCCATGCCTCCCTGCTGCTGACATCCGAGTCTGGAGAGGTTGCCTCAGAGGTAAAGAGATTTTTTGCATATAACAAATCTCTTGACATCGCCCATATCAAGGAGGAACTCGGGGATGTATTATGGGGTATCGCCCTTATGTGTGATACCCTCGGTATAGAACTCGAAGATGTAATGCAATCCAACATTTTGAAGCTGGAGGCTCGGTATCCAGACCTGTGCTTTAAAGAGGAGCATGCGCTGAACCGCGACTTGGCCGCAGAAAAGGCGGCGATGAGGGCTGTGTAGTGGACCGGGTCCAGGACTTCAAGGCTGCCCTCATGAGGGCGTGCCGGAATTACTGGAAGGGTGGCTTGGCCTGCCCGAAGCGCGTCATCCTCAAGTCCCTGCCCTTGTTGACGGACAAGGCGTTTGAGGGCCGCCCACTGCGCAGTGTCATGTCCCCTCTCGTACCGGATACCGGGGTAATGACCGAGTCCCTGTTCGACACTTTCCTCTGGCCATACCACCGCCAGGAAGGGGACTCAGAGAGGGATCTGCTCGAAGCATCCAGCCGGGACCTTCTGAACTTCGTGCTCAAAGGCACAAACCTTGGCGAACAAGTCCTGTGGTTATTGTACGCGCTCGGCAATGCCGAAGGGGCCAGACTGGCTTTTGACCGCCACTCAATCATGGTCCATCACGACCAGCAGTCCTACGGAATCATCGACGGCGTAGTGCACTCCAGATTCTGCACAGGCTTCAAGGTCAATGCAGACCACTGGGAGTTCCTGCACCGCAGATGGGACATAACCTGCCTCAATGAGAGCGTGTGCATACTATGGAGGGAGGCGTACAGGAAGGGTCCGGGAACGGTCGCTGCCCTGACTGCCTTGGTCATGGGCCAGCCCCGCCTAAACTGGAAGAAGATGCTCGACAGCGTGCTTCCAAACAAGATGCCGACCGAGGCGCAGTTCGACTCGTGGCTCAGCACCCTGCATACCGCGCAGGACCCGCTGGCTAAGCTTTACAAGGAACTGGTGCCGGCTTGGATGACTGCGTCCGACTTCGGGCGTGTCTTCTGTCGCATCAAGAATCGACCGGAGTGTCCCGGAGAAGCCTCCAAACAGGGGTACATCACGAAGCTTTACGCCTTCATGTATCAGAAAACCAGGAAAGAAGAAGTAAGAACAACAACCAATCGCCAACAGCAACAAGCCTAGCAAATCCCTAAATAGAAAGAAGAATAACAACATGAAACTGATCGGAATCACGGGCAAGGCCCGCAGCGGGAAAGACACTATCGCCAAACATCTGTGGGCGGAGCACGAATTCACTCGGATCGCTATGGCTGACCCATTGAAGGTCGCGGCGCGGGCAATCTTCGGACTGAGTCATGAGCAGGTCTATGACGACTCGCTCAAGGAGACAGTCATCCCGTATTGGGGCATGTCGCCCCGCCAGTTGTTTCAGCAACTCGGAACCGAAGCGGTCAAGGGCACGTTCGGTGACGATACGTGGGTGCGCCGCTGGCTGATGTCCTACTCGGTTCTCTCGAAGACTGATCACGTCGT
>ERZ724522.1724-NODE-1724-length-11244-cov-7.542229_pt1 | contig 11244 bp, 11 predicted proteins | sample MGYA00376055_ERZ724522 | MGnify/ENA primary metagenome ERZ724522 (study PRJEB28724, sample SAMN07190884) | wastewater metagenome | isolation source: effluent of sewage treatment plant in Hong Hong | place: Hong Kong | collected 2016-03-17 ... | reverse complement strand
GGGAGGCCCTTGCCGGAGGTGATGGGCGAGATCGAGCGCGTGCGACCGTTCTTGTCCTGGACGATGATCTTGTCGGAGAAGACCTCCTTGACCGTCACCGCCTTGGGAAATTCGTCGCTGTTGGGGGCCATGGCTCAGGACTGCGTGTAACCGGACAGGTCACGGGATCGGGCGGCGGGGATGAGTCCGACGCGGGGATGGTGCTGGGGGACGTCTCCGATCCAGGCGGGCGCCGACACCTCGACGGTGGTCGTGAACCCGGTGGAGTAGTTGATGTTGTGGGTGACGGTGTTGACGTAGACCTGGATGCCCACCGACGGGATGCGCAGGAGCATCCCCGGGTACAACTCAGGCATGAAGGTCAGCGAGATGGAGGTCGAGAACTGGGAGGCAAAGTTGCGCATGAAGTGCCAGCACGACGCCCAGAACTCCGCCTCGCGGGTCGAGAAGATGGCGGTCTCGGAGAAGTCCACCGTCTCGGGTCGAGCGCCGAACCGCTGGAAGACCTTCTCGGCCTGCCAGAAGGTGTCGGCCTGAGCCCCCAGCAGGGTCTTCATCAACTCGGGCAACTCGAACGATGCGATGCCGTGGGTGACGAGTTCGTTGGTGGCGTACTCGGCCTCGGCCAGGCCGGGGGCGTAGCCGATCTCGGAGCCGACCGTGAAGATGTGGGTCTTGAGGTTCTCGTCGGACCAGTCGATGCCGAGGTCGATCACCTCGATGGGCTCGACCTGCATCACCCCGAGCACGTTGTAGAGCCCGAAGTAGTCCGGGAACCAGGCGATGAAGTCCCCGTTGGGGGCCGAGCAGTAGTTCCGCATCCCGATGCGCAGGATGCTGCTCACCAGCGGGAGCAACTGGGGCTGGTCGTTCATCAGCCCCCGGAGGCCGGTGAGGAGCGGGGCCGCCGGGTCGGGCTTGACCATCCAGGAGTGGGCGTCGATGAAGGCCCGACCCGTGCCCACCCCTCCAGTGACATCCCCTCCCCCACTACCTGGACCAGTGGGGCCGACCGTGGTGGGGTTGTCGGGGTTGAACTCCTTGACGTCGTTGCCCGGCCAGGGAGATCCCATGGAGCCGATGGCGGTCTGCCCGGAGTCGCCGTGGAAGGCGAGGTGCAGGTGCTGGGTGTGGCTGTCGTCGCGTCCCGCTCCGATGGCCGAGATGGGCATCCCGTAGTCCTTCCACCCGCCCCCCTCGGTCTGGATGCGGTTCTGCCAGAGCACCTGCTTGAGGGGGCCGAAGGCGTGCGGGTTGTTCAAGAACCACAACAGGATCGAGTTCAGGGTGGTGTTGGCCTCCTTGTTGACGGCGGGGTTGCCAACCTTCGAGCCGATGTCGAGCGCCCATCCTCGGCCGTGGTCGCCACCATCGCCAGGACGGACCGAGGAGTTGAGGTGGGCGTCGGGCCAGTTCAACTGGATGAACTGCCAGGCGGCGTTCACGGGAGGGGCGAGGCCGTCGCTGGAGCGCTCGAAGCGGATGCCATCGGTCTTGGCGGTGTTGCCCCCTGTGGAGGGCGTGTCGGCCTGGGAGCCTGCGTTGTCGGCTCCGATGTCGGTGCGGTTGCCGAACATCCAGCCCCATACCCCACCGGCGGTGTTGGGGGAGCCCGGCAGCGTGTTGGTGGTGTTGTTGGTCGAGTCGCTCCCCGTGGGGTTGGGCAGGCCGGTCTCGGGGTCGACGGGCCCGAACAGGGCGGCGCTCTCGATCAGGGCGGGCGTCAACTTCTTGTGGAGTTCGGCCATCTGCGAGGTCCAGACCTCGGGCACCCCACCGAGGTGGATGGCGTCCTCGGGCCATCCGCCGATCTCCACGAGCACTCGGCGCGCCCGCTCGGCCATGCCCGAGTCGATGGACTTCCCGGCGTTCTCGGTCATCACGTTGTTGAGCAGGGTGGTGACCGACTCCAGCCCGGAGTCGTAGGGGTGGAAGCGCAGCCGCTTGAGCGTGCACTCACCCCGGATGCTCACGGTGCGACCGGTGGCGCTCAGGTAGGGCACCGTGGTGAGGTAGCCCGCTGCGACCTGGAGCCACCGGATGCGCTTCATCTGGATGATGATGCGGTCGTTGGGGGCGAAGACCCCGTCGTACTTCCTTCGGAAATTTGCCAGCGAGAACGAGAAGGCGTGGGAGGCGTTCTCCCTCAGCATCACCGTGCCCGAGACGATGTCGTCGGTGACGTCGATGATCTTGTTGCCAGCGCCCTGGTAGTCGGCCCCGGGCCGGATGTCGTTGAGGTTGGTGGGGATGTCGGCCTGCACCGAGTCGCTCGACTCGATGAGCACCCGGCACCCCGGGGTGTAGAACATCGTGCCCATCAGCCACCACCTGGCATGTTGACTTCCCCTCCCGGCTGATTCCCGGGCCCGAGGTCCGAGGTCTGCGGAGGAGGCGTGACCTTATCGGCGACGGGGCTCTCGATGGGACTGGTCAGGTCGTAGAGGAACTTGTCGATGCGGTCGATGGCGCTCAACTGCATCCCGCCTGGGGCCCAGAACTTGGACTGGTCGGTGTAGAAGTACCTGCTGTATTCGCCGTTGGCGAAGGCCGTGAAGTAGTCCTCGGGGTCGCTGGCGGCGGAGAACCCGAGGCTGACCCGGTACACCACCGTGCCCGAGGTGTCGCCCCGGGCGATCCCGTTGGGGATGCCGACCTGCGAGAAGTTCCGCTGCGGGCAGGTGACCTGCATGGCCGTGGCCCCACCGTCGAGGAGCGCCTGAGCGTAGCGCTCCAGCCAGTCGGCGAAGGCGTTGAACGCCTCGTAGGTCGGGAAGGCGATGTCGACGGTGAAGTCCTGGCGATGGACGTGGGTGGTGTAGACGGCCCGGTTGACCCGGCCGGTGTCCTCCCGAGAGGTGAACGCCACGCCATGGTTGAGCCCGACACCCCACACGGCGTAGGAGCCGAAGGCCCCACCTGACAGGAAGGTCACGAACTGCTCGTCAGCCATGGAGAGAGTCCATCGTCGTGTGCGAGGGCGGGGCGAACGGGGGGATGATGTAGTCCTCCATGTCGGAGGGGGTGAGCATCGGGTGCAGAGCGTCGAGGAAGACGAAGGCGCCTGCGATGGGCTCGCCCCGGGCGATGAACCCAGGGTTGGGCGGTACGGGCATCGAGATGGGGGTGTCGGTGCCCCACGCCTCGATCGGGGTGTCGGATCGTTCGTTCATCGTCCCAGCCTCTTGTTGACGGCGGCGCGAGCCTCGTCCATGTATTTGCGCACGTCGTAGCCCGCCCCGAAGTTCGAGGTGCCGTCATCGTTGGTGGCCCACGAATCCGAGCCGGAGACGTCCCCGTTCTTGGAGTCGAACATCGACTTCATGGCGACCGCCGCCGTCCACGGGTCGGTGAGACGCAGGTTCTTGAACCGGGGGTTGGCCCGTGGCAGCACGTTGATCTGCCACAGCCCCCACGAGTCGTCCACCGGACCGAGCATGTGGGCGGAGGGGTCGAAGCCACCGGACTCCCGATGGCTGATGGCGACCATGAGCGTGGCCTTGACCGGGTCGGTGATGCCGACGGTGACCACGAGATCGGCGACCTCGTCGGCGGTGAGGGTGCGATCCGACGGCCAGGACTTCCCTGCGGGCGGGGTGTATTGCTCGGTGCCTGGCCCAGGCTTGCCGTCCACGGTGTGCGTGCTGCCGGTGGGAGACGCCTCGTTGGTGGACGACGAGCCCCCGCCGGTGTCGCGCCGGTAGAGGCTCTCGAAGTAGTCGAGGATGTCCTTGCCCTTGGTCTTGCTGACGATGGCCGCCAACTCCTCGGGGGTGGCGAGCATGTTGAACTTGCGGGTCTCCTTCTTCCACCCGATGCCGTCGGACAGCCGGGAGATGAAGGCGTTGGCCGCCACCGTCTTGAGGTCGAGGTTCGAGGAGGTGATGGTCAGGGTGAGCCGGTACTTGGGGTTGAAGTTCCCAGGGCTGAGTTCGACCGAGGTCGACCCCGACTCGACCATCGACCGGATGTAGACCTCGTGGTCCCAGCCTCGGGGCGGGTACACGAAGCGCACCGGAGGGCCATCGTGGCGCTGGGAGATGCCGATCTCCAGCACCCGTTGCAGCATGGCCGCCTGCTCCTGCCAGCCTCCCGCACCGAACGAGCCCGCCACCACGAGGTCACCAAGGCTGGTCGACAGCGCCTGCACGACGCGACCTCCGAGGGTGTCAATCGAGGACGAGTGGATGTTGACCTGGTAGTCGACCGACTCGGGGTCGACTGCGAAGGGCACACCGTCGAGCGTTGCGACACCCATCAGGGCTTCCCGCTGTCAGGGTTGGTCGAGCCCGGCGACGCCTGCCCCCGGCTCTGCCACTTGGCCTCGACGCTGAGGTTGCGCTTCACGTCGTCGGGCATGTCGACCTTGATCTGGATGTAGTCCTGAGCCAACTTGGAGGCGTTGGAACTGGAGAGTTCGCCGATGGTCTTGCCGTCGAACTCGGCCCCACCTCCGACGACCTTGGCCGCCCCCGACATGGCCTGGTCGTTGTAGCGGTTGTAGAGGTCCCACGAGGAGACCTCCTGCTCCTTGCCCTGGGCGTCCTTGACCTTGAACTTGAGGTCGGGGTGGTCCTTCTGGCTACGGAGGAGCCACTCCAGGTTGCCCTCTCGGAACTGGTCGGGCTTGTCCATCTGCGACCATGAGGTGCCACCGCTGGACCAGAGACCGACCTTGCCTCCCAGGTACTTCTGCAAGGCCAGGTTGTCACGGCTCGGAGCATCGCCGGACTCCAGCATGGCCTTGGCCTTGGCCGGGTCGGTCTGGGCCAAGCGCTGGATCTCGGACCACTTCTTGGACTCGTCGTCGGAGGCGCCGAGGTCCTTGGCGACAGCACCGAGATCGGCACCGGCCATGGGCTGAAGGGCGGCGGGGGTGCCCTGACCGGCACGGGACTTGTCGAGGGAGTTCTTCCACTCGCCGCTGAACATCTGAGCCAAGAACTTGGTGGCCCCGATGCGATCCATCTTCCACCCGAGTTGCGCGGCGTACGCCTGGAGCATCTGGAGGTTGACCGCACCGCTCTGGGAGAGGAGTTCGACGGCGTCGGTCTCGCCCACCCCCTGGTCTCGGTACTGCTGCCACTGAGCCTGGGCCGCATCGAAGCCCTGGGGCATGAAGGCGGCGGCCTTCCTCTTGATGACCTGGTAGAGGGCGTCGTACATGGCACCGCCCTCCTTCGAGCCCGGACCGAGGAGGTTGAAGTTCGAGCGCACCTGGTCCTCGGTGAGGGGCTTACCGAAGGTTTGGCGGATGGCCTCGCTACCGCCGACCTCGGTGAGGAAGGTCTGATCGGTGAGCGCCCCCGAGAGGTCGAAGTGGTCCCCGCTGAGTTCGGGTCCAGCAGCCGCCTGAGCGGAGGTGATCGAGGTGGCCAGACCGGTGCCCGCCCGTCCGGTGAAGCCCGCCTTCTCCAGGGCATCACGCAGGCCGACGAAGTATTCCTGGGTGTCCTTCACCGATGCGCCCGAGTCACGGGCCGCCTTGGTCACCTCTCGCAGCGACGTAGCCAACTGCTGGAAGTCCGACTTGCCCTTGCGGGCCTCGGCTCGGATGAGCCCCAGGGAGGTCTCGACGTCGAGACCCAACTCCATGTAGGCGGTCGTCCCGAACTGCATGGCCGCCTGACGGTCACCTCGCCGGTTGCCGAAGGCTTCGGCCGCACCGGCGTACAACTTCCGGGCGTTGTCCGAGCCCATGGTGTTGAACTTGCCGCCCCACCCGGCGAGGTTCTCGCCGACGCGCTCGCCGAAGCCCTCGAAGTTGGTGCCCCCGAGGGCGCGCTGGTACTGGAGGTTCTGCTCTCGCTGATCCTGGGCCTTGTCGAGGGCGAAGTTCGTCCCGGCGAAGACGGCACCCGCCACCCCCGCAGCCTTGCCGAGCATGGGGATGGCCGCCTCGACCCCACCCTCAAGACCAGCACCCTCGCCCATGGCGGAGATCCCCGTCTTGATCCGAGAGGCGACAGCGTTCTTGGCCAGGGCTCGCTGGAGCGCAGGACCCTCGGCGTTCTCCCCGGTGACCTGACCGGCCTTGTCGACCCACCCGTAGGCCGTCGGGTTCCCCTGGGCATCGACAGCGGTCGGGGCGATGTGCCCCGGGTTCCACCCCGAGATGCGCTCGGTCACGTTCCTCGAAATTTTCGTCCGCACGTCAGCCACCGACAGCGACTTGCCCTGCTGCCAGGCCGAGGTGCCGTTGGACCCATCGGGGATCACCCCCTGGAAGATCCCCGGGGGAGGCTTGGGATGGTTCACGGCGGGACCGGCCACGGGCGGCCCGGCCATGAGGTCGTCCACCGACACGGTGCCCGAGGCGATCCTGGGGCGGGTGGGACCAGCGGCCGTCGGGAGGCCCGCCGCCACCGGCATCTGGTCCATAGCCCGGATCGAGGACTCGATGCGCTTGGTGCCGGTCTCCAGGTAGCGCGACGTGCGCTCGGCCAGCGAGGTCATCTCCTTGGCGATGTCCTTGGCCTGCTGGATGGCAGCGGTCTGCTGGCCGACGAGGGCCTGCATCCCGGCGATGATGTCGAGGTTGGAGTCGCCCCCGATGGGCGTCAGCGTCGAGCCCGGGGTCGGGCTGGGCGGCATCGGGGGAGGGGCGGAGACTCCGGGGTCGCTCACTGCCACCCTCCATCGAGGTCATCGACGCCGAGGTGCACGGGGCTCGACTCCAACTCGGCGAGCATCCGGCGGATCTCGGACGGGTCCATGTCGGGCATCATCAGGACCTTCTCGTCGTCGGAGTCGAGCACGTTGAGGGCCTCCTCCTGGTCCTCGATCTCGACGTCGGGGGGCGTGAAGAACTCGGGCCACAGGACCCGCAGTTGCTTCTCGTTCGGGGCCTGGGACGAGATGAGGGCGGCCTTGATCCGGTCCATGCGGTCCTGGCTGCGGACGACAGCACGCTCCCTGGCCTCGACCATCATCAGGATCTCCAACCCTCTCCTCTGGACTCGTGACACCTTCGGTCCGCTGAGGAGGCCCTGGCGTTCGGCCAGACGTAGTTGGGTCTCAACCCACGGGTCGACTACGCCTGGCCCAACGGTTTCCCCAGGGCCTCGATGACCTGCTCGACCTTGGACTCCAGCACCAGGTACTCCTGGTAGACCACGTCGAGGACTGGGGGGAACCAGTGCCTCCGCACATAGTCGAACCGGTCCTCCACCAGGCCACGATCATCGGTGATGGGGATCGGGAGCCCCTGCCCGTCCACGGAGACCACGCACGCTGCGCACACAGCGGCCTGGTACGCCTTCACCTCGCCCATGGTCCCGGCGTAGGGCTTGGCGGCCATGCCGACCGCCAGCACCTCGTCGGTGGTCAGGGTCCTGATGACGAACCGATGACCCAGGAAGGTGAAGGTCCGCTTCAGAGCGCCGATGAACAGCAGCCCCTCGAACTCGTCCCGGTAGCGGGGATCGAACTCAGGGAGGTCCGGTTCGGCGACGTCCGGCCCGGGGTGTGGCTCCTGATCTGCCTGCGACGCATCGGTCGCAGGAGGGCCAGAGGAGGGGGGCTCGACGCTCTGCGGATCGAAGGCAGTGTAGCCCTCATCCCCCGGATCGAGAAGCGCGGGCGGGGTCTCGGTCTCGTCGTCCGGCACGGGTACCTCCAGGTGTGCGGCCGGGGCCGGTCAGGTCAGCCGACGGCCTGGCTGATCGGCTTGGTGTGGGTGTAGGCGCAGGTGATCGAGCGCGGGACCGACATGCCGCCGACGTCCACGTTCTCGGAGTCGTCGATGTCGGTGATGATGACGTTCATGTAGGTCTTGCCCCGCCACGGCCGCCCGTTCGGCGGCTTGATGATGGTCTGGCAGGTGACGTCGGCGGGCTCGTTGGCCAGCCGCTCGTAGACCTCCACGATGTCGTTGGTGCCCTCCAGGCCGGGGATCTGCCACCAGGCCGGGCCGTCCCACTTCTCCCACACCGTGATCTCCAGGGTGCCGAAGTTCAGCACCCGAGAGGTGACGACCTCGATGGGGTGACGGGCGCCGATCGGGATGATGCCCTCGACGGGCGAGCCCGAGGCGTAGGGCTTCTGGCCAGAGTCGGCGATCTTCGAGAGGTACATCAGGGGCTGGCCCCTGAAGTTGAAGGTCGTGAAGCCGGACCCGGTGACGCGGACGTTCTGGGACACGGAGGTGCTCCTGCCTAGGCGACGGCCCCGGTCGTGGTGTCGACCGAGAACGAGACGAGGATGTAGTTGAGGGGGTACGCCGGGCGGTAGGCGAACTTGACCTCGATGACGCTGGGCTCGGTGGGCCGCTGGCGCGCCTTGAGGTCGGTGTAGGCGAGGATGATCTCCTGGAGCGCCAACTGCTCCAGGACGCCCTGCACGACGCCCTTGACCCGCAGCGGGGTCTCCTCCTGGATGGCGGTGCCGACCATGCCCGAGTTGTCGAGCGTGTCCTGGAGGAGCCGCATCATGGTGTCGCGGGACCGGGTCAGGCTCACCTCCCGGTGCATCTGGGTGTCGCTCAGGGTCGACACGCCGTGGCGGCAGACCAGCGAGCCCGAGCGGGTGGCCTCGGTGACGGCGACGCCACCGGCCGACCAGGTGTCCTTGGTCGACTTGTTCATGGTCGAGAACACCGAGGCGGGGATGCCCGAGAAGCCCCGGATGACCCGCTTGGTGAGCCCGTTCTGGACGGGCTGGGCCACGAGCGCACCGGCGTAGGCGGCGGCCAGGTAGTAGCCCCCGATCTCGACGGACTGGTTGGCCAGGCCGTTGAACCAGGTCATCTTGTTCGGCCAGGCGAGCATCACGCGCTCGGAGGCGATCGAGGAGGCGATGGTCACGGGCGGGACGGTGATGTCCTTGTCGTAGCCGATGACGCCGACCCGGTAGTAGCCCTCGTCGGAGCGGGCCTCGCAGTGGGTCTTGAGGTCCTGGCCGATGAGGGGCACCTCGCCCGGATCGAGTTGGGTGCCCGACACGCCGACCGGCAGCGGCACGACGACCGCCAGGTCGTACACGGCGTCCAACTTGAGCAGGGCGGCGGCGAGTTCGGCCCGGGAGGTGGACTCGGCCGAGCCGTCGGTCGGCACCAGGATGACCTGGGAGGCGCCGTTGTCGAAGGCGATCTTGGCGGCCAGGGTGAGCGGCGAGGTGATGGCCGACGTGGTCGGGTCGATGGGCTCGCCGTAGGCGTCCTTGGCCGTGTCGTAGTCGTTGAACCGGGCCGGGTCGAAGTAGGCGTTGTCGGTGTAGCGGTAGGTGACCGACACCGTCTCGCCGTCGGTGATCCCCTGACCGGCGATGCGGGCCAGCGAGGTCACGTTGTCCCGCGGCGTCCCGGCGTTGCCGTCCTCACCGCCGGAGGTGGTGAGGGTGAAGTCGGTGTCCTTGACCAGGGCGGTGCCGTTGGTGTGCTTGACCACGACCGTCAGCCCGTCCACGCCCGTCTTGGCGAGCGGCACGGCGGTGGTGCCGTTGAGCGTGACGGTCTCGCTCCAGGTCCGATAGCCCACCGAGGGGCCCACGATGGCCACCACCGAGGTGGTGGTGCCCACGACCGACACCAGCGGGGTGCGGTCCTCGGAGATGTAGACCCCGGGAGCGGTGTATCCGAGGAAGTCTGGCACTGGTGGTACCCCTTCGTGCGTCTCGATCCTTGTGCTGGCCTAGAGGCCCTGGCGACAGCCTCACAGCCACCCTGAGCCCGGACGGGGGTCGGGCTGGCCCTCGGCGTAGGGGTACAGCGCCACCTGCGACAGGGGGATCAGGGTGAAGGTCTCGGCATCGGCCACGAAGTCGCCCTGGGTGGTCACCCGCAGGGTGGACTCGTAGATGATCTCCTCGGTGCCCCAGGAGGTCCCTGGGGTGGCCGAGAAGCCCCCGACGTCGAGGTGGTCGAAGTCCATCTGGATGTTGACCAGGTCGTTGGACTCGATGACCGTGCGGAAGTCCGAGGTGGAGGAGCGCTCGCCCCCGAAGCAGATGGTGCGGACCATCTCGTCGGTGAGCCGGGCCCGCTCGAACGACGACAGCGCCACCACGGTGAAGGTCGCCTGGCCAGCGAAGTTCCACCGGGTGAAGCGGCGCCGGGTCCCGTCGTCGGGGTTCACGGCGCTGACCTCGTGGTGGTCGATGCCCGCCCGCTCCAGCGCGCCCGACGGCTCCCAGTCCACCCAGATGCTCGGGAAGTCCTCCGTGCGGTATGGGTAGTCCAGCGAGACTCGCAAATTTCGGAACTCGGGGACCGGATACTCGGCGTCGAAGGTCTCCTCGACGGAGCGGTGCAGCACGGTCAGCAGGTCGGTGACGTACATCAGCGGTGCCTCCCCCGCTCGGCAACGATGGCGACGTGGCCCATGTCGCTGCGATTGGCCACCGTCGTCATGGCGTGGTGGATGACCAGACGGCCCGTGAGCCCCGGATGGCGCCAGCGCACCCCGACGTTGGCCTTGACCACCTGGCCGCCCTTCTTGCCCTCGCGGGTGTGCGGAGCGGCGTGCTCTCGCAGACCGATGCGACCTGGAGCACCCGGGTAGGACTTGGGCACCGAGCGCACCCGACCGGTCCTGGGGTGCACGACCGTCTTGCGCTCGCCGATGTGGGCGGCTCGCCGGAAGATCAGCACCTGGGTCTTGCCCGAGGCGGTGACCCGGGTCTTGGCCTTGGGGTTCTTGCGACGCTCGGTGCCGGTGGGGTCGTCAATCCACATCGGGATGACCTTCCCGGCGAGCGACTTCATCGTGAAGGGGTCGATGCCCATCTCCTGGAACCAGACGTAGTCCCGGTTCCAGCCCACGCCCCACCAGCCCTGCCCGGCCACCGGGCGCAGCCCGCGGGACGCAGCCCCCGACAACTTGGGGAACTTGGACTGGGCGATGCGCACGGCCTGGACGGCGAGCATGAGCCCAGCCTCGCGCGACAGACCGGGCCACTCGATGATGAGGCGGTTGGGGATGTCGCTCATGCCGACAGGTCCCCCGAGAGCCACCACTCGTCGGTGCCAACCTTGCGGAGGAACACCTCGCCGTACTGGGCGGCGATCTTGGTCCACCCCGACTTGGACCGGATGGTCACGCCTCCGGCGGCAGCGATGGTGGTCTGGCCCGCGCCGTACTGACCGACGCGCACCCACGAGCCGATGGGGACGGGCACCGAGGCGTTGGTCGGCACCGTCACCTGGTTGGCCCCCGCCAGGTTCATGGCGATGCCGTAGCCCATGTCGAGCAGAGCGAGCGTGTAGGGCGTGGTGGTGACCGTCTTGATGCCCATCACCGTGGAGTC